>ENA-OPEC01002605-OPEC01002605.1-human-gut-metagenome-genome-assembly--contig:-NODE-2605-length-9833-cov-41.832788_pt1 | contig 9833 bp, 18 predicted proteins | sample MGYA00241622_ERZ501507 | MGnify/ENA primary metagenome ERZ501507 (study PRJEB25962, sample SAMEA2042582) | human gut metagenome | biome: human gut; feature: human-associated habitat; material: faeces... | reverse complement strand
ATTTATCCTTTCTATTTTATCTGTAATCCTCGGATGCAAATCTAAGGTAATTCTAAAAGTTTGACGTTGTAAATATAGTTATTTTTCACAAGTAGCCGAAGGAAAATCACTTTTCCTACGGCTGATTTACTAACTTAAAAACTAACGCTTCACAGCGTGACCGATGGAATTATATACTTAATTTATCCAATGCCTCTTTTTCTTCCTGTGAGAGAGTACATAAAAAATCATCATTACTGTAATACTCTCCATTTTCCTCTTGTTCTGGAAAACATTGTTGTGAGGCATAAATTACTGTGGTAATTGCATTGTATTCATCTTTTGTAAGACCTAATATGCTTACCGTCCCGTTCTTATTGAATTTTGTTTTGCTCATAATTCCAAAATTTTATAGTTACACGTCGGTTCCGGATCAGGATGTAAACCTGAATCCGGAAGTAGATTAGATACGCATCATGTCAAGACACTGTTTTTCGGTGATACGACCTTTTGCAAAGCAGTAATGAAGTGCTGTATAAGATATTCGATATAGTTTACGATCATGTTTTATGCAAAACTCTTTTCCGTTTAGCATATCAATAAACTGCATGTAATCTGTCATTGTATTGAATAGCTTTTTCAGACAATTCTCTATAGTCATGGACTTTACAATAAGTTTCCCTGAAGGATTTATTCTATCTGGAACTCCATTTATTACTATTTCTGTCCCATGTGACTTGAAATCCAGCAAGCAGTCTTGAATGTCATATATCTCGTTTCCATTCCCATGATAATAGAAAGCGAACTGATTAAATTTGCCTTGCAAACCCTTTTCTATAATATAATTTGCTATTCTTACAGCTTCACCTTTAAGTATTGTTTCACCGCCAGCTACTTTCTCGATTAAATTCTTTTCTACTTTCATAATTCCAAAATTTTAGTTAGACAATGGTTCTCGTACCAATCTTTTAAATCGGTACGAAATTTTCTTAACGAGCTTTTTCTATTTCCTGGTTGTAATTGTTTTGCAGAAAATACATGTCCTCATTATAAAGTACATTCAGATAATTCAGTATTTTCTCCTTACTTCTTACTTTCTTTAGCTTTGATATGCTACCCATTCCATTGCTGTCAGTTCTTACATCGCCATTTTTAAATATTAAAAGAATACATCCTGTACATCCTTCCCAATCTGTTATGATTTCTCCTACTTGGAATTTACCATATTCTTTTACTTCGCTTTTATTGGCATAGTGACGAAAATAATGTTTCTCAATATTTATTACCATAATTCCTTGTTTTTAAGTTAGACAACAGTACCGGGCTAAGATTGTATGCTTAGACCGGTTAGTAGCTAATTTCATTTACGAGGTTTTATTTTTCTAAACTTACCTTCATAATCAGCATTTACATGTCCTGATTGAAAAAGGGTTATATTCCTACTTCTTCGATACATTTTATATTCTCCCCACCAATATGCGTTATATTTCTTACGCATATACTTGAGAAGATTTATAACTTCGTCCGGCTTTTCCCTTGAATATTCAAACCATTCTGAAATGCCACCTTTCCCATCATTATCAAATACAACTACTAATAGACCTGATTTTTGATTTCCCATAATTCTTTATTTTAAGTTAGACTATGTATCCGGAGGGAGTATCACTCTCCGCCCGGATTTTCTTAGCAGGAAAAATCATCTTCTGTAAAATTGATACCTGAATAAGCTTCATATATCATTTCATCAGAGATAATACTGTCAACTCCGACTAGTTCGTCATAAGAAGTACCCTCTCCTACTTCTTCATTGTGTTGCATGAGATAACTCTGTTTGAGTTCTGTCAACTGGCTTCTGTTTAATTCTGATACGTGCATGGTTTATATGTTTTATTTAAAACTTGATGATAGGAATGTTCTGAATGACGGGGTGTATTTAACACCTGTTACTCTTTCAAAAGCATCCATCGCCTTATTGATTTCTCTATATGTTTCACTTCCTACAGGCATTGAAACCTCTTTACCGTAGTTTTCCCATAACTCGTAAGTGTCACCATCCGGTTTTTCAAAACATCGGATTTCAATCCTTACCTTTTCACTGCCTCTCTTGATTGTTCTGCCATCTAATGCAATGTATTTTTCGCTCATAATTCAATTTTTAAGTTAGACAATAAGTAAGGCAGTCGGAATCACTTCCGACTGCCCTTTACATTACAGAGAAAATGCTGCTCTCAGTTCCGGCTCACGTTTCTTTGAGAATATCCAACCTGCACCACATTTCAGTTTGTCATTGAATCGTCCTCCAAGTTCTTTCAGCTTTGCTACATAGTCACGAGTATTGCCGATGATAGCCACAGCCTTGTCGCTGTAGTCTATAAGCTGGAGTTCACTCTCATTTCCTACCTTTTTGAGGGTTATTTCTGCTGGATTTTCTTCCGTCTTTACCTCCGGAATGTAGTTTCTTTCATGCCAGATGTTACGCGCTATTTCGTCCGCTGTCGGATCATCGTATCTGCCGAACAAAGAATTATGCCCGGCGTTAAAATGATTTTCGAGAGCTTCCATTTGCTCATTGCTCAACATGATACGTTTGTAATAACCGTATTCATTTTTCGTGTCAAGCTCCGGCACTATACTTACGACTTCTGCGATTATTTCCGCTTTCTTCTCTTCCGACATATCACGCATTGTATCTATAGTATTACAGCTACCCATATATTTATAGGCAAATTCCGTAAACTCTTCGTATGATACTCCGGTAGAATCGTCATAACCGTTGAATGTGTCGTGATATGTAGAAAACAACTCAAGATTTGTTTCTTTAGAGAAGGCAAGGTGTGTAGGTCCGTCCTCCCAATGCAATTCCCAGTCAGAGCCCCAGCCGGAGTTTTTCTTTAAAGAAAACTTCACACCGGGGAAAGCTGTCTTACACATAGTTAAGATGTTTGCACGTCGAACACTGTGCAGTTTTCTTTCGGCTGCCTTGTATTCTTTACTGTTCCATCCGTTAAGCTTATGCAGTCTTTCAGCTTCTTCCTTATATGGAGCAATGTCAGTCATAAGGCTTTCCCACTTAGCACAACGACCTTTGTAGGCTGCCAGACGTCGCTGGCGTTCCTCTTCTGCCTGACGAGCTTCTTCCTCGGCTACTCTGCGGTTTTCCTCTTCGATTTGTGCAACCTCTTCGGAAAACATTTCGCGCCAGGAAAGCGATGTCATTACATAGCGTGCATAGCTGTAACCCTCGTTGTCCACCAGATAATAGCGTCCATCGGGAGCAACCACCGCACCGGCATATAAGTAGTTCATCTTTTTTGCATCCAGAAAGTCGCCATCTTCTTCATGCCAACCTCCGGGGCAATCTTCACTACAAGCAATCTTGTCGGCTGTATCAGGATTCTTGAACTCTTCTTCGGTCACATGATAAACTTTTTCAATGTTTACTAACACTACGTGCTGGCGTTCTGTGCCATAAAGTTTATATCGAAGCTCGTCATAGATACCGTGTCCTCCGTCACATTTCAGACCTGAATGCATAGCCCACATAAACGAGCCTTCCTGCGGAGCAGGTTGGCCTATGGCTTTATGTTCGTCGGCTTCCAGCTCGTGTGAATGATATTTGGATTCTTCGTATCTCTTACGGTCATCGTTTATGATAGCCTGTGCGTTGATTTCGCAAGCCAATACCATTTTCAGGCCGAAGTCGTTTATGTATGCTGTACGCGACAATGGCGACATTACACCACACCATCCGCAAACACCCTGACGGCGTTCAAGAGGATAGTTATACTCTGCAGTCATTGCTTCGTCTCTGAATACGTTTACCAACTGTTTTACAATCTGATCTCCTGTTACATTCTGTTTCATAATTCCATTAATTTAAGTTAGACAATAGTTACCTGCAGGCTATCAAAAACCTGCCGGAATGTTTAAGCTACACAGAAGTAGAAATCACCCTGATGGCGGTATCCGCTGGTAAGCAATGTCCTGGAATAAGCTTCGTAGTCGAAATACTGACCGAACTCTGTTTGAAGTTCTTCAGGCCATTTCATTTCCGCCATATAGGTGGCAAACGCTTCTTCAGAATCAAATTGCCCTGCGTATTTATCTCTGAACTTTTCTACGAGCTCTTCACCGTCTTTGATATAGGAATAATCCACAAAGTACATATCAAGAAACGTAAAGAATGCTTCTGTCTCTGTGTCATCCATATCTTTTGCACACTGAATGATTCCGAACAAAAGAGGATTTATATAGCTTTCGCTTATCATACCATCTGGTATGTTTGAGTAGTCCTGATACATAAACTCCGGCTCGTCCTCGTCGCTATGCAATTCCTTACAGGCATCCAAAAATTCTTCCTTAGATTGATAGTCTGCCAGATTCATCCATTGTCCGAACAATGAACCGTTGTTATATTCCTTGTATGTTCCTACATAAACACGTGCTTTCAACAATTTTGATTTTTCCATAATTCCTTTTTTTTAAGTTAGACATGGCAGCCGATACAGTTATAACACCGTATCAGCTAATACTATGCAGCTTTGTAGCCGTCCTCTGTCTCAATTATCACACCCTGACTGATTGCATAGCTTACAGCTTGCGATGTAACAATACCGAAAACGTCACAATCTTTTTTGATGTCATCCATGTACATGTCATTCCAATCTACCTGAACGTCATCATCTTTCACCCATACGTCAATCCATTCGCCCCACCAACCGTCAGGAAGCTGTACATACACCGCACAACTGCCCGGACCGTCTATCTCGATTTTTGTGGCTACGGCTTCATTCTTGCATATTCTTCTTACTATTTTCTTATGATCGGGACGATGATTCATTTGTGAATACATAACTTTTGTAATTCTTTCCCAATCCTGAGCTGTCAATGATTTTGTCATAATTCCTTGGTTTTAGTTAGATAATAGCATCCGGAACCGCTGCAAGGCGGGACCGGGTAATAGTCAGGAAAGCGCACGATTCAGACGTTTCCGGATTTGTGGTACCGTATAAAAATCCCCATAATAATTTCCTCCGAATACATCTTCATAAGTGTATGATGAAAGAATATCCGATAAAAAGTATTGTGGCTTATCTTTTACACTATATAGCCATTCTGCACCATCACTTTCAAAACAGCATGAAGCTATTTGGTTTGCGTCCGGATATTGATTCTTATTCATGGTCCTGACAAGGTCTTTTTCCCATTCTTTCGGATTGAACCATCCGTATGCGTATAAAGGTTTGTCTCCTTCATAGCCTGCAAGATATATCACCTGATATTCATCATTGCCATGGTAACGCATAAGAAAACCGTAATCAAATAACGATGATTCATTGTTAGCATCCACGCCAAACCAATTTCTGTTTTTATCCATAATTCCCGATTTTTAAGTTAGTAATAAGAAAGCCCATGCAGTTACATACCGCACAGGCTTTTTGTTACGATGCTATACGCAAAGGGAACATGCTATATAGATAACCGCTTCCACCTCGATACGCTATACAGTTGTGCGTATCAAAATATTCCCATGGGTCATCAAATTCCCATCTTTCTTTATGCAGGCGCTTTTTATAAAAGTCCCTTAATATGCTTCCTACTCTGGAGCCCCATTCATCGAAATAATAGAATATGGTATCGGTTTTAATATGATACCAGAAATAGCCTACCTGACCATTTATATGTATCATATCCGGATCTCCTTCAAAGAAAGCCAATACATCGAAGTCTTCATACTCACAGTCGGTCCAGCCGTTATCCTTACATATTTCGTAAAATTCTGTGCTGTCTTCTGTGATAAGGTTTATTGTTCTCATAATTCCATAGTTTAATTTAGACAATGCCGGCCGTTTCGGAATAAACCGGAACGGCCGTAAATCAGGAAGCTTTAATCTGGTTTATAGGGTTGTTAGCCTTTCCATAAATAGCTTCACCATTAGAGAATATACCCAAACATAGAAGTCTTTCAGAGTATTTTTCATATACAGATTCAAGTTCTTCAGTTAGTTCAGATACGGCTTTTTCTACATTTTTTACAAGGTTCTTAGCTTGCATCTTACAGAATCCTGGATTTTCACTATATTCATAGCTTGACTCAAGCTGTTCAAGAGCTTCGGATTCATCATAGCATTCAAGGTCGTATTCTGTGCCGTCTATCTCTATATCCCAATCCAGATTTGCATCTGAAAAATAACCGGACCTGATGATAGCTCTTACAGTAACATCAACCCAAAATTTACCGATACTCGCTTTTTTAGTTTTCTCTGAAAACACGCATCCAGGATAGCTCCTTTCTCCGTCATATTTTCTCACAGAATCCCATCCAAGTCCTTCTAGTTCATACGATACATTATCTTTTGTATCCTGATAAGAAAAATCATCTTCGCATGATACCATAAAGATATTGCTAGCATTTGCATTGTAAAAATTAGGTGCACTCATAATTCCTATAGTTTTTAAGTTAGACAATGTTACCGCTATCCGGATAAGAGGATAGCGGTATCATTCACAGAGCAAGCTTTAACTGTACATATTGCGGTACATGTTTTTGCTCATAGGTGACAGGCTCCGGTTGTTTGTATTCCATATCTGCAATAGCTTTCATAAACTCTTTTCTGGAGATCTCATTTCCTCCATGGCAATACTCTGTATGCGAAGCATTATAATTCCGCATGTAGTATTTACCAGACCGGTACGTGTAACCGTTATAAGTATATTCCTTGTATCTCCATAAACTTCGCCACCAGTCCATGCCCCATGAACGAGACCATGCTTCTGCAGCTTTTTCTGAGTTGTCATACGTTTTTCCGTAGCGTTGAGCCATACTTATAAATTCCTGTAATGTCATAATTCCTATAGTTTTAAGTTAGTGATGGCTGGCCGGGAGGTAGTAAAGAATCCCGGCCACAGTTTAAGCAGCTGCAGTGTTGATAGAATCTTTTATACGAATTTCTGTCATAGTGTTTAGGTCAAAGATAGCCAGCTGTTCATTTTCTATTCCTAACTGAATAGCTTTTTCAAGGTCATTTACTACCAGTGTGGCGTCATAGTAATACAATCCAGACTGATCATCATACCATCCGCCGATAGCATTTGCTTTACCTGCTTTTACGGCTTTTAATACGTTTGCTATACCAGCATTCCCAAACGAGTTTTGCGTATCACGTATGGCAACGGCATAGCCAGATGTAACCGGCTGCAAAGTTTCTGCATTAATAGTAAATCCGGCAGCATTCATAGCTGCAATAGCTGCAATAAGTTTAATACTTGCGTTCATAATTCCTATAGTTTTAAGTTAGTAATCGTGTCTGGAAGTACCGTAAAGTACCTCCAGCATGGAATTAATACCCCATAGCGTCGTAATACGATTTGTTTTTTACGTACTCTTTTGCTATTTCGTAGTCACTGCAATCTTCGCCGAGCTTTGCGCTAATACTTTCGTATGCGCTTTTTGGCATTACATAGATAACCTGTTCGCTCCAGTCGGAACGACCGGCGAAACACAAAGCCACGAATAAAAACACGCAGCACAGAATGACTTTAATTTGCTTTTTCATAACTCAAACTATTTAAGAAGTTTGCAGGCTGCACACCGGCAAAGGTGAACGGCCTGATAGACCGTTATGTTTATTCAACGGCCAAATAGTTATCCGTGCGTTGAAGCCAGGAGATAAAGCGTATTATTTCGTTATCGTCTTTGAAGTGATAAACCGCTTTATTGCTTTTGCTACAATCGTGTACTCCGGAGTATGTGACTACATCAGACCACGCGTAAATATCCATACCAAACATTAATACACCATTTAATTCTTTTTCCGTACCTGTTTGTGCATTTTTCTTAATATGATTAAACGCACCTTTTACTGTCTTGAAAAATTTCATAATTCAAAAAGTTTATAGTTATACATACAAGAAGTGCCATGCGCCCGAAAGCGCATAGCACTACATAGGTAGGGGTTTTCCGTACCACCCCCGAAGCTGGTTATCGGTGCGTTGACGCATACCCGCCTATATGCACCATGATACACTATTTGCATAGCGTTCACGGATACACTTTTCACATAGACGACCTTTGCAGGCGCACCGCCATACAGACACACGTGTCCGCATGGTACGTTGATTCCATAGGCCCGGATAACTCCCAGCCCGTTCCATACATACGCTAAAACAGTATGGATCTTTTCCGGTTAACTACTCCGGCATACACCCAAGATTGAACAGGGCATAGCACACCCGTACATGAATCCATACGGACACGGTGCACCCTGACTGACCGTTCAACACGTTGCAGGACACACCGCACCCATACGGGTACAGTTATGCCATAGAATTATGAATTATGATTTTCGCGGCCCTGGATACCGTCAGACTCTTGGCCTGGATAACTATAGGCGCACACGTGCACCCCTATATGCAACAGTCGCACACGTGCCGCCGTATTACATAGGTAGGTATCTTTTTCGCCGGCCGTATGAGATAGAATATATTTTTGTGGGTGTCCGGGAATCGGACCCAGACGAATACCATACACCCGCCGCGGTTTACGCCGCTTTGAAAAACTCTTCCGCAAGCTGCAAAAGAATGTTTTCGGGCACGTCTTTATATTTGTCCCGTAGCTCTTTTGCTTTCTCCGCTATCTGTTTAGCGCGTTTTTCCGCTTTGTTTGCAGCCTTGATAGTTGCTTTTGCTTTTGCTTTCTCCGCTTTGTTATCCTCTTTATTAAAGAGATCCGCGTACATTTGCTCAAGCCTTTCCGTTTCTTTCTTCAGCTTTAAAGCTGATTCTAAAGAGTAGAAAAAGTCCCGGATAGTGAAACGTATGGGTATATATTCATAAAAAGCGTTCCCTATTTTTGCCTGTTTGTATTCGCAAAACTCAATATTATTTTTATCTGTAATTTTGCGAAGCTTGCAAAAGACGTTTCTTTCTGAATAGTCATACAGGGCGCAAAGGTCCGAAAGCTCAAGCTTTTTTGTTATCCCGTACATGTTTAAAAGGTCCATAATTGCCGGATCTTTCCGGTTTTTATTGATAGCATTCAAGACAGCAAACGGGCTTAACATTTCGTTTGTCAACACGTTGATAGCTTCTTTCTTTACATTTGCTTTAGATACATTTGTTTTCATAAGTCCATAATTTTAAGTTAGTAATATAGTAACGGGTATCGACTATGCACGACCCGGGCAAACATAGTTTACCCGTTAGGCTACCTTTCGGCTCCTTTCCCGCTATCAATATATTACTATCTCATACGGATATTTTTGTTACATACTAACCGCGCCGCGTGTACTTTGTTCCGGTTGCTTTCGTGCGTGGCTGGCAAACTATGCCAGCCGGGAAAGTGTCAAACTATGATAGTGAACAGGATCACCAGCCGGAACGCGGATAACGTTTATACAGTATTTTTTCAAAGAACGTTTTTCTTTCTGGATATTTTCGGGAACGGAAAGAAAACCGTATCTTTGCTTTTGCTACAAAACTAAGAAAGTTTATCTTTCTTTTTCCCTGGCGGGTATTCCTGTAATACCCGCTATTTTTATACCTTGAAAGAACGTTTTTCCGGAATTTGGCAAGCCCCGGCGGCTTGGTAAACGTTTGCTTATCGTTTACAGTTACAAAGGTAGTACTATTTTCTGTATATGCAAACATATGGTACTATTTTCTGTATTCATTTAACCGTTATTTACTATTCAATCTAAAAACGAAAGGTTTATTTACATTTACCGCGCTTTCTGGTGTCGTTCCTCCATGGTGAGGAACGACACCAGCGGACACCAGCGGACACCAGCGGACACCAGCGGACACCAGCGGACACCAGCGGACACCAGCGGACACCAGCGGACACCAGCGGACAC
>ENA-OPEC01002601-OPEC01002601.1-human-gut-metagenome-genome-assembly--contig:-NODE-2601-length-9844-cov-6.350598_pt1 | contig 9844 bp, 17 predicted proteins | sample MGYA00241622_ERZ501507 | MGnify/ENA primary metagenome ERZ501507 (study PRJEB25962, sample SAMEA2042582) | human gut metagenome | biome: human gut; feature: human-associated habitat; material: faeces... | reverse complement strand
GTTACGAGGTCTGCGAAGCAGGAAGCCCATTGGCTTTAGACAATGGGTAGTTCACCGAGAAAGGAAGTGTGGTTAATATGTGCAAAGCATGGAGAAATCAATTTGATTCAATTACAAGAAACCTTATCAAATGTCAAAAAGGTATTTGGTGAAAAAGGACGAGGGATTGCAGAATAAACTTTTTCATGACATTCTAAAAGGCTTAAAATATCGCGGTTATGATATGCTGGTAGTTGGGAAAGATATATTTATTCCTTTAAAAAGGGAGAGTTCCCAGATCGGGAAATTATTGGAGCAGAAATTATTGCATTTGCGCAAAAAAACGGACAGTCTGTTATCACAAACATGGACAGTATGACAAGATTTACGCCATGGTTAGAGTAACAAAGTAACTTTCGTGCAGCGGGCGACATTGATTTTGGGAATTAGCCCTACAACTTATTCTAATTTCATTGATTAAGATGGGAAAATTTAATATAAACCGGTGCAACCGGGATTTTGATCGGTTCAGTAAAAAGTCATGGTGCAGCCATGGCTTTTTCGTTGAAAAAATAATATTACATATTATAGATGACGGAAGTTAAAGATCTCAAAAGGTATAAATATAATTTTTTGTAAAATTTACAAAAAATTTTCAAATTTGAATACAAAACCAATGATCACGGCATGTGAATCATTTTCAATGTAATATTTCATGTGTTCGCCAGGAACTAAGTGAATGAAAAATGGGACTGGTAATCTTATAAAATAAGGTTTATTATTATAAAAAGATGTTTGATTATGCACAATTTTGAGATAACCAAAAGAGATTAAACTTATTACAAAAACATTTTAAAAGGATAAAATTAAATGAAAATGAAAAAAAACGAATTTGAAACAATATGTAATTCTTTAGAAAGGGAATATCTCCCTGAAGATGGAAATAGGTTTCGTTATGCAAAAGATTATTTAAAAAAACATTCAGGCAATAATTATGATCGTTTAAAAAGTATACATGCGGAAGCAATGGACAAAATTGGGGATACATATGATAAATATTTATCTATGTTTTCTTTGATAGTATCAGTTCTTTCGTTTATTGTGGCTGCGCTTGCCCTTATAATAACTATTGTGCATGAGAAAGGTTTATTGATTGTGGTTGCCATTATAGTCTATCTCTTTTTTCTGTTAATTATTTCAGTTTTGTTCATGAAGTTTATAAATGCCAGTAGAAGTGTAAGCCACTGGCAGAAATATATAGTGGAAGCAGTGGAGGACATCCTGGATGATATGAAGAATGAGAAGGATAATCGAAAGGAAGTTCATCTTCCAGACAATCTGTATGAAAAATTAGATAATCTCGAAACAAAAGTTGATCTTCCGGATCGGTTGTATAATCAGCTTGATTCTATAGAGAAAGCATCTTCTGAAAATCCGCTGAAAAAGATAATATCAAAAAAATAAATGCGTAAATAGCAAAAAGTGCCTCAAAAAAGGAGAGGCACTTTTTTTTAGAGATAGATACGGATATTTCGTATTCAAGTTTTGTAATTAAGCATCTTGCTTACCGATATTTGAATACAAAACCAACAATCACAGAGTGTGAATCATCTTCAATGTAGTACTTCATGTGTTCACCAGGAACTGATAACCGGTTTTCTTCCACATAAAGCGCATTAAACTTATACTCATAATTTGTTATAACATCAGTATCTGATAATGCAAACCTAAAAGACAGTGTGGTGTTTTCAGGTTTTTCGGGCGTATAATCAACGGTTGCGCTTAACATCTTTCCATACGCATGGTTTCCATTATTGAAGTTGAGTTCCACCTGAAGATTTTTGCTAACAGCTTCCTCAACAGTTGCCAAGAACCATCCAAAATCCTTTGTGTTGGGAGGCATGGTCTGCTGCAATAACTTTGCTGTTTCTGGATTATTTCCAATATTATAAATCATGATTTTACTCCTTTCTTTTTGATAATATATGTATCGACACAAAAACGAAAAAGTTTATATAGATTTACTAATTTATAAATATTTAATATTTTCGTAAATGAGTTTATCTTTATGCTTGACAAAAATATGCGGTTTATGTTTATCATAAGCAGTGTATGGAAGATCTTCTTCCTTATTATTATTTCTTCGGGGCGATTTGACACATGCCCCATTTATCCTGGCGGTTTATCCACCCCCTTGGGAAACCGCCAGTTCCACTAAAACATATCAGATCTTTTTTATGGATCATACTTAAACTTCCACAACAAATTTTATGTGTTTCCACAAAGCTATTGACTTTTTATATTGGTTTATGCCTATAATGCTGATTTGAAAGAGAAATTTATGAAAATTAAATTAAAATTTAAGGTCTTGCACAAAGGTGTTTACTCAGAAAGGATTAAAACATGGATTTGAATATCGAGGTAGTTGGGAAAACCAGAGCTTTTGCCATTGCGTTATCGGTTGAGGTAAGAAAATTTTTCCAAAACCGAGTGTCAGATTTCTTTTTTTCTCTGCCATCTAATGAGGGAAAAGGGAAAATTAGCATTACTTTTAAGGCATATGATTTTTTTTGGATCAAATTGCGTTATAAGAATAAAAAACTAACCTGTGGAATTGAAATGGGGGACAAACTTCTATATTTATGTGAGTCAAAAGTTTCAAACACTGAAGAGTTGAATGGGATTTTTGAAATTCTTGAGATGCAATTGGAACTCCGGATTCCAGATAAGTTTCTAAAATCGAACCATTGGCTGAGATGGGAAAGGGTTTCCTATGATAACTTTGAAAATTATCACGAGGGGAAATGCGATTTTTCTTTGGAAGATTACATTTCATTGTGTCCAGCCTTCAATTTCCGGCACGATCACACAGAATAGTGGGCATTTTGTGGTCCATATGGAAAGATTATTGATTATCTTTATCCTCTTCTTCATGCTTAATCTCCACAATATCAGAAAGCTGGCATTTTAAGAGTTGACAAATTGTATCCAGAGTTTTAAGTGATACACTTTTCCCTTTTCGGATATTATCCAGGGTAGCAGATGACAATATTTTTTCCCGACGGATTCTACATGCGGAATATCCCATTTTACTTAGCTGATTCAGTACATCTTTATATACAAACATATTTTCTCCATTCATATAAGTTATTTCGTTTAAAATTTGTTTTAAATATAACACCGAAGTGATAAGACAACAATAGAAATGGGAAAAAATGGAAAAAATTATTTTAAAGGAAAGGAAATTAGAAATGGTCTGCACATTTAACATAAAAACGGCATTTATGCAGGAAATATTAAATGTAAAAAAGCTGACTTCCGGAGGTACCGGAGATACGTTGGCTACGATTTTGGCGATTATAGTAATTATATTTATTATTATTCGGTTTATAGATATAAGCTATAGAAAGAATATACTGGAGGAGGCTCTTGGCTTATATATTCCGGAAACCCTTACTGAATGGGAAAATAGAAATATCCGTGTCGCCGGAAGGGATTCTCGAAAAAGGATGTTTTCCACAATTATACATGATAATTTGATGGATTCGGATCTTATCACATATATGTATCTGTATGCAATTGCTGCGAATCTCTACTTTGAAAAAAAGGGGTTGCGATATCGGGGAAGATGCACAGAATTGATACCGGAAGATGTCAAACATCTCCCGCTTGTTGAGGAACTCATGCAGAAAGATGCAGTTATATTTGATAAAATTCTGCAGAAAGAAAATCCTGAGCTGAAAAAAGTCCCACATGTGTTCGTACATAAACATACGAGAAAAGGGAGAGGGAAAGATGAAAAACATAAGCGTAATTGAACCTTTTGGCATTATTATTTATGCATTTTGTCTTGTAATGCTGATAGTTTCTTATTTTAACAGAATAAGACAGGATACTCTATACAGGATTTTAACAATGACGTTCTCCGTTGGAGGAATAATAGGATTTGTTCTTATGATAATAGGAATTATTTATCCATTGATGGTTAAATAAATGTTCTATTATTCTTTGGTATTGTGCATATGTGTGATATAAGTGTTTCATAAGAAAAAGAAAGAGGGAATAAAGTATGATGTTTTATTACAAAGACATAACGCAGGTGTGTACAGCATTTCTCCGGATGATAAATGCGGTATCTATGTGTGGCATGACTGCTGCAGTCGCACTAAGGGTTTTACGCAAACTTTGCCGGATCAGACATAAGGGGATTTCAGTTTTAAAAGGGGTTTGTGTCCTTTGTTTTGTTTTCTGGCTGGTTTCCATGTTTGGGGAAGTAATTTCTGTGCAGAAGGTTTTTCTGATCAAGGATATGCCATATGCTATGGGTATGGCATTAGCCGCGGTTATCACGTTTTTAATTATTAAAATTTTCGGCTCCAACTATAAAAGAATGAAAAGGGAAATCAAAAAATGCATCAAATTTATAAGATAAACGAAATGAATAGGACAGAAGCGGAGCTTGTGGAAAAAACACTGGACCAGATTCGAAAAGAAAAAGGTGCAGCGTACGGAGAATCGTTTAAAGTACGGTTTATTGATATTGAAATGCGTAGCCATCTTGGACGTCCGCACGTGCGTATGTGCATAGACGATCTTACTGCCAGTGGAAAAATTGATTTTGTATCAAGCAAAGGAAGAGGAGGATGTACATGCTGCATGATAGGTCCACCCATCCCAAACAGTGGGTTTCCAGAGAAGAATATGGATATCCCATCATCGGAAAACGGAAAGAGATGTGCGACAGGAATGGAAATTCATAGATATTCGACGGTAAAGCAATCCGTTGCAGTGGCCAAGGCATCGGGAAAATATAAGTCTGTAAGGGATAGAATGAATGAAAAACTCGCTAACACCGATCAGGAGGTACATAGATATGGGAAATAACCATAATAATAAATTACCTTTTTTTGAAGCTATTGTTCTTTTAGTCAGTATAATTGCTGTGACGATGCTTGTGGGTTATTTGTTAAACAGATATGGAATAAAAACTAAAATTTATCCATTTCATCCATTTCGGATGATTCCGTCAAAGGATCTTCCTAGACCGTGACCATTTTTGCAACACGAATTCCAATTCGTAAATATAAAATTGATTTCTGTTAATACCTGATTTTATGGGCATTTAGATAAATTTACAACACGAATGTGATTAGGATAATACAAAAAAGTTATTTCGTGATGCGTAATTAGGAAGGATAAACAAAAGAAATGAAAAATTATGGAGATCTATATTGGAAGGGGTTTAAATTACCTGATGGCAAACAAAGGTGGCTGTGCACAAGCGATGCGGATCAGGTTAAAATATTAAAAGAAGATTGGTTTAACCAGCAGACAGAGTATGTAGTGATCCATAAGGGATGTGAGACTGCAGAATCCAGTACAACCCCCATATCTGGGATTGTATATATAATTACTGTTGTGTGTTCGGTCAGAAATTATTTTGGAGACAAAAGTGGACACCATTACAGAAACAGGGACTATGTTTACAAAGATGGAACATTGTATAAATTAGATCTCAATCAGGGTATTAAGGTAAAAAAATTCACAAAAGAGCTGAGAGGGATATTAAACAGCATCAGTTGAGATAAAAAAGAGAGGATGTTTATATATGAGTAAAAGAAAGATACCAACAACTCGTGCAACAGCTGAAGGAATAGGAGAAGTGCTAGAGACATTCAAGGAAAGTTTTGTTGAATACCAGGGTGAACAAAAGGTTTGTAATGATGTACAGGTAGCAGCAACATTCAACATCATTACCAACGGACAGTTGGTCGAAGATATGCAATAAAAAGGAGTAAATGCGATGGCTAAAATGATGTTTTTTAAATATTATATAGAATTATGTAAAAAAATAAATCGACGATATAAAGAGAGAAAAATATCCGATAACTCCAACACTCTGGAAGTTAACATTACAAGAGAATGCATCAAGGAATTTTTAGAAAATCCTCCAGAATTGGTGAAAAGGTGTGATAAACATATTCTTTTAGGGCTGCTGTATCTAACAGCGTTTCCATCTAAAAAGAAAGTAATAGCATCCGCACTTTGTTTTGTCACAGGATTTTACTTGGGTGGCATGGCTGTATTTATAGTAGGATATGATAGTCTTGCTAGTATTATCTTCGGATTATTGGCAATGTTGTTTCTTAGTATTTCATTTGGACTTGTTTGGATCAAGCAAAGTAGGTGGGGACTATATATTATTTTTGTGACAACTAATTTCTATAATTTTAAAGAAAAAAGCGATGTGGTCACATAAGTATCGAAAAATAATACATTTGGTAATGGTAACATCGAATGAACTGGACAAATATCTGAATGCGGTAACCTGCGAAAAATGTAAAGAATTAGGAGTCAAAAAGGGAAAATGAATCAAATTGAAAAGAAAGCTGCTGAATGGGATGGGGTTGTAGATGCCGTTCAAGATTCTTCCAGCAGACGAGAAAGGTTAGATAAACGACTCATATATTTACAGGATTATTTACAAAAGTACGATGATGTGAGTGAACAGATTTATAATAGTTTTAGCAAAGAAATTGCAGAAATAGAAGAAAAACTGGGAAAGCTTGGAGGTTGATACATATCCGCAACTTTTTTGGGTGTTTTGATATTTCTTAGCTGAAAAGATATTTCTGATTCCTTTAATTTTGATTTCCATTTAAAATTTGCAAATTGGAGAGTATAATATTGTTTTAAGGAGAGATTTTTATGTTAGTAAGACTTATACCGAAATTGGACAAATACGCTATGGATTCATCAATAGCGGTATATTTATTTTCACTTGTGATTGTGATGGTGGTTGCGAAATACATTCTTGAGCAAATGATGCTGCTAAAAAGATATGAAGCTTTTTGGGTATACCATTTCTTAAGTGTAATATTGCTGATAGGACTTGCATTAATTCAAGACGTGTTGATTGATTTATACATTGTGATCGACTTAGTTATTTGTATTTATTCAGGAATAACCGAATACAGACGGCATAAGAAATCGAGGAACTGAGAGGGGAAGTATGTTATTCAAAAGAATTTTTAAATCAAAAAAGCCTGTGAACAATATTGGAATTTCTTCATCGAAACAGTCAGTTCAGATTCCAAATATACATGAGATAGCCTTAAAAAGAGCATTTTTTGTTTATTATGATGATAAATTTTCCCACATACATCGTTATGCATGTGGTGAATCAGGGATAGATGAGGCTATTCATGATGCTATTAAAGGTATGGAAATTTCAAAAGAAGAGATCATTTCTGTTAAAAGCGAATTAATGGACATATTAGATGATATGGCTCTGCCGGAAAGAAATTTTTCATTTTTACGGGAATGGATCGGGGATGCATATGATCGAATTAATGACTTAACTCTGTGGATGAACAGATAATAAAAGATATGAGGAAACAAATACAAATACGTGATGAAGGAATGAAAGAATATGAGAATCATATGAAAGAACGAGAGGAATTTGTGATTATCTTATAAAATTTACAAATTGGAGAATACAATACTGTTTTAGGGAGATTTTTATGTTAGTAAAACTTATACCAGGATTAGAAAAATATGCTATGGATTCATCAAACGTAACGCTTTTACTTCTTGTAGTATTAGCGACAATTGTTATCAAGGATATTTTTGAGCAGAAAAAACTGTTGAAGGAGTATGAGGCTTTTTGGATATACCCTATTATAAGTGCTATATTGTTGATTGGCATTGCTCTAAGTCCGGATATAGTATCAGATTTATTTATGATACTTGAACTTTTCTATAGTGTAAAGATGGGGGCGCTCCAATACGAGCTGAATAAGAAATCGAGGAACAGAATGGGGTCATGTACGATTTATATACTCATATTGCCGGATAATACGGTAATTGTTGAAAAACCCATGTATGAAAATGAAATGCAGTTGTCAGGATGTATATTTTATAATCCAGAATCCAAGAAATATGAAACTTATGGGACTGTATCGGATAAAACAATTACGAATGTAAGAGATAATGAGCCAGAACTATATAAAAAGATAGTCAATAATGAGCCGGTTAATGCGCAGGATTGTCCTTTATCATGTGTATGGGAAAATAATATTCCAAAGGAACATGATGAGCTGCTGCAATACATAATCGAAGAGTGTGTTTATCTGTATTCAGATCAGCTTATAGAGTTTGGAGAGTACATGGATAAAGAGACAAATATTATTTTCCAACTTTACGGGAAAAGAAATGATGCAGTCAGCATAACACTTGATGAGTATTTTTCCGCATTACCGATAAATGAAATTATAGACAAGATTAAGGCAGAGTTGGATAAACAGTCCTCAGAGAAAGACGCATAGGTTATAAAATAAATTGGAACATATATAAGAACATAAAATTCAATACTAACAGACCATTTAAATAAACTATGAATGTTAGTATAGCTGCTAGTGAAAAAACATTTTGTTTGTTTTACAAATTTTTTACGGAAAGTGCCGGAGAAGATAGTATTTTATGGAGTTGATGGAGTGGTGGTCAATATGTTGAACGAGTTTGGTGTTGGAGGATATAGAGGATTAAAGGATTTAGAATTAAATGACTTAAAGAAAGTAAATATTTTTATCGGATCCAATAATTGTGGCAAGACATCTATTTTGGAAGCAATTATTTTATCAGGTTTGTTTGATGATCTGGGATTACTGTTGGATGCGTTAGTATCAAGATACCATGGGTTTTCAATGGATTTGTTAGAGTCACTTTTCCCAATTGATTTTGATGATTCTATTATTTGTTTGAAATCCAGATGGAATGGAGATGAGGAGATTCTGCATACGCATTTGACATTTGATCAGGAACAGGTTATTGATAAAAAAGAACCTGGAGTGATAAATGAATCTCTTTCGTTATTTTTTAACTATTCATATGGAAAAGAAAATTCTAATGATACATTGAAGGGAAACTTTAAAATTCGACTTGAAGAGACAGGTGATAATTTCAGGGTTGGAATAGGAGAGTCGGAAAAAAATACATTTAAAATGAAAATTCCATGTAAGTTTATCTCTTTTTCAAGATTTGATAACTCAAACCGGTTTTTAAAGGATCTGGACAATATTCTGGATAACAATTTAAGACAACAATTGATAGAAATTTTGCAGATTTTTGATCCGGGTATCACGAATTTCGAATTAATTGGAACAAATCGTATTATCAAATTATTTAAAGAAGAAAATAAGAAACCATTGACATTATATGATTATGGCAATGGAATGTATAAGGCTTTTTATATTGGAATGTCAGCATTATTGGCGAAAAATGGTATCTTGCTAATTGATGAGGTGGAAGAGGGAATACACAATAAAGCTCTTCGAAATTTTATTTCAACACTTATGCAGGTTCGTGAAAAAAATAATGTGCAGTTATTTATGACAACACATAGTTTGGAAGCGATAGATGTGTTATTGGAAGATTGTAAGGAGCATTTGGATGATACTGCGATCTATCATATTCGTAAAGGCGAAGACAAAACTATTGCTAAGAGATATAGCGGAAATAAACTGTTGAATTTGAGGAATGAGATAGGGTTTGATGTACGATGAATATCAAAAATATAATATGTTCTGATAGCTGATGGCATTGCGAACGTGCAATGAAGAAGTACAATATTTTTTTGGCAGTTCTTAATATTTTTGCAATGGGTTTCTTTGCTTATTGTGTATTTGTAGAGACAGCCTCGATCCGGTAAATGTAAATTTATGGAGGAAAGCAGAGTGGAAGTCATTATTTCATATGTTGGGAAAAAATACAGAGAAGGGAGACATTTATCCGTAAGGGAACTTGCGAAGAGAGCTACAATTGCACCATCAACGATCTCCAAATGGGAAAAGGGGCATGCGGTTCC
>ENA-OPEC01002599-OPEC01002599.1-human-gut-metagenome-genome-assembly--contig:-NODE-2599-length-9850-cov-6.646554_pt1 | contig 9850 bp, 14 predicted proteins | sample MGYA00241622_ERZ501507 | MGnify/ENA primary metagenome ERZ501507 (study PRJEB25962, sample SAMEA2042582) | human gut metagenome | biome: human gut; feature: human-associated habitat; material: faeces... | reverse complement strand
GGAGCAGGCCGGTTACATTACCGGCCAGGTCCTTTGCGTTGACGGCGGAATGGGAATGTGAGGTGTGCAATGGACACAAAAAAGAAACGCCGGGTCGTTATTACCGGCCTTGGCACGGTAAATCCTACCGGCAATACGGTGGCAGAAAGCTGGGCGAACATTAAGGCTGGCCGCTGCGCAGTAGGACCGATCACGGCTTTTGATACGGCTGATTTTAAAGTGAAGCTGGCCGCAGAGGTCAAGGACTTTGACCCCGCCGCGCACATCGACAAGCGCGAAGCCCGCAAAATGGCACGCTTTACCCAGTTCGCCGTGGCCGCCGCCGACGAAGCTGTCCGCGACAGCGGCCTTGCGTTGGAAGAAATCGACCATACGCGGTTTGGCGTGATCCTTTCCAGCGGCATCGGCGGCCTGCCCACCATCGAGGAAGAACACACCCGCGGTCAGCAGCGCGGCTTTGAAAAGGTCAGCCCCTATTTTGTCCCCATGTCCATTGGCAATATGGCGGCGGGGCAGATTGCCATCCGTTTTGGCTTGCAGGGCATGTGCAGCTGCCCCACCACCGCCTGTGCAGGCGGCACCAATGCAATCGGCGATGCATTCCACCGTATCCGCGATGGATACGAGGACCGCATGCTCTGCGGCGGCAGCGAAAGCTGCATCAGCCCGCTGGGCGTGGGCGGTTTTGCCAGCATGAAAGCCCTTTGCACGGCGGACGACCCGGCCCGGGCCTCGATCCCTTTTGATGCCCGCCGCAGCGGCTTTGTGATGGGCGAGGGCAGCGGCGTACTGCTGCTGGAAGAACTCGAGGCCGCCAAAGCGCGCGGTGCCAAAATTTATGCCGAGGTCGTGGGCTATGGCGCTAACTGCGACGCCTACCACTTTACCGCGCCCGCACCCGGCGGCGCAGGTGCCATCGACTGCATGAAGCTGACCTTGGCGGATGCCGGACTTGCACCGGAGCAGGTGGACCACATCAACGCCCACGGCACCGGCACCCACATGAACGATGCCTGCGAGACTGCTGCCATTCACGCAGTATTCGGAGCACATGCAAAGGAGATGACCGTGGTCAGCACCAAGAGCATGACCGGCCATCTGCTGGGCGGTGCGGGCGGCATCGAGGCCGTGTTCACCGCACTGGCCCTCCGCGACCAGTTCGCGCCGCCCACCATCCACTACCAGCAGCCGGACCCGGAGTGTGACCTCGATTATGTCCCGAACACCGGCCGCGCACAGGCCATGACCTATGCCCTGAGCAACAGTCTGGGCTTTGGCGGGCACAACGCCTGCATCGCCCTGCGCAGATGGGAGGGCTGACCCATGGCAGAACCCCGCACCGTGCGTGAACATGCAAACACCCTGAACAGTGCGCAGATCGCCGCCATCCTGCCGCACCGCTACCCCTTTGCCCTCGTGGACCGCATTCTGGACTACGAGCCGGGTCAGTGGGCCATTGGCCGCAAGTGCGTCACCCGCAACGAAGAATTCTTCTGCGGCCACTTCCCGGGCCAGCCGGTCATGCCCGGCGTCCTGATTCTCGAAGCACTGGCCCAGACCGGCGCCGTCGCGGCTCTGAGCCTGCCTGAGAATAAAGGCAAGCTGGCCCTCTTCGGCGGCATCAAGAACGCCCGCTTCCGCAAGCAGGTCACCCCCGGCGACGTGCTCACCCTGCACTGCGAGCTGGTGGAACAGCGCGGCCCGGTGGGCGTGGGCAAAGCGTCGGCTTATGTGGACGGCAAGTGCGCCGTCACCGCAGAACTGACCTTTGTGCTGACGGAAGCGGACGCAGAGACTTAACGTTCCCTGTCCCCCAGCCGCCACCGTAAAATGCGCCGCATCGCGCCCAATCATACAAAAAGGCAGGTTGTCACCGCCACGGTGATACCCTGCCTTTTGTGTTGTCTTTTCCCGCAAAACAGAATGCAAAAACCTTTGACCATCGGGAGAAACGAGTCGATACAGAAGTTTCGTCCCCCTTTTTTCGGACCTTCATACCGTCACCAATGTGTCGGAGTTCTATCCATTCTGACACAAAATGGTAAGTGAACCGGCATCCGCAAAGCGTTAGAATTAGGATGTAATATTATAAGTTTGGTGAGGGTATTATGAGGATCCGATACGATAAAACGCTCTACTCCAAAGAGGCACTCTTGAAAGCGGCATACCATTTTACAGACAAGGCATACGTTTACCTTGGCGTGGAAGGTGGTTGTTTCTTTGTAGACTTTACCGCAAAAGATGGCACACCGTTTGAAAAAGAAAAACTGGAAAATGCGTTCAAGAACGAGCTACTGGCACAGATGATCCACCAGACCGTTTCCAAAGAAACCACGGTTCTGCGGGAGCTGCTCGTGGCTCGTGCACTGTCTTCTACGATGATAGATGAAGGTGCATCCTCCGATGTGGCTGAAAGCCCCATGACAGAGGACGCGCTGGATGAGCTGGATGCGATTGCAAAGGACTGGTTCGATGAAAAATAAGAATACACTTTTGGTCAGTTCTGAAATTTTTTCGGAGGATGTTCTTCGGTCTGCAATCCAGGCGTACTGCGGGCTGGCAAAGATTCATGTGGAGCGCGCTGCGGAAAACTGGGTGCTGACCTTTCAGAACTGCCAATACGATACAGCACTCACCGCGCATGAATTTTTCAATTATCTGATCGACCTTGCGAGCGTAGCACTATGATTTTATGTGAGATATTCCTCCTAGGCTGTGCATTTGTACTGTGCGGCTTGAGTGTCTGGACGGATCTGCGGCATGGGCAGATCAAAAACAAACACCTTATCATTGCGTTTACGGCGGGACTCGTCTTGAACGTCATCTACTATGCTGTGTACTGTCAGGACTGTCTTGGCATCACCGCTTTGAATCTGCTGATTTCGGCGTTGCTTTCGATCGGCTTCTATTTTGTCCACATCTGGTCAGCCGGGGACAGCAAGTTGATGATCGTCCTGATCTCGCTTTTGCCGGGGCGGCTGTTCTGGGCAAACACAGACACGATCGTTCCGGCGGCGTATCTGTTCCTTCTGGTGTTCAGCATCGGGTATCTCTATCTGATCGGGGAAGCCGTCTATCTGGACTTCCACCGCCACACGGTCAAACTCCCGACCGTAACCAAAGCAGGCGCATGGGCTGCAATCAAATCCTATCTTCATGCGTTTGTTGTTTTATATGCATGGAACAGTGTTCTTTCCATTGCACTCCCTTCTTTCGTCGAGAACAACGTTCTCCTGCTTTCGCTGATCAGCTACTTCCTGATTACAATTCTTCGAGAAAAGCCGGTCTATCATTTCAAAGTTCTGGTCGGCAGCTGCGCGGTGCTTGATGCCGCAGTGCTGCTTCTTACAAGAAACACCATTGCCGCTGCTGGAGTTCTTCGGATGGTACAGACCTACCTGCTGGTGCTCCTTGTGATGTGGACAACATGGATCGCAGGAAAGTACGTTTATGAATCGGTCCCGACCGAAGACGTCAAGGCCGGAATGATCTTAAGCAGGTCCACGGTCGTCTGCTTTGCGCCCTCCAAGGTAAAAGGACTGCCGCAAATCAGCTATGAAGATATGCGAAGCCGTCTGTCCGAGGAGGAAGCTGCAGCCGTCCGGCGCTGGAAAGACTCCAAATACGGCAAAGCCACGGTGGTTTCTGTTCGCAAAATACCGTTTGCTTCCTTCATTGCGGTGGGCGTTATCTTATTTGCGGCCTATCATATTGTAACAACTTTGGGATCGTGGGGGATCTGAACCATGACATTTTACCTTTCGGCTTACCGCTCACAGCCAGCCGCAGTGTACTTGCTTGCACGGGTCCGCCTTGCTCGGAAAGAAATTGAGCGTGACTTGCAAATCGGGCTGAATGTTGCTTATGTGGAGCAGGAAAGCCAGACAGTCACATTATACCCCTTCGAGAAACGCTATTCCATTTCGGATGCAGAGTGGCTGCGCTGGAAAGAATTGCAGGATGCCGATGCAATTTCTTTCGAGGACACCGGCATCTGCTATCGGTTCTATCAGGCCGATGCGGGGGATGCAGCCATCGTAACGGGCCTGGCCTGTAACACGAACTGTGTGATGTGCCCTGTGAGCGAAAGCTCTCGCCGCCATGCACAGCTAACACCTGTGGATGAACTCAAAATGCAGCTCCGATATTTCGGCACCGACATCCCGCATATTACGATCACCGGCGGTGAACCCACCCTGCTGAAACAAGGGCTTTTGGAAGTGGTCCAATATGCAAAAGAACAATGCCCCAGTGCTGAAATTCTGATCCTGACCAACGGGCGGACTTTTTCCGTTGCCCCTTATGCGCAGGCGTTCAACCGGATTTTGATTGCCCAGGATCAAATCGCGATCCCGATCCATGGCTCGAATGCTGAACGGCACGATGCGATAACGCAAGCGCAAGGCTCTTTTGCACAGACGATCCAGGGATTGAGAACACTGGCCCAAGGCACAATGCGGATCGAAATCCGCATCGTGGTTTCCAAGTTGAACTACAGGGACATTTCCAATATTGTGGAGTTGCTTCTGACCCTGCCGCGTATCACCGTCGTGAATTTTATCGCACTGGAGATGTGCGGCAATGCAATCAAGAATCGCGCGCAGGTGTGGATCGATTATCTGCAGGCGGCTGCGGCGTGTGAAGATGGAATCGAGAAGCTGGTTTCAGCTGGCATCGACATCGGCCTTTACAATTTCCCGCTCTGTGCAGTGAAGCATAAATATTGGACATTATGCCGTGACAGTATTTCAGATTACAAGATTCGCTACACACCCGTGTGTGAATCCTGCAAGGTCAAAAGCATCTGTTACGGTGTGTTCAACAGCACGATCTCGACCGGGTGTTTCGTTGCCCGGCCGATTGCGGAGTAAAAAATGAAGTATACCTATTTTAATTTCAAAAAATGGAACGATCAGCAGATCCTGCTGACGAATGATCTGGGGCGATGGGCGTTTGTATCACTTCCGACCTTTCAAGCGATGCTGCTGCACAGACTTGACAACACAGACCCATCTTATGCCGAGCTTTTGGAAAAGGGCTTTCTCTATGAGGACGATGCGGATGTTTATCTGGAGCGTCACAGCCGTGCCCTCCGAGAAGCAAAAGGCTATTTGATGGATGCCACCAGCTTGCATATTTTTGTTCTGACAAATGCGTGCAACGCAAGATGTATTTACTGCCAGGCACAGTCCACTGCTTCCCATAAGAAAGGGCTGATGAGCGCAGAAACCGCAAAGAAGGCTGTGAATCTGGCGTTTCAATCCCCAGAACCGTTCCTGTCCATTGAGTTTCAGGGCGGTGAGCCACTTTTGAATTTTGATACGCTTCAAGTCATCGTATCCGAAGCCGAGAAAAAAGCCGCAGAAACGAGAAAGAAAGTGGAGTTTTCCCTGGTCAGCAACCTGAATCTGCTCACAGAAGAAATGGTGCGCTTTTTTCAGGAGCATCATGTCAGCGTTTCAACATCCATTGATGGCCCGATGCGTTTGCACAATACGAATCGCCCGCTCTGTCAGGGTGGCGGAACCTATGAGGGTACGATTCTTGGATTGAAGCGGCTGCAAGAAGCGGACGTATGTGTTGGCGCGATCGAAACCACAACACGGTACAGCCTGAACCACTGGAAAGAGTTGGTGGACGAATACCGTGCGCTTGGGCTGCACAGCATCTTCCTTCGCCCGTTGACGCCGTTGGGCTTTGCAAATGCAGACTGGAATCAGGTTGGCTATACTGCGGACGAGTTTATTGCATTCTATCAAAAAGCGCTGGCCTATGTTGTGGAGATCAACCGGCAGGGCTATTTCCTGTCGGAAGGGCACGCCGCGACCTTCTTGTCTAAAATCCTGCTTGGACAGGGAAAGAACTACATGGAACTGCGTTCGCCCTGCGGTGCAGCCGTTGGACAGATGGCCTATTACTATGATGGCAACGTTTACACCTGTGATGAGGGTCGGATGCTTGCCGAAATGGGAGATCGTGCATTTCAACTGGGAACGGTTGAGGACACCTATGATTCTTTGATGAACAGCAATGTCTGTAAGGCCTGCTGTGTTGCATCTACATTGGAAGCAGCTCCCACCTGCAGTGACTGCGTATACCAGCCCTACTGTGGGACCTGCCCGGTGCTGAACTACGCATTGGATGGTGACGTGTTCTCTAAGATACCGAACCATTACAAATGTCAGACTTATAAAGGAATGTTGGATGCCGTGTTTGGGCTGCTGAATCAAAAGAATCCTGAAATCGACAACATATTGGACCGCTGGGTTCGATAAAACATTGAGGAGGTCGTATCATGAAAAAGAGTACGCAAAGACAAAAGAAAAAATCCAGCACTGCCAAAAAGGTACTGATCGGTTTTCTGGCGGTTGGGCTGATCGGCAGCTTTGGCAAAACACCGGAGGTTTCAACGGCATCAGCCAGTTCGGCAGCAGCATTTTCGGAAGTAAGCGTTGCATCCGTTGACCTTCAGAACGGGTTGGCTGAAGGCATGGCCCATCTGGATTTTCCCGATGTCGGCACCTATGAGGGAAATCTTCAGGATGGAAAGCGTTCTGGCAATGGTACGTTTGTGTGGGCAGACGGAACCAGCTATGCGGGTGCATGGGCAAACGACCAAATCAACGGCGATGGTGTGGTCACCGCGCCAAATGGAACGACCTGGACCGGTTCTTTTGCGGGTAATGCGTTCCAAAACGCTGCTTATTCGGTCAAAGGCAGCAACTTTCGTGGTACTGTGACGCTTGCGGACGAAAAGAATCAGGCGAATTTGACGTTTACTTACCCGGACCATCTTGATGCAAAGAAAACAGTAGATGTCACCTATTCCGGTGATCTGACGAAGGCCGGTGAATTTTCCGGAAATGCAGCTATCGGCTATCCGAATGGAGATTCCTATGCGGGCTCTGTGAGCAATGGTCAGAAAGTAAACGGCAAATATGTCTTTCAGAATGGCGATACCTATACCGGAACCTTTAAGTCTGACAAAATGTGCGACGGCACTTACGTTTTTGCAACGGGGCAAATCTTAACCGGTCATTTTGAAAATGGTGTTCCGAACGGCGAACTGACCTATACCGTTAACGGCGTGAAGTACAAAACGACTTGGCAAAATGGTGCCTGCGTCAGCATTGTGAAAGCATAAAGGAGAAAAATCATGGCACAGTTTCCTGAGATCAAAAAATCTATTCAGAATTATTTGTATGAAGAAGAAGGCAATATCACCCGGAACAAACTGCTGATGGTAGGCTCTTTGGCCGTTATCATGAGTGTTCTTTTCGCTTTGGATGCAGAAGCCGGACACCGGTCGCATAGTTCCCATAGTTCACACCGCTCCAGCAGCCATAGTTCCGGTCATGGAAGTCATGTGAGCCACCAGAGTCATCAAAGCCATCAGAGCGGCAGCGGCCATAGTAACCATAGCAGTCACAGCAATGTCAGTGCCGCACACAGCAATACGAGCGCGGCCGTGACGACACCTACTTATCCAGAAGTGCTTGTGCCGCAGCAGACCCATGATACTCCTGCCATGGGCACGCTCCCGGTCCCTGCAATTCCTGCATTGCCTGATACGGCATCCGGGTCCACCAATGGTGTTGCAGCGGCGGTGACTGTCGATGATGCTCTTACCCAAATCTAATCATCCGGCCCATACCTTGTTCATCTGCCTTATGTAATCAAATTTCATCCAGACATAACAATCCTGCTCCGCAGCCTCTGAGCCGAAAGACTCAGGGGCTTTTTATGTCTGCCCGCAAAGCACATTGACAATCCCCCGAAAAAGCGTTGTTCTTTTTATGAACACGTTCACAAAAAGGAGACCTTATGCCAAAAGTCATCGAAGATCTGGAGTTTCGCCTGTCAGAAGAAGCACGGCGGCAGGTGGAGCGATCCGGCTGTGCTGCGTACTGTTCATCCTTTACGGCTGCCGCCTGGGTGGATACCTGGCCTACCGTGAGATCAAGAGTTCCTCTTATAAAAAGAACATGACCGGTGAGATCAAGGAAGGCAAGACCGTTTCCTTTGGTGCCAAGTGCGCCATCTGGCTCAGCTGCGCCTGCCTGTATGTCACGCAGGTGACGCCGGTGTTCTACCGCCTTGCAAATGGTACTGGCACCGGTACGGCAAGCTACATCGGTGCAGTCATCATGCTGTGCGGCATGGGCTGCATGAGCTGGTACCGGAAGAACCGCTTCGACAACTCGCTCAAATCCAACTGGACCGCACAGCTCATCAACACTGCTGCGCAGGGTGCACTTCTGCTGGGGATCCTGTTTTTGTAATATGTTTTCCCATACGCAAGCAAAGCTCTCCTGCTTGACTCAATTTAGCACTTTCATTTCCGCCTGCTTTGCAGCAAAAAAGCCGCTTACCTTCTTAGGTAAACGGCTTTCATTTGGTGGAGCATTGTCCACAGCACTCGAACCTGAATTTATTCCAGATACCGCGGCAGATTCCAAGCACCTCGCAGCACACGGTGAATCTCCACAATCTTGTTTTCATCGGTGACGCGGTAGAATACCAGATACTGGTCAACGACCATCCTGCGATAAGCAGGGTCAAGGCGGTAGACCTCGTACATTTTTGGAGTATCGCCTAATTTGGTGATCTTCTCCCGCAGCTCTTTCAGTACGCGGCGGGCCGTTTTAGGGTAAAAGCCAGACAGATACCGGGCAATCTCGTTCAAATCTTGCACAGCAAGGGGCAGATATTTAATTTTATACGTCATACTGCTTGCCTAGCGTCTCCCATACGCTCTCGTGGTCTGCCCACTGCGTGTCGGGGTCTGCCGCCTGCTGCTTTGCCTTGGCAAGTGCCTCGGCAACATACCGCTGGTGCAAAAACTCTTCGTACTTGGCGTAGTCCTCAATGTTGATGAGAACTGATTCTCCACGGCCATGATTCGTGATGATCACATGGTCGTGGTCTTTGAGCATCTCCGAAATTTCGGCGTAATGGTTGCGCAGATCCCGGGAAGGGCGAACGAATGTCTGCATCATACGAGACACCTCCTATCGGGATAATTGTATCACAAAATGACTACGAGTGCAAGGCGGATGATTCTGACGGTGAGAGCAAGAATCGTCCCGTGGCCACAAATTTTCAGTTGTTGAAAATTCTTGCTCCCTTTGGAACAGCTTCTTGTTGGGGCGTGCGGTGCCCCAAACCCTGCTTCTGAGGTTGCGATAAACCAGGAGTTATCGAACCGCACTTGTGATTTCTTCTAATGTGTCCTGGCGAAGCCACTTTCCAAATACTTGAGAATTCTTTGACGGCAGATAACCCAAATTCGTATATCCCAGCTTCTTCAAAAGGCTCATACTTGGAATGTTCTCTCTTTCAGTAAAACAGATAAAATCCCACTGAGGATAGTGCTTGTGTAAATACTCAATTAAAGAGGACAAGGCTTCATAGGCGTAACCGTTTCGGTGAACTTTATAAGAAAATGTGTACCCTAAAGAAATTGTGCCCTCGTTAGGCATAACGACAATTTCGCCAATCATGACATCCGTTTCTCTTAATGCAACACTAATCATAGTCGGCGATGCGATATTCAGGGCATTGTCTTTATTACGCTCGATCAAAGTAACAATATCCTTATAATCTTTCGTCTGGCCTCGTTGATATTTCGAGCATCGCTCGTTATTTCGATAATCAACCATCTGAATCGCATCTTTAGGACTTACATTTCTTAGTCTGAGCCGATTTGTTTCTAAAAAGGTCATCTTCTCATCCTTTCACATTCCGGCTTATGGGCCGAGTAGCCCTTTCTCAAAACCTCCTGTAAACAAAAAGCGTACCCGAACCCTTTCTCATAGAGAATCGGGTTCGAGTACGAACTGTATGGTGG
>ENA-OPEC01002595-OPEC01002595.1-human-gut-metagenome-genome-assembly--contig:-NODE-2595-length-9859-cov-4.090575_pt1 | contig 9859 bp, 8 predicted proteins | sample MGYA00241622_ERZ501507 | MGnify/ENA primary metagenome ERZ501507 (study PRJEB25962, sample SAMEA2042582) | human gut metagenome | biome: human gut; feature: human-associated habitat; material: faeces... | reverse complement strand
CCGCCGCCGCCTACTGCGCCGCGAGAAATGGCGCTCAGACCGCTTTGATGGCGCCCACGGAGATCCTTGCCGAGCAGCATTTCGCCTCTCTGAGCGCTCTGTTCGTCCCTCTGGGGGTATCCGTGGCGCTGCTCACCGGCTCCATGACGGGAAAGCAGAAAAAGGACGTGCGGGAGCGCATCGCCGCCGGGGAAGTTCAGGTGGTGATCGGCACCCACGCGCTGCTGTCGGAGTCCACCCGTTTTGAACATCTTGGGCTGGTCATCACCGACGAACAGCATCGCTTTGGCGTGCGGCAGCGTGCGATGCTGGGGGAAAAATCTGTCCACCCGCACACGCTGGTCATGTCCGCCACCCCGATTCCCCGCACGGTGGCGCTGATGATTTACGGCGATTTGGACGTTTCCTCCATCGACGAGCTGCCGCCCAACCGTCAGCCGGTCAAAACCTATGTCATCAGCTCCAAGCTCAAGCCGCGCGCCTACCGTTTTTTGCAGGACCATCTGGACCGCGGTTTGCAGGGGTACATCGTCTGTCCGCTGGTAGAGGCGATGGAAGATACCCCATCCAACCTGCAAAATGCACAGGAGTACGCCGACACCCTTGCCCGCGGACCCTTTCAAGGCTATCAAGTGGGTGTGCTGCATGGCAAAATGCGCCCGAAGGAACGTGAAGCCATCATGTCCGCCTTTGCCCGCGGGGAAATCCAGCTGCTGGTGTCCACCACCGTCATTGAGGTCGGTGTGGATGTACCCAACGCAGTCATCATGATGGTGGAAAATGCAGAGCGCTTTGGACTCAGCCAGCTGCATCAGCTGCGCGGGCGCGTGGGCCGCTCGAACCGGCGCGCAAGCGCGTACCTGACGTTCCGGCGTGGGCGCGAACTGAGCGAGATCGCCGAAAAGCGCCTGAGCGCCATCCGCGAGTTTGCAGAGTTCAACTCCGGCTTCCGCATCGCCATGCGTGATCTGGAGATCCGCGGCGCGGGCAGTCTGCTCGGGGCCGAGCAGTCGGGCCACATGATCGACGTCGGCTATGACATGTACCTCAAGCTGCTCGAGGAGGCTGTGCTCGAAGAGCGCGGCGAAAAGCCCGAGCAGCGCGCCGAGTGCGCGGCCGACCTTGCCGTGTCGGCCAACATCCCGGAGAGCTATGTGCCCAGTCAGGAGCAGCGCATGGATCTCTACCGCCGCATCGCGCTCGTGCGCACGGAGGCGGAGGCCGACGACCTCATGGACGAGGTCATCGACCTGTTCGGCGGCCCGCCGCCGAGCGTATACACGCTCGTGCAGGTGGCACTGCTGCGGGCCGACGCCGGCAAGGTCGGCGTGACGGACATTTCGCAGAAAAACGGCTGTTTGAAGTTCCTGCTGGCGCAGTTCGATATGCAGAAGGTATCGGCGCTGTACGCCCGGCCGGAATTCAAGGGCCGCTTGAAGGTGGATGCGGGGGCAAAGCCGGGCGTCATTCTGCGCCTCAAGACCCGCACCCACGTGATCGAACAGGCAAGAGCGTTTGTTTCCGCATGGGCAGACGCCCAGGGAGACCGCGCATGACACCCATGTGCAACGAAACGAAAGGAAGCGTTTGCTGATGAAAACCAGAATCACCGCCCTGCTGCTGGCACTCGTGATGGCCGTCTGCTGCCTGACCGGCTGCACCTCGACCCGCGTGCGCAGCTACTCGGAAGAGAGCAGCGATGCCTCGACCGACAAGTATGCCGCCGCGCTGAATGCTTATAAGAGCAATAAGAAGGTCATGACCGTCAACGGCAGCACCGTATGTTGGAACGAGTATGCCTATTTCCTGTGCGCCATCATGGCGAATATGGAGCGCTATGGCATGCAGATCACGGACTGGAGCGCGGTCTACGATGAGAGCACGGGCGAGACGTACAGCGACATCATGACCAAGAGCGTCGTCAACAACATCGCCTGGAACCACCTCATCGAGACCAAGGCGGCGGAAAACGGCGTGACGTTTGACGCGGCGGGCGAGCAGTATGTGCAGGACACGATCGACCAGACCATTCAGAACGTCGTGGGCGACGGCGGCACCGAGGCCGAGCTGAACGAAAAGCTCCAGTCGTACTACATGGATCTGGACCTGTTCAAGTACTTCACCAAGACGCAGTATCTCTATAACGGTCTGGCCAGCAAGCTCTTCGGCGAAAACGGTGCGAACATCTCCGACGAGGACGTGCAGGAATATGCCGAGACCAACAGCTACATGACGGCAAAGCACATCCTCTTCAAGACGACGGACGACAGCGGCACCGCCCTCTCGGACGCGGACAAGGCCGCCAAGAAGCAGCAGGCCGAGCAGGTCGCAGCGCAGCTCCGTGCCGTGACCGACCCCGACAAGCGCGTGGAGCTGTTTGACCAGCTCATGGAGCAGTACAACGAGGACACCGGCGAGAGCAGCTACCCGCACGGCTATTGCTTCACCTCCGGCACCATGGTCACGGAGTTCGAGGACGCCTGCAAGGCGCTCGAGCCCTACGAGGTGTCCGGCGTGGTGGAGAGCCGGGAGTATTACGGCCTGTACATCAAGTATTACATCACCGTGGAGGGGCAGACGCTGAAGGTCATTGAGAAGAACGACGGCGTCAACATCTACGAGCCTGCCCAGCAGGTGTCCGTGGTCATCAACCCCGCCCATGTCATGGCCTACGAGGCCGGTGAGGAGGCCGCCCATGCGTAACGCCTCCCTGACGCGCCAGCGCCCCGATGCCGCCTTCGTGGTGCGGATCATCGGTATCGTGCTGTTCGCCTACTTCTTTTTTGGGTTTATGCTGCTGCCGTGCCTGAACACGCTGACCAGCATCTTCACCACGAAAAACGCCGCCGGGGAGACGGATCCCTGGGCGGTCATCCGCTTCTTCTTCGCCGGAAACATGAGCCGCTACGTCTGGAATTCCCTGAAGCTGGCGCTGTGCCTGGTGGTCACCGTCAATGTGGTGGGCGTGTCCATCGTCCTGCTGACGGAGTATTTCGACATCAAGGGCGCCAACATCCTGCGCCTCGGCTATATGACCACCATGATCTACTCCGGCGTGGCGCTGGTCACCGGCTACCTGTTCCTGTACGACCCCAACGGCATACTGACCACGGCGCTGGCCAACGCCATCCCCGGCTTTAACCGCAGCTGGTTCTCCGGCTTCAACGCGGTGCTGTTCACCATGACGTTTGCCTGTACGTCCAACCACGCGCTGTTCCTGCGCAACGCCATCCGCGGCATCGACTACAACACCGTGGAGGCCGCACGAAACATGGGTGCCAAGCCCTTCAAGGTGCTGTGGAAGGTGGTCTTCCCCACGCTGGTACCCACCATGTTCTCTCTGACGGTCATGACCTTCATCACCGGTCTGTGCGCCATGTCCGCCCCCACCCTGCTGGGCTATGACTCCATCAACCCGGAGATCGTCCGTCTGGCAGGCTCCTCCGTGGCGGATGAGTCCTTCCCTCAGGCGCGAGCCGCTCTGCTGTCCATCATTCTGGCCATGTTCACCATCGTCCTGCTGACGGTGCTGTCCGCCTACGAGCGCAAGGGACACTATCTGTCGGTGTCCAAGACCAAGGCCAAGCTGGTGAAGCAGAAGATCACAAACCCCGTGTGGAACGTGCTGGCGCACATCTACGCCTATGTACTGTTCATCATCTACATGATCCCTGTGGTGATGATCATCGTCTTCTCCTTCCAGACATACGGCGCCATCCGCATGAAAAAACTGGATCTGCGCAATTGGACGCTGATCAACTACTTCGGCAAGCAGGACTATGAGTACCTGACCAACCGCGGCACCTACAAGCTGCGCAAGGGCTCCATCTCCGGCCTGTTCGCCAATGATGCCACACTGGGCGGCATCAAGATGAGCTTCATCCTGTCCATACTGGCGGCGGCGCTGGCCTGCCTTATCGTGGTGGTGGCCTGCAACTACATCTTCAAGAGCCGCAACAAGAAGTCCGGCATCGTGCTGGAGTACTGCCTGCTGTTCCCGTGGCTGCTGCCCACCATCCTGATCTGCTACTCCTACCGCACCTACTTCAACTCCGACGCCATCTGGTATGTGGGCAACATGAACCTGTACTACGCGGAGAATGTCCGATTGCTCATCGTGCTGGCATACACGGTGGTAAAGCTGCCCTTCTCCCTGCGTATGATCAAGGCGGCCTTCTATTCCATCGACTCGGAGCTGGAGGACGCCGCCCGGAACATGGGCGCCAGCGGCCTGCGCACGTTCCTGAAGGTAAAGCTGCCCATCATCCTGCCCAGCGTGCTGGCGGTGTTCGCCCTGAACTTCAACGCCCTGTTCACGGAGTACGATATGTCCGCCACCTTCGCCAGCTCCTACGGCACCAGCTACGCCATGGTCATCCAGTCCATGTGCGCGGAGGAAGGGCTGTACGGCTACAATGTCAACGCCTCCGGACGGCGCTGCGCCTCCACGGTGTTTATCATGCTGGTATCGGGTTTGATCCTGTATCTGGTCTACGGCGTGGGCGGCCGGGATCTGGGCGAGCGGCTGGATGCCAAGGCCCGCCGCAAGCGGATCTGGAGCCGTATGACCGGCGTGTTCCGCCGCAGCGGTGACAGCGGCGTGGCGGAACCGGGGGAGCAGCTATGATCCGACACATTGTATTTGACATGGGACAGGTGCTGCTGCAGTTCAGCGCCGGACTGTTCGCTGAACGTCTCCATCTCAGCGAGGAGGATGCCGAGCTGATCCGCCGGGAGGTGCTGGCCACCACCGAATGGGTGCGCATGGACAGAGGCACCATCTCCGACGACGATGCGCTGGAGCGGATGTGCGCCCGCCTTCCCCGGCGGCTCCACGACACCGCGGCCTATCTCGTCCACCGCTGGAACGACCCCATCATCCCCGTTCCCGGTATGGCGGCGCTGGCCTGCGATCTGAAAAACGCCGGGTACGACCTATACCTGCTGAGCAACGCCGCCGCCCGCCAGCACGCCTACTGGCACGATGTTCCCGGCAGCCAGTGGTTCAGCGGCACGTTCATCTCCGCCGACTACCACCTGCTGAAGCCGGAGGCAGCCATCTATCAGGCGTTCTTTGAGAAGTTCGGCCTGAAGCCGGAGGAGTGTCTCTTTATCGACGACACCCCCGCCAATATCGAGGCGTCGGAAAACGCCGGTATGAGGGGCATCATTTTCCACGGCGACGCGGCGCGTCTGCGCCGTCAGCTCACAGAGCTGGGTATCCTGTAACCGCAAAAAAGAGTGGCTGTACCTACATGGTACAGCCACTCTTTTTGTCTCCGTTTACATATTTTGCGCCTATTCGCTTGGCAGCAGCGGGCGGCTGATGGGCTGTGTACCCAGCAGCATCTGGTAATCCCCGTTCAGCAGGATCTGCACCTGCTCTACCTCCTCCAGCGAGCACAGGGAATTCACGATCCCGCGCAGGACCATCCGCTGCTGTACCGTGCTCTCCGGCATCAGCTCCGCGCAGTTGGCAGACAGGTTCAGGTAGCAGGTATTTCCGTCCATATTGGCGCCCAGCGCCGTAAAGTCCTTGGGCAGCAGGGGCTTCAGCCCGCTGTAGTTGTCCATGGGACGCTCCGCCAGCGCCTTGACCACCGCCTCTGCCGGCGTCTCACCCTCATAGACCGTGAGCCGCCGCGCCTCGGCCACCAGATTGTCGGCCTCGTCCGGGAAATACAGCGTTACCTCCACGGTGCGGACAATATCCTCCGGGCTGGTCAGCAGCACCTGGGCCGAGGTGTACACATGGTCCTCCTCCTGCGGCATATCCATCACCGTGATCCGCACGGCGTAGATACCCGTTAATTGCAGCAGCGACAGGGTGATGCAGTAGTCTGCAATGGTGCGGTCAATGCCCACCAGCTGGTCGTACTCGCCGCTCAGATCCACCGACACCGTGCCGCCTGTAACGGTGCAGCTTCGCACCGTGGTGCCGGTGGGTACAGGGCTGGTGAAGCCGCTTGCCTTGCACCCGCCCAGCAGCAGCTCCATGATGTACTGCGCCTGCTGCTGACGGCCCCGGTCGTCCCCCGTCACCTTCTTCCAGTTCACCAGTACGCTGGTGATGGCGTCGCTGCCGCCGACACTCTTATGCTTTGCGCTGAGATCCGCCGGATAGTACAGCCGCAGACCGGTCTTCTGCGTCCCGCAGGCCGCCAGACTCAGCACCAGCAGCGCCGCCAGCAGCACCGCGGCGATGCGTTTCACTCCTCGCATAGCTCCTCCTCCTGCGCCAGCGGCAGCGTCACGGTAAACACCGTACCCACGCCGCCTGCGCCGTGTCCCGCCTGAATGGAGCCGCCCCGGTTCTCGATGGTGTCCTTGACGATGGACAGACCCAGTCCGGTGCCGCCCACCTCCCGGGAGCGCATCTTGTCTACCCGGTAGAACCGGTCGAACACATGGGGCAGATCCTCATCGGGGATGCCGATGCCGTTGTCGGTGACGGTGATGACCACCTGACCGTCCCGCACAAATGCCTCCGCCCGCACAAAGCCGTTTTCCGCGGCGGAATATTTGATGGCGTTTTCCATCAGGTTGTATAGGATCTGATGTACGTTGTCATCCGTGGCCAGTGCCACCGCGTCCTCCGACGCGCTGCCGGAGATGGTGACGCCCTTTTCCTCGGCCACCATGCCCAGCATCCGCTCCACCCGCTGCAAAACAGGCCCCACCGCCACGGGGTAGCCCGCCTGCACCACGCCGCCGTCCAGCCGCGTCAGCCGCAGCAGGTTCTCGGTGATGCGGCTGAGCCGCTCGGCCTCCCGGCCGATGTCGGTAACAAATTCCTTGGTGGTATCCGGATCCATGTTGTCCGTCTGCAAAATTGAGTCCGTCAGCAGGCGGATACCGGCCAGCGGCGTTTTCAGCTCGTGGCTGGCGTCGGATACGAACCGCCGCCGGGCGCTCTCCGTGGTTTGCAGCCGATCCGTCAGGCTGTTGAACTCCGCCGCAATCTGGGCGATCTCGTCGGTACCGCTGGCGTCGGCCCGGTGGCTGTACGCGCCCTCCCGGGCGCTGCGGATGGCCTGCAGCAGGCCGCTGATCTGCCGGGTCAGCATACGGGACAGCATGACGCTCAGTCCCGCCACCAACAGCGCGATCATAATGGAGATGGTCATCAGATTGCTCTGAAAGCTCTCCAGCAGCGCCGCCTGCTCTGTGTCGTAGTCGTAGGCGTACACCGCGCCCACCGTCTGGTTGTGGTACACCACCGGCGTGGCCGTACGGCTGAGGAACGCCTCGCCGTCATACTGGCAATAAAAGGCGTCGCTGCCCCGCAGTGCCGACGCGATCACGGAGTACAGGGCGTACTCGCCCACGGCGTCTCCTCCCTGCCGGGTATCGTACAGCACCAGACCGGCGCTGTCGGTGACCATGATGCGGGTGGCGCCGGTCTCATCCAGACCGTTGAGCGCCGCAGAGACATTCTCCTCCGTCAGCCGCCCCAGTCCCATCAGCGCCGACTCGATGACCTTGGCGGTGCTTTTCAGGTTGTCCTGATTGGAGGATACCATCAGGTTCTGGGACACCAGCAGCGGGTAGGAGTTCAGCAGCACCAGCACCGCCGCGATGACCAGGATGTAGCTGAGGCTGAATTTCAGCTGCAAGGTCGCCTTGCCCCGCAGCTTTTTGCCCTGTGCCGTGATCCTATCCCACAGCGGTCTGCATCGCCCGCTGATTTTGTCCCATGCCGCCTTACATCGTTGGCTGACTTTCTCCCTTAAAATAGTAACCAACTCCCCACTTTGTCATGATATGGACCGGCTTGGCCGGGTCCGGCTCCAGCTTCTCCCGCAGACGGCGGATGTGGACGTCCACCGTGCGGTAGTCCCCGGCGTAGGAGTAGCCCCACACCAGATCCATCAGGCTCTCCCGGCTGTATACCCGCCGGGGGTTCTTCATCAAAAGCTCGATCAGGTCGTATTCCTTGGCCGTCAGGTCGATGGTCTTGCCGTCCCGGATGGCCACGCGCTCCTCCGTGTCCAGGCTCAGGTCGCCCACCGTCAGCAGCGGTGCCCGCTGGGGCTGCTGCTGGGCGGACGCACCGCCGCCGGAGCGCCGCAGCAGGGCGCGGATGCGGGCCTTCAGCTCCAGAATGTTAAAGGGCTTCGTCACATAGTCGTCCGCGCCGCAGGCAAAGCCCATCAGCTTGTCGCTGTCCTCGCTGCGGGCCGTCAGCATGATGATCGGCACATCGGAAAACTCCCGGATCTGCATACAGACATCGCCGCCGGACAGTCCCGGCATCATCACGTCCATCACGATCAGGTCGAAGCTCTCCTTCTTGGCAAGCTCCACGGCGGTAACGCCGTCATAGGCGGGCGTCACCTCGTAGCCCTCGTTCTCCAGATTGAATTTGACGCCCTTGACCAACAGCTTCTCATCGTCCACTACCAGTATCTTCATTCCTGTGTCTCCTCCGTTGTAATGCGGTCACGCAGGCCATCCAGCGTGGTCTGCCCGATGCCGCTCACCTGTAACAGATCCTCCGGGCTGGTGAACGGCCCGTTGGCCGTCCGCCAGTCGATGATCCGCTGCGCCAGCACCGGCCCGATCCCCGGCAGTGCGTCCAGCTCGTCCGCATCCGCCGTGTTGATATTCACCTTTTCCGCGTCTGTCTTTTCCGACGGCTCCTGCGCCTCCACCGTGTAGTCGCCCTGCATGGTGCGGGGCGTCAGCAGGTATACCGTTCCCACAGACAGCAAAAACAGGGCTGTCAGCACCAACAGGAACACCCCTGTTTTTGACAGTTTTATCCGCCCGTCCACAGTTGACTCCCCCCGTGTTTTCGCGTATAATAAAGGTCACGTAATTTGATGGGTGCGGCTCATCCACCGCGACCCAATGGTATTATAACATAGATGGAGAAGAAATCCTATGAAAATCCGCCGTTTTTTATCTGTTTTTTTATTGACCTGCCTGCTGTGCGCCCTTCTCACCCCGCAGGCGCTGGCGCTGGAGGACCCGGACATCCATGCCAAGGCCGCCATTCTGGTGGACGGCGAGACAGGCACGGTGCTGTACGATAAGAATATGCACGAGGAGCTGCCCATGGCCAGCATCACCAAGGTCATGAGCGCCCTGCTGGTGCTGGAGGCCGTGGATCGCGGCCAGCTTCGCATGGATCAGAATGTCACCGCCACCGAGTCCTCCATGAAGGGCATGGTGGAGGACGGCAGTACCGCCGACATCAAGGTGGGTGAAACGCTGACGGTGGAGCAGCTTCTCTACTGTATGCTGGTGATCTCCGCCAACGAAACATGCAACATTCTGGGCGAGGCCGTGTCCGGCTCCGTGGACGCCTTTGTGGAGAAGATGAACCAGCGGGCGCAGGAGCTGGGCTGCCAGAACACCCATTTTGCCAACACCACCGGCCTGACCCAGTCCGGCCATTACTCCTCCGCGTGGGATATCTATCTCATCACCCGGGAGGCCATGAAGCACGACCTGTTCATGATGTTCGGCATCTCCATTCTCACGACCCGGCTGAACAAGTCCGCCGAGACGGATGCCGAGCTGAAAAAGATGTGGGAGACCTGCATGGCTTATGACCCCAAGTGGGCGAATTACTTCCGCAAGCGCACGCCGCTGCTGTTTGTCAGTGTGCCGGGGCGGGTCGGGCAGGAATTCGCCGGGAGCTTTTACCGGTTTGCCAACAATGTGGTGCGGTTCAATTAAATAAAGAATAGCGCAGGAGCGGCGGGTTTACCGGCTCCTGCGTTTTTTTGTCAGAATTTGGCGTATTCCAAAATGGTTACAAATGTGTTACAATTGCTTCGCATATATGCAAGAAATCAGAACGAGGTGATTGTTATTCGACGAATTCTGACTTGTACTGTATCGGTTCTGC
>ENA-OPEC01002587-OPEC01002587.1-human-gut-metagenome-genome-assembly--contig:-NODE-2587-length-9882-cov-4.908212_pt1 | contig 9882 bp, 9 predicted proteins | sample MGYA00241622_ERZ501507 | MGnify/ENA primary metagenome ERZ501507 (study PRJEB25962, sample SAMEA2042582) | human gut metagenome | biome: human gut; feature: human-associated habitat; material: faeces... | reverse complement strand
GATGAAGGAAGAGGCCGGACTTTCCAGCCGCTGCATGCCCTTCGAGCAGGAACAGCTGAGCGATGTGTGCCCCTGCTGCGGTAAGCCCGCCAAGGCCATGGTCTACTGGGGCGTTGCTTACTAAGCAGCTGCTTTTTTGACCCGATACAAAACCCCCGGAGCATGAAAGTGCTCTGGGGGTTTTACTTGTCATTTGTCGAATTATATGCTATTATAAAGTTGCTGCTCTAGCAGCAAGGCACTGCACATAACGGCAGGCGGTTCGGCCCCACTTCCGAAAGGAGGTGAAGCTTATGCCAATTACTTTGACGTTCCATATCTTCGGATTGGTATTTACCATCAAGGTAAAAAGCGAGAACCGCCACCCTGGCCGGTGACGGTTCTTAGTCTTTTAGTATTTAAGAACTTACATCAAAAGGGCTGACCGCTTGTCGCAGTGCCTTTTCTATTTACAGTATACCCACTTTTGAGGTTTCTGTCAAGAGCACGCGGCTTCGTTTCTGCGTGCTTTTTTCTTACCGTTCAAAGGTGGTGCTGAGGGTGGTCTGCCAGCTTTCGCCGGGGGCAAGGCAGGCGGCAGCGGCGCGCTGGCCCCACTCCTGCGGGTCGGTCTCGGCGGCAGGCAGGCTGTGCCAGGGCTCAATGCACACAAAGCGCAGGGGCTTTGCGGCGGCGGACCAGATGAGCGAGTAGGGATAACCCTCCACCTTGCAGGTGATATTGCGGCCGGTGTCCTTCTCGTAGATGCCGATGGTTTTGGTGCGCAGGCCCGCCATGCAGAAGCTGTCGTTGTCGAAGAGGTCGTTGGTCAGCTGGATGGCCTGCTGGTTCTTCCACTGGTAGTAGCACTTGCCGGAGAGCAGACCGTTCGGGCGGGCATCGAGGATGACCGGGCTTTCCGGCTGGTCGAAGCGGAACTCGTAATCTGTGGTGGTGTGCTGTGCATCAAAGGGGATGTTGAACGCCGGGTGGTAGCCGATGCCGAAGCGCAGTTCTTCGGTGCCGGAGTTGCTCACTTCCAGCGTGTGGTGCACGGTCTTGCCGTCCAGCCGGAAGGTGCTGGTGAGCACAAAATCGAACGGGAAGCGCTCGGCCTTGATGGTCTCGTCCGACCGCAGTTCCAGCCGGATGGTGTCACCCTCGGCCTTGAGCAGGGTGTGTTCCAGGTCGCGGGCAAAGCCGTGCTGGCCGCCCTTCCAGGTCTTGCCGTCCACCTCAAAGGTGCCACCGGGCAGCTTGCCCGTCCACGGGAACAGAATGGGGGCGTGGCGCTTCCACACTGCCGGGTCGGCCTGCCAGAGCATCTCTTCGCCTGCGGCGTTCTTTAGGCTGACAGCCTCTGCACCGTGGGTGTCCACGGTCAGGGTCAGAAATTCGTTGTGAATGGTTGCCTGCATTTTCAGTATCTCCTTTGTCCTTCTTATTTTCCGGGGTCTTCTGCTTCCAGTATACTCCCCCGTGTGCCAAAAATAAAGTCCCGCCCAGTTTCAGCAGGGCTGTGCCAGCGGCAGGGTGACTGCAAAGGTAGTGCCGTTTTCGCTGCTGCTCTCCACAGTCACACTGCCGCCGTGCAGTACGGCGATCTCCCGCACAAGGGCAAGGCCAAGCCCCACGCCGCCCATCTCCCGGCTGCGGGACTTATCCACCCGGAAAAAGGGCTGGAAGATGCTCTCCCGGCAGTCTGCGGGGATGCCCGGGCCGGTATCTGCAACGCGCAGCACAGCGGCCTGTTTTTCCTGCCGCAGGGTGACGCGCACCGCGCCGCCGGGGCGGTTATACTTGATGCCGTTTTCCACCAGATTGAACACCAGCCGGTAGATCAGCGCATCGCTGCCCACCATGCCCAGTTCCGCGCAGTCCTGCTGCAAGGAGATATTGTTTTTCTGGGCAAGGGGGGTCAGGTCGGTCAAAATTTCCTCCACCAGCGGTGCAAGGGCGATCTGGTCAGTACGGGAGATCGATTGCAGATTGCTCATCTCTAATAAAGTGCGCACAAGAGCGGTCAGGCGGTCCAGCTGCTCCCGCAGAGAGCTGACCAGCCCGGCAGTCTCGGCATCCATGGCTGGGTGCTCCTCTGCAAACAGTTCCAGCTTCGTCTGCAAAATAGCCAGCGGGGTGCGCAGCTCGTGGGCGGCGTTGCCTGCAAACTGCCGTTGCAATTCAAAGGACTGCGCCAGACCATCCAGCATCCGGTTCACCGACCGGCTCAGCTGCCCGAATTCCTGCACGGTGTTTTCGTCCAGACGGGCGGTGGCAATGCTGTCCTGATCGACCCGCTGCGCCTGCTGCGCAAGCTGCTGCAACGGTTTCAGCGCTCTGCCGCTGACAAAATAAGCGATGGCCGCGCTGAGGATGGTGACCACAGCAGTGATGCACCAGCCCTTGCGGCCAAAAACCACCTTTGCATCGTAGACTTCCTGCGAAAAATGCGCCAGCAGACTGGACATTTCCTCCTGCGGGATCTCAATGGTCAAGGAATCCGCACTGCCGGGCTGGTACTGCATCATAAAGCCGTTGAGGGCATCCATGCCGGTAACGCCGGTGCGGTATAAAAGCAGGTTCATGCACACGCAGGCGCAGGCGATGAGCAGCGCCGTCAGCAGGGTGATGCGCCATTGCAGGGACAAACGCTTCATTGTACCTCTCCTCCGATCTCGTAGCCTTCCCCGATGCGGTTGCGGATGGGGTCGTAGCCCAGCGCCGCCCGCAGCTTTTTGCGCAGGGCAGAGATATGCACCCGGATGGAGTTGCTGAAGCTGTCTACACTGCCATCCCAGACGTGCTCGATGAGTTCTTCCTGACTGACCGGGCGTCCCTGATGCAGCAGCAGATATTCCAGTACGCCGCTCTCCTTCCGCGTCAGGGCAAGGGTCTGACCATCCACCGTGGCAACGCGGCTGCGGGTGTTGAAGCTGAGCCGCCCGCAGCACAGGCAGACGTCCTGCTGGATGAACTTGCGCCGGGTCAGGCTGCGCACCCGGGCTTCCAATTCTGCAAGGTGGAATGGCTTGGAAAGATAATCGTTCGCCCCGGCATCCAGCCCCTCCACCTTATCTGAAATTTCACTGCGCGCTGATAAGATCAGCACACAGGTCTCAAGGTCGTGCTGCCGTAAGCTGCGCAACACCTGCATCCCGTCCACCTTGGGCAGGTTGAGGTCCAGCAGTACAAGGTCGTACCGCTCTGCTGCCAGTGCCTCCAGCGCGGCCTCGCCGTCTGCGCAGGCATCCACCTCGTACCCGGACAGCCGCAGCTTCCGGGCAATGTCCTCCCGCAGGGAGTGCTCGTCCTCTACCACCAAAAGGCGCATTTTGTTTTCCACCCTTCCCGTAAAAAATCCATTTCTTGCGTTTTTCTTCATTATAACAGATTATAGCAGACGGTGTTAAGATTCGTGTTAAGATTTTCTTAGCAGAAATTTTATCCCGGATAGTGTATACTGGTGCCATCAAACAACAGGAGGCTATGATGTTCATGACAAAAAAACAGGCGCAGCTGCTTTTGCTTGCTGCCGGGGTACTGATGCTGCTGTTCGGCGTATGGCGGGGCGAGGCAGACACCGTATTTTCAAAAGCCATCCGGCTGTGTATGGAGTGTGTGGGCATTGGATAAGAAAAAATTAAATCCCCTTGCCCGGTTCCGGGGCTTTATACAGGCCGGAGCGACCCTTTTAACCAACATCCACCTGCCCAACTTTGCTAAAGGAACGCTGTATCAGGGCAATGGAAAATACGTCTGCGTCCCGGGGCTGAACTGCTATTCCTGCCCGGGCGCTGCCGGTGCCTGCCCGGTGGGGGCGTTTCAGGCGGTAGTGGGCTCTTCCAAATTCCGCTTTTCCTACTACATCACCGGCATTCTCATCCTTTTCGGGGTGCTGCTGGGACGGTTCATCTGCGGTTTCCTCTGCCCGTTCGGGTGGTTTCAGGAGCTTTTGCACAAGATTCCCTCTCCCAAGCTTTCCACCAAAAAGCTAAAGCCGCTGCGCTATTTAAAGTATGCGGTGCTGCTGGTCATGGTGGTGCTGCTGCCTTTGCTGGCGGTCAATGAGCTGGGCATGGGCGACCCCTTCTTCTGCAAGTATCTCTGCCCGCAGGGCGTGCTGGAAGGTGCCATTCCCCTCTCCCTGACCAATGCGGGCATCCGCGCCGCGCTGGGCAAGCTGTTCACATGGAAAGCCTGCATTCTGCTGGCAGTCATTATGGGCAGCGTGGTGTTCTACCGCCCCTTCTGCAAGTGGCTGTGCCCGCTGGGCGCATTCTATGCGCTGCTGAACAAAGTCTCCCTGTTCCAGATGCGCGTAGACACCCACAAATGCGTCTCCTGCGGAGCCTGTGCAAGGGCCTGCAAGATGGACGTAGACATTACCAAGACCCCCAACCACGCCGAATGCATCCGCTGCGGGATGTGCATGAAAGCCTGCCCCACGGACGCCATTCAGTACAAGTTCGGGCTGGGGGACCAATCAAATACCGAAACCACAAAGGAGTAAAACCATGAAGCTCAACCGTGTAACCGCACTTTTGCTCAGCCTTACGCTGGCTTTCAGCCTTGCCGCCTGCGGGCAGGGCGCATCCTCTGCATCTTCTGCATCCTCTTCTTCTGCCGCTTCCTCTGCGGCAGCGGAAACCAAGACCGAGGAGCAGCTGCTGGCCGAGGAAAACGAGATCCTTTCCGCAAACGATGCCCTGTGGGAGAAGGTATTCGCCTCTATGGACAAGAACGTGACCGAAACCACGATCAGCGCCAACTACGGCGATTTTCTGCTCAGTGCCGTGGAAAAGGCAAAAGACCAGTTCTCGGATGAGGAGTACAAGACCCTGACCGCCGATGCAGAAAAAATCCGTGCCATCGAGGAGCAGATTGCCACCCTTGCCCTCGCGGACGCGGCCGCTTCCGGCGCTGCCGCACAGGGCACTGCCTTCCCCCAGTTTGAGGGCAGCGATTTAGAGGGCAACCCGGTGGACAACAGTCTGTTTGCGGGCAACGCCTTTACGGTGGTGAACTTCTGGTTCAACGGCTGCAAGCCCTGCGTAGAGGAACTGGACGACCTGAACGCCCTGAACGAGAAGGTCAAGGCACAGGGCGGCGAGGTTGTCGGCATCAACACCGAGACGCTAGACGGCAACCAGCAGGGCATTGATGCCGCCAAAAAACTGCTGGCTGCAACGGGCGCAAGCTACCGCAACATCTACTTTGCCTCCGGCAGCGAGGCCGGTAAGTTTGCGCTGAACATCATGGCCTTCCCCACCACCTACGTCTTTGACCGGGACGGCAACGTTGTGGGCCAGCCCCTGCTGGGCGGCATCGACAAGGAAGAAAACCTTGCCGCCCTGCAAAAAAATATTGACGCTGCCCTTGCCAAGGACAACGCCAAATAAGCTATTCTCCCCTGCCACGGAAATCAACTTTTAGAGTTCGTCCCAGAGCAGCCGGATGAGGGGCAATTTCCCGTAAGCTGCTGCTCGTTTGCGCCCTCATCAGTCACCTGCGGTGACAGCTTCCCCCCAACCGGGGGAAGCCTTTAGAGAAAATTTGATTTCTGTAATTCCCTGCCGCCTACGGGCGGCTTTTTTTGTTTGCACCGGGCATTGTCATGCACGCCCGGGCGCCGGACGGAATACGCTGGGGCAAAAGCATACTTTTACCAGCAAAGGAGCGTATCTCCATGAAGAACACCGGAACTCTCCGCATCCAGGCCTTTGCGGCCCGTCAGTCCAGCCCTGTCGAGGGTGTGACCGTCACCGTCAGCGGCAACGGCTTCACCGCCACCCGCCTGACCGACGCCGAAGGCAACGCCGACGACGTCACTCTTACCACCCCCGCCTGTGCTCTCTCGCTGGACGAGAACAACACCACGCAGCGCCCCTACGCGGTCTGTGACCTCGTGGCCTCCAAGACCGGCTACCGCACCGTCCGCATCCAGGGCGTGCAGGTCTTTCCCGGGCAGGTGACGCTGGCCCAGCCCGAGATGATACCCGACACCGAGGAGATGCGGGACACGCCCAACGTCCCCATCGTCATCCCACCCCACAGCCTCTTCACCGGCGACGGCGGCAGCGGCCCGACCCCGTCCCTCGCCTGTGTGCCGCGGGTGCTGGACCGGGTCATCATCCCGAAGAACATCACCGTCCATCTCGGCAGGCCCGCCGCCTCGGCCCGGAACGTCACCGTCTCGTTCCGCAGCTATATCGCCAACGTGGCGTCCAGTGAGGTGTATCCGACCTGGGCTGACGAAAATAGCCCAGCGGGGCAGTCGAACTGTCTGCCGACTCAGAAATTCCATTCGATCGTTATTTTTTGTTCTCCGGTAAGCGTATCTTTTGGGCTAACAATAACACGATGGACCAACAGTACAACAAGTTCGCGGGTCAGGTACGAAACCTGTGCCAGTTCACGGACACGCTGCATCTGCGTCTGGACTCCACCGGTTTCTTCCTGCTGTTGTTCCAGTTCCGTTTCCAATGTATCGATCCGGGTCTCTGCCTTTTTCACTTCTTCCAGAAAGGTCTGGTTCATTTCAGAAAACTGAACGGCATCAATTAAACCTGACACCTTATCCAGATACAACTCCTGCATGGCCTTGCGCCGCCGGGCTGCTTCGCTCTTCAACCGTTTCAGCTCGTCACGCCTGGCCTGCTCTCGCTGCCGGATGGGGTCATCCTGTTCTGGAAGGGTAACTTTTTCAGGGTCAAAATAGTCTGCCGCATACGCCCGGATACGTTCCAGTACAGCATTCTCCAACGCGTCCATATCGGTACAGGTCTTGTTGCCGCACACTTCCGGTGCGCGCTGGTGCATCCGGCAGCGAACATAGCGTCTTTGTGTTCCATCCGCTCTCGGCTGACGGCCAGTTTGCTCCATGCAGCTGCCACAGCATCCACAAACCACCTTTTTTGCCAGCGGATGGATCGTTCCCTTCTCGCCGCTCCGGGTGCGCTCCTGCATCATCCTCTGGACCGTTTCAAACATTTCTCGCTCAATAATAGCTTCATGCGTATTTTCTACAACGATCCACTGCGATTTTGGAAGCCAAATCGTCTTTTCAGACTTGTAACTTATCTTTTTATGCTTTCCCTGCACCATATTTCCGATATAAAGCTGATCATGTAATATTTGATATACGGTGGGACTGCTCCAAAGAGCCGCATTTGTATTCTTTAATGCACTGCGGTAATGGATGCCATGCAGCTGCTTATAGGCTGTTGGGCTTGGAATTTTTTCGTCATTCAGGATGCGTGCGATCTTGTGTGCGCCGATCCCGTTAAGAGCCATGGAAAAGATCCGCCTTACCACTTCGGCTGCTTCCGGGTCGATGATGAGTTTTCCTTTTGCATTTGGGTCTTTGCAGTATCCATACCGTGCAAAAGAGCCGATGAACAGCCCCTCTTTCCGCTTGTGGTCAAGCACCGAGCGGACATTGGTGGACAGATCTTCCAGATACCACTCGTTGATCAGGCCGTTGATCTGGCGGGATTTTTTGTTCGCGGTATCGTTGGTATCCACATGGTCTACCACCGCAATGAAGCGGATGCCCCACTCCATGAACTTTCCGTGCAGATATTTTTCCACGAGTTCCATGTCACGGGTGAAACGGGATTGCGTTTTGGCCAGTACCACATCAAACTGATGTTCGCTTGCGGCTTGTATCATCGAATTGAATGCCGGACGGTTCCGGTCGATGCCGGAATAGTCCTCATCCGAATAGATCTGGTAAATATCAAATCCTTTCTCCAGGGCGTACTGGAGCAGCATCGACTTTTGATTCTGAATGCTCTCCGATTCACCAATTTTATCTTCATCTTCTTTGCTCAGGCGGCAATAAATGGCTGCTTTCATGATCTGCCCCCTTCTTTTTGTACACGAGCATCCATGCGCAGCATAACGCATCCCTCCTTCAAATTCAGGGATGCCACATCAGGCACAGGATCTTGAAGGAACAGCATTGAGTAATCCATCGATGATGTATCGCTCAAATTCCTTTTGAAACCGTTCTTTGCGCTGTTCGTTGTTGTCTGAACGAAATTTTTCGTGCAGAATAAAAGGAGTTTTTTTCATCGAATCCCCCTTTTCGGTCCATCTGGTCGTGATATGTGTCACTTCAGTCTATTTCCAGTCAGCGAAATTCAGAACTTTCCATATTTTTCATGCAAAATATTGCAAGACGTTCAAAATCAACTTGAAACGCCTTTGCCGCAATGGTACAATTATATTGTCATTTTATGGAAACTCGGCGCAAAGCCCCGTGCGGACAGGCCGCAAGCGTCGGAGTTCCTGTGGGATGTGTAAGAATAGCTAAGGCAGCACTTCGCTACTGCACCTGCGTAGTATTGCTTTCCGAAAATGTGAGAAAGTATATTTATATGATGAAAAAGATCTCCCGCCGCTCGTTTTTGCAGGTCTGCGGCATTACTGCGGCAGCGGCAGCACTGACCGCCTGCGGCGGCACTAAGACCGAAACAGCTAAAAAAGACGCTGCTCACGAAGCCATCACCTTTATGGCACCTTATAAGGAGATAGAAGCCTTTATTGAGCAGGTACACAGCGTTTACCCGAAGGAAGCCGGCATGGACGAACATCTCTCCAAACCCGTGGACATTGCAGCACTGGAACAGACGGTGAAGCGCTTCCGCGTTACCTCCCCCCATTAAAAAATAGCGGAAAAGCGCGTTTCCGCAGATGAAACACACAAATGATGTAAATGATGTAGAAGAGGGTCAGAACGTGAATACACTTTCCGAGATCGAGGAATATTACAAAGCGCGTGAGCAGCAGCTGTTGAAAAAACTTCATCAACAGGGAGCCGCTCTTGCCGCAGCGGAGCAGGCGCTGAAACAACTGACCGAAAATCAGAAAGTATCGGAGGACGAAACAGCCCGACAGCGCGCTGCACGGGAGCAGGCATTCGAAGAAAAGCTCTATCGGGATCCGCTGACAGGAATTTACAACCGCCGCTATTACGAAGAAGTTGCCCGCAAAACCATCGGCCCGGCGGGTGTCGCACTGCTGGATGTGGACGATTTCAAGATCTGCAACGATACCTATGGGCATTACGCCGGAGATATGGCACTGAAAACGGTGGCAAACACCATCCAGTCCTGCATCCGGAAGTCGGACCTGCTCATCCGCTATGGCGGAGACGAATTTCTGCTGGTGTTACCCGGCATTCCGGGAGACTTTTTGCAGACCAAACTGGAACAGATCTGCACCGCCGCGCAGATGGCATCTGTACCCGGCTATTCGCATTTCCGTATCTCGCTGAGCATTGGCGGAACGATACAGTCCCTCGCCGACCCTATGGAAAACATCGTTCGCCGGGCGGATTGGCTGATGTATCAGGCAAAGTGCCGCAAGAATGCCGTCACGGTGGAACTCCCCGAAAACGCGCTGACCGCGCAGGAAGAACTGGTGGAGGAGAAGCCGCAGATTCTTCTTGTGGATGACTCTGAAATGAACCGCATGATGCTGACAGAGATCCTGGGAGACAGTTACCACATTCTGGAAGCCGAAAATGGACGGGAATGCATGGAAAAATTGCAGGCAGAAGCCGGAAACATTGCACTGGTGCTGCTGGACATCAATATGCCCGTTATGGACGGCTTTGAAGTGCTGAAAGCCATGAATGCCAACCACACCATCGAGGATATCCCGGTCATTATGATCTCCAGCGAGGACTCCGATGCGACGATCCGGCGTTCCTATGAGCTGGGCGCAAGTGATTATGTCAATCGCCCCTTCGATGCTCGTATCGTGTACCGCCGTGTGACCAACACCATCAAGCTGTACGCCAAGCAGCGGCGGCTGGTGCAGATGGTCTCTGAGCAGATCCGCGCCCGTGAAAATAATACGGATACGCTGGTGGGGGTACTGAGCCATATCGTAGAA
>ENA-OPEC01002583-OPEC01002583.1-human-gut-metagenome-genome-assembly--contig:-NODE-2583-length-9894-cov-3.575058_pt1 | contig 9894 bp, 5 predicted proteins | sample MGYA00241622_ERZ501507 | MGnify/ENA primary metagenome ERZ501507 (study PRJEB25962, sample SAMEA2042582) | human gut metagenome | biome: human gut; feature: human-associated habitat; material: faeces... | reverse complement strand
TACGCTCTCGCGCGCGATGCCGGCGTCGCATGCGAGGAGGAAATTCTTCCGCAGGGTGAGGTGCGCGGCGCGCTCGACCATATCGAGCGCTGCTTTTTCGGCGCAGCGGACGAATTTACCAAGCCGACTGACGCCGTCGCGCTCTATGAGGCGGGCAGCGCGTACAGTGAATGCGAGTGGGTCGCGTCGCAGATTTTGAAATTAGTGCGTGAGCAGGGCTATCGTTACCGCGAGATCACCGTCACGGCGCGTGATCTCGACTCCTACGCAGGTGCGATTGAGAGCGTATTCGCCCGCTACGGCATCCCTCTCTATTATGCCCACCGCAGCGACATTTTGAAAAGTCCCGTGCTGACGCTGCTGCTCGGCGCGCTGGACGCCGCGAGCGGCGGCTTTGAGTACGAGGATGTGTTCCGCTGCCTCAAGACCGGCCTCGCCGGCCTCAGCATGGCGGAGTGCGACATTCTGGAAAATTACGCGCTCAAGTGGGAGATCCGCGGCGCGATGTGGACGCGCGAGACGCCCTGGTCGGCGCATCCCGACGGCTACGGCGAAGAATGGACGGACGAGGCAAGGGCGCGGCTCAAGACGGTCAACGCACTGCACGAGCGCGTGCAAGGGCCGTTTGCGCGCCTAAAAAAAGGCGTGGGCGGCAGCGGCGAGGCCGAGCAGAAGGTGCGCGCGCTGTACGGCTATTTGGAGGAGATCAAACTGCCGGAGGTCTTGCAGACGCAGACCGAGCAGTTTTTCGCCGCGGGCGAGGCCCAGCGCGCCGAGGAAACGGCACAGCTGTGGGGCATTCTTTGCGGCGTGCTCGACCAGTTTGTGGAAATTTTGGGAGACGCGACCCTCGACGCCGAGGAATTTGCGAGCCTGATGCGTTTGATTCTCACACAGTACAGTGTGGGGACGATCCCTGTGACGCTCGACGCGGTGAACCTTTGCGAAATGACGCGAAACGACCGCCACACGGTGCGCGCGCTTTTCCTGCTCGGCGCGAACGACGGCGTGCTGCCCGCAGCGGAGAACCGCGGCGGCGTACTGCGCGACGAGGATCGCGCAGCGCTTGAGCAGCACGAGATCTTCCTTGCGCCGCACGGGATGGAGCAGTTTCATCTGGAGATCCAGAATCTCTACGCCGCGCTTGCTCAGCCAACGGAAAAGCTGACGGTTTCCTATCCCATTTCAGACGGGAAGGGCGCGGAGAAGCGACCGTCCTTTGTCATTGGCCGCATTGCGCGCCTGCTGCCGCCGATCAGCGTAGAAACAGAGAACGCCGACAAGGAATATCGCTTGTCGGCAAGAACGACTGCGCTTGAGTATGCGGGTGAGCAGATCGGCGGCGCGCTGTGGCAGTATTTTGAAAAACAGGGCGACGCGAAGAGCGCGCTGGAGGCGATGAGAGCAGCTTCGCATTATACGCGCGGACGGCTGTCGCCGGGCGTGGTGCGCACGCTCTACGGCGATGCGGTGACGTTGTCCGCCTCGCGCATGGATAAGGCGCGCTCGTGTCACTTTGCCTACTTCATGCGCTATGGCCTGCGCGCCAAGGAGCGCACGGGCGCAGGCTTTGACGCGCCCCAGATCGGAACTTTCGTGCACGATGTGATGGAGAATACGCTGCGCGCGGCGAAAGAGCGCGGCGGGCTGCATACCCTCTCCGAAGAAGCGCTGCACGAACTTGTGCGCGCGTCGATCGAGGCATACATCGACCGTGTGCTGCCGGATCTGAACGAAAAAAGAGCGCGCTTCCAATACCTTTTCCGCCGCCTGTGCGCCGCGGTCGAGCGCATCATGGACGAGGTGAGCGAGGAGCTGAAAAGCTCCGACTTTGAGCCGCTGGCATTTGAGCTTGCCTTCGGCGCGGACGGTCAGCTGCCCGCCATCACGATCCGTGAGGAAAACGGCACGGCGCGCGTTGTCGGCAAGGTCGACCGCGTGGACGGCTGGCTGCACAACGGGAAACTCTACCTTCGCGTGGTGGACTACAAGACGGGCAAGAAGAGCTTCGACCTCGCCGAGCTGCGCTACGGGCTGGGGCTCCAAATGCTGCTCTACCTCTTTACGCTTAAAGAAGAGGGACAGATGCTTTTCGGCGGACACGAGATCGTTCCCGCGGGAGTTCTCTATACGCCCGCGCGCGAGCCGATGCTGCGCTGCACGCGCGATACCGCGCCGGAAAAGATCGAGAAAGCGCGCAAAAAGGAGCTGCGCCGCAGCGGCATGGTGCTCGAGGACCCGGCGGTTCTGCAGGCGATGGAGCACAGCGCGCTGACCTCGCCCTGCTATCTGCCCATCGCGGTGAAAAAAGACGGCGCGGTGACAGGGAGCCTTGCTTCTGCCGAGCAGTTGGGCAAGCTCTCGAAATACGTCGATTGTCTGCTGCATGAGATCACGCAGGAGGTCTTTGCAGGCAACATCGACGCCGATCCCTACGCGCGCACGCCGCAGCTGTCGGCCTGCACATACTGCGAATTTGCGAGCGCATGCCACTTTGAAAACGGCTGCGGCAGCGACCGCATGGAGTATATCAAGGCGACGAAAAACGATGAATTCTGGCAGCATATCGACGAGGTGAACGGAAAGGAGGCGCGCAGCGATGGCTGAAAAATTGACAAACGAACAGCAAGCGGCGGTGGACAGCCGCGAGCGCAGCCTTCTTGTCTCCGCGGCGGCGGGCTCGGGCAAAACGAAGGTGCTCGTCGAGCGGCTCTTTTCCTATGTGGAGCGCGAGGGTGCGAACCTCGACGATTTTCTCATCATCACCTACACGCGCGCCGCGGCGAGCGAGCTGCGCGGTAAGATCGCCAAAGCGCTCAATGAGCGCATGGAGCGCGACCCCGGCAACTATCATCTGAGGCAGCAGATGCTGCGCGTTTACCGCGCGGACATCAAAACGGTGGACGCGTTCTGCACCTCGCTCCTGCGCGAAAACTGCCATCTGCTCGGAGAGGACGCACGCGGACACGCGCTGCGCCCGGATTTCCGCGTGTTGGATGAAAATGAGGCAGAGGTGCTGCGCGGGCGCGTGCTTGCGCGCACACTGGAGGACTTTTACGACCACCTGACGAGCGGCGGCACGCTGCTTGCCGACACGCTTGGCGCGGGGCGCGACGACAGTGCGCTGGAGCAGCTGGTGCTGGAGCTGCACGCGAAATTGCAGGCGCAGCCGTATGAGGACAAATGGCTCGACGCGCAGCGCGCCTTCTGGCGCGCGGTGCCGGAAAAAATCGAAGATACGCCCTACGGTAAGATCCTTTTGAACGAGGTGGAGCGCAAGGCGCGCCACTGCAAAGGCCTTTTGCAGCGCGCAGCGCAGGAAATGTGCGCAAACGACGCGCTGAACCAGAAATACGCCCCCGCGTTCCTCGACGCTTCCTACCAATTGGAAGCGTTGGAAGGAAAGATAGCGCAGGGGTGGGACGCGGCACGCGGCGTGACCATTGCGTTCCCGCGGCTTGCCGCGGTGAAGGACAGCGACGGCGGCGAGATGAAAGCACGCATGAAGGGACTGTGGGATAACTGTAAGGAGACCGTCAAGGGCTTTGCAGAGCTTTTTGCCGCCTCTTCAGACGAGGCGGTGGAGGATCTTCGTACAATGGCGCCCGCCATGCTTGCGCTCATCGACCTGACGGCGGACTTTTCCAGACGGTACAATGAGGAAAAGCGGCGGCGCAACGCAGCTGATTTTTCCGATCAGGAGCACGAGGCCATCCGCCTGCTTGTTGCAGAGAACGATGAGCCGACGGAGCTTGCGGCGCTTGTGAGCACACGCTACCGCGAGATCATGGTGGACGAGTATCAGGATACCAACGAGGTGCAGAACCGGATCTTTGACGCGATATCTTGTAAAGGAGAAAACCTTTTCACGGTAGGTGACGTCAAACAAAGCATCTACCGCTTCCGCCTGGCCGATCCGCGCATCTTTTTGCAGCATTACAACACCTGGCCGCCGCTTGCGGCGGCGGACGAACACGAGAGCGCAAAGCTCCTGCTCTCGCGCAACTTCCGCTCGCGCAAGGAGGTGCTGGAGGCGACAAACTTCGTCTTCCGCAATGTTCTTTCCCGGGAAATGGGAGAGCTGGACTATGGGGAGGACGAGATGCTGCGCCCCGGTGCAAGCTATGCCGAATCGAGCGTGTGCGGCGCGGAATTCCATCTGCTTGATCTGCCGACGCAGACAGGCGAGCATCGCGTGCGCGCGAGCGAGGCGGAGGCGGCGTTCGTTGCGGACTATATCCACAACATGCTGTCAAGCAAATTTCCTGTGCAGGACGATAAAACGCGGGAGCTGCGGCCTGTGCGCGAGGAGGACATCGTTATCCTGATGCGTTCACCGAGTACGCGCCTTCTGGACTATCGCCGCGCGTTGGAATCGCGCGGGATCCGCTGTGCCGCCGATGCGGGCGAGGACTTTTTTGCCTCGATGGAGATCGCGGTGCTGTTCTCGTTTTTGCAGGTGATCGACAATCCGCGCCAGGATGTGCCGCTGATCGCTGTGCTGCGCTCGCCGCTGTTCGGTTTTGTGCCCGATGAGCTTGCAGCGCTTCGCTCGCAGCAGCGCACGGGCGACTTCTATGACGCGCTGCTTTTGGGCGAGGACGGGCACAGCAGGGCATTTCTTGCGGTGCTGCGATCGCTGCGCGACAGTGCCGCGCACCTGAGCGTGCGCGAGCTGCTGAGTGAAATTTACCGTAAGTGCAACGTGCTCGGCATCTTCGGCGCGATGCACCGCGGGGCAGAGCGAAAGGATAATCTGCTCGCCTTTCTGGAACTGAGCGAGGATTTCGCGCGCACGGGGCGGCAGGGACTTTTCGACTTTGTGCGCACGCTGCGCGAGCAGCTTGCGAGCGGGGAAGCCGCCGCCATGCAGACGACGCACGCTTCCAGCGGCGTTCGCATCATGTCTATTCACAAGTCAAAAGGATTGGAATTCCCGGTCGTGATCCTCTCCGACCTTGCGCGGCGCTTCAGCAACATGGACTTCCAAAGTTCGGTGCTGGTGCATCCGCAGCTCGGGCTGGGGCCGGTGAGCGTGGACGCGCGGCGACACATTCAGTACCCGACGATCGCGCGTCAGGCACTTGAACATACGCTGCGCCGCGAGGCCAAGGCCGAAGAGCTGCGCGTGCTGTATGTTGCGATGACGCGTGCAAAGGAAAAGCTCGTCATGGTGCATACGCAGGCGAACGCAGGCGGGCGTGTTGCCGATCTGATGGCGCTGAGCGACTGTCCGGTGCTGCCCGAAGCGGTGGACAGCGGAAAATGCATGGGCGACTGGATCATGCTGCCGCTATTGCAGCGCAGCGAGGCGGGGGCGCTGCGCGCATTTGCAGGGCAGAACAGCGAGGGCCGCTTCTTTGCGGAGGAAACGCCGTGGACGGTGTGTGTGCACGATGGGCTGCAATTCGCTGCGCCCGCGCAGCAAAGCGACGCTGCGGCGGAGAAACGCGCGCCGCAGCGTGAAGAGCTGCCGGCAGATTTTGCCGCCCTGTCATACCGCTACCCCTATGCAGAACAGACGGCCTTTCCCGCCAAGCTGACCGCTACACAGCTCAAGGGACGCGCGATTGATGAGGAGATCTCTGAAAATACGACGCTGCCGCCGCGGCTGCGCAATCTCTGTAAACCAAAATTCCTTGCAGGAAAGACGGCGCTCACCGGCGCCGAACGCGGCACGGCGCTGCATCTTGTGATGCAGGATCTCGATTTCTTCTGCGAACCCGATGAGCAGAGCGTGCGCGCGCAGATCGAAGCGATGCGCGCACAGCGCAAGCTGACAGAGGAGCAGGCAAAGGCCGCAGATGTGCACGCGATCGTCCGGTTCCTGCGGAGCGACCTTGCTGTACGCATCCGGAAAAGCGAACAGGTAGAGCGCGAGTACCGCTTCTCTCTGCTCCGACCTGTGCGGGACTTTTCCTCACTTGATGCGGACGATTCCGTTCTGCTGCAGGGCGTGGTGGACTGCTTCTTTGAAGAGGACGGCGAGCTTGTGGTCGTGGACTTCAAGACCGATCATGTTTCGTGCGCGCAGCTTGACGAGCGCGCCGAGTACTATCGCCCGCAGCTTGAGGCGTACTCCATGGCCCTCACGCGCGTGATGGGGAAAAAGGTCAAAGAAAAGGTGCTGTATTTCTTCTCCGCAGGAGAAGAGGTGCGGCTGTAAAGATGAAAAAAGCGTCCGCACAAACGTGCGGACGCTTTTTTTGATGCATGTTCTCATACGATGAAAAATTCCAGTGCGATGACCGATGCGCAGCAGATGAGCGAGACGGGGAGAAGTCCCAGTCCGCACCAGGCGGCGACGATGCCGATGACCATGGCGGCAGCGCCCGCGATGGGCGACTGTGTGGCGTTCATGATGGCGGGGAAGGTCATCACCGAAAGCGTGACATAGGGAACATAGAAGAGGAACGAGCGCAGAAACACGCTGCGGATGGGTTTGCGGATCAGCGTGAGCGGCAGGACGCGAATGAGATAAGTCGTGGCCGCCATGACCAGAATATAGAGATAGGTCTTCATACGCCGCGCACCTCCTCTTCTACGGCTTCGCCTTCGATGGTTTCTTCTTTCTGCGGGAAGAGCACAGCGGCTGCCGCTGAGATCACGATGGTCAAAATCAGAATGCGCGTACCCTCGGAAAGCTCGCGCAGAACGGGCAGGACGCTTGCGAGCCAGCCGAGAAGAAAGCTCACGATGATGCAGCCGAGCACAACGCGGTCGCGCTTGCCCATGGGGACGATGATGGCGATGAACATGCCGAAGAGCATGACAGAAAATCCGCTGACCGCCCATACCGGCATGAGATTTCCGAGCAGCACGCCGATGACGGTGCCGGCGCTCCAGCAGGGCATGGCCGCACACATCGCGCCGATATAGTACCAGACATTCAGGTACCCCGGCTGCGAGATGGCGATGCCGAAAAGCTCGTCCGTCAGGTCATAGCCGATGATGAGGCGGAAGATGAGCGGCGTGTCGGGAGAGAGGTGCTGGCTGAGCGCGCAGCTCATCAGCATGTAGCGCGCGTTGACGACGAGCATCATCGCTGCCATGATGAGAAAGCCGGAGTCGCTCGCAATGATGGTGATGCCGCCGTACTCGCCGGCGGAGGCATTGTTGAGAAAGCTGAGCAGAAAGCCCTGAAATGCGGTCAGATTTGCTGCGCGGCAGGAGATGCCGAGGCCGAAGCTCACGGCAAAATAACCGAGCCCGATGGGGAAGCCGTCGCGCAATCCCCGCAGGAAATGTCTTTTTGGCATAATCAAATAAGTCCTTTACTTGATGGATCGTCTGTGGCGCAGCGCACCAAGCGCCATTATATGACCGGAAGGGACAGAAGTAAAGAGAAATTGCCGGACAGATCTTGAAAAAACAAGGAGGAAATTTGGGAAAAACGGTCACGAAGCATAAATGAGAAAAGATTTGAAAATTTCTCTTGCAATTTGACAGAAAGCGTGGTAACATACCAAATGGCTTTGTTATCAAGGTACATTTGGATCGGAAAGAGGTGAACACGAGCAATGAAGGAAGGAATCCATCCCAATTATCAGCAGACTACTATTACTTGCGCCTGCGGTAATGTGATTGAGACAGGTTCCACCAAGCAGAATATCAAGGTGGAAGTGTGCTCTAAGTGTCACCCCTTCTTCACTGGTAAGCAGAAGCTGGTCGATACCGGCGGCCGCGTTGCCAAGTTCAACAAGAAGTTCGGCCTGAACTAATTCAATCACAAAAGCAGCTCTGCTACGGCAGAGCTGCTTTTTTCTGCATTTTTGGGAAAAACACTCAGCTTTGCTCAGCGGGGTACTTGACAATAAAGGAGAGCGGCTCACTGAGACTTTGGTCGCGGTAGTTTATCTCCTCGTAGCTGTCGCCGCCTGCAATGGCGCGCACTTGGAAGAGGCGGACGCGCAGTACGGTGTCGTCTGCAAGGTTAACGACAAGCTCACAGACGAGCGGTGTTTCTTCGAGAGAAAGGGAGAAAGAGATCGGTTCATCGCCGGAAGCGGTGGAGAGATCGTAATAGGCAGCGCCCTCCGGGACGGCAACGGCTTCAGCGGTGCTGTCACCGAAAGAGGTGCCGTCGCTGCCGTCGCTGCACGACGCTTCAAGCATCACGCGCCTGAGCAGCTGATTGGCGCGCGTGTATTCAAGATACGCGCTGCGGATGGACACATCGGACAGCGCGCCGAGCGAAATACTGCCGAGAACGGTATTGGGATTGGCGGCAAGGCTGTATTGCCACGCTTTGCCGGTTCTGCGCTCGTAGGAGATGGGGGCGATGAAATCGATGAGCTGCGGCTGATAGCGGGATTTGAGATCATAGATCGTGTCGAGCTCCTCTGACTGTGTCTCACCGTCGTGCTTGAAGTTGACACCAACGCCGAGCTCGTCGCTCAGAGGGACGGTTACACTGCCGTGCAGATACCCGAAGCCATCCTGCGAAAGGTCGGCAGAGTAGCCCGGCCGATAGCTGTCCAGCGGCGAGGAATTGCCATGGTCGGTCACGCCGATGATGACAGTCGTTCCCTCGCTGATTGTCTTTGGCAGCAGGGAAAATGCGATGGTGCATTCCTGCTTTTTAAGATCGACGTTTGTGATCTCGTAATTATACTGCGAGATCAGGCTCGACTCGCGCGTCAAAATGTCCGAGACGTTATTGCTGATGCCGTCGATCTGGTTGGAGAGATTGCTCTGCACGCTGTAGAGCTGGCTGCGAAGGTCATTCACTTGCATGCTGAGCGAGTTGATGCGGTTGTTGTAATGCACGCCGACGGCGATGAGCGCGGCGAGCGCTATGACCGCACCGGAGGCGATCTTCTTGTGCTGTATGCAGAAATCGCGGAAGCTCAGCTTTTCCGCGGGAGCTTTTTCGGCGTTGCTTTGAACCGGCGATTCGGCGGCATCCTGCTCGGGTTTGGCATGCTCCAGACTGAGCAGCTCATCGACGGAAACGGAGTAGAGCTTAGAGAGTTCGATGAGCTTGCTAAGCTCCGGCTGCGTGGCGCCGCTCTCCCATTTGGAAACGGCCTGACGCGAAACGCCGAGTTTTTCGGCAAGTTCCTCCTGCGACATACCGCTCGCGCGGCGCAGTTCGTATAGCTTTTCATAAAGTTCCATGCGAGATTCCTCCTTTGGGGAATGATGCTGCGTTCGACGCCGTGCACTGCGCCTTTGCAGGAAAAGCATAGCAGGAAAACGGGAGAAAACACCACCAACCGGGCGTTTCTTTTTGTCAACCTGAGGTTGCGTCCACCCTATTTTCGCATGAAAGGGGCGGAAATGTCAATGAAAAGCGTTTTTGCCTTTTCTTTTGGCGGAAAATACACTATAATAAAAATGATTTGTACAGCGCCGATTTCGGCGCGATAAGGAGAATCTATGGAAGAATTGAAAGAGAACAACGCGCCGCGCGACAGGGCGATTTTAGTCGGCCTTTCGTCGCCGCGGCTTGATCGAAAAGAGAATGCCGACGAGGAGAGCCTTGAAGAACTCGGTGCGCTCGTCGAAACGGCGGGCGGCGTCAGCGTCGGCGTGGTTTTACAAACGCTGCCGTCGCCGAACCCGCACACATTCATCGGCGAGGGCAAGGTGGACGAGATCCGCGAGCTCGTCAAGTCACAGGAGGCGACAATGGTCATCTTCGACAATGACCTCTCGCCCTCGCAGATGCGCGTTCTGAGCGAAGAATTCGGCGTGCAGGTGCTCGACCGCAGCGGGCTGATTCTCGACATTTTCGCCCAGCGGGCGAAGACAAAAGAGGGCCGGCTTCAGGTCGAGCTTGCGCAGTATCAATACCTGCTGCCGCGCCTGATCGGTATGTGGACGCATCTGGAGCGGCAGGCGGGCACGTCGGGCAAGGGCCCCATCGGCTCGAAGGGCCCCGGCGAAACG
>ENA-OPEC01002577-OPEC01002577.1-human-gut-metagenome-genome-assembly--contig:-NODE-2577-length-9906-cov-2.608771_pt1 | contig 9906 bp, 7 predicted proteins | sample MGYA00241622_ERZ501507 | MGnify/ENA primary metagenome ERZ501507 (study PRJEB25962, sample SAMEA2042582) | human gut metagenome | biome: human gut; feature: human-associated habitat; material: faeces... | reverse complement strand
CTCTCCTGCGCCTCCTCCACAAGCTTACGTTCATTGCTTCCGAATCTGCCAAGTACATGATCTGCCAGATCCCATCCTTTTGGTTTGGCTCCGACACCAACCTTGATACGAACAAACGTCTGTGTACCAAGCTGCTGAATGATATGCTTGATTCCATTGTGCCCACCGGCACTGCCTTTCTTACGGATACGAAGCTGTCCCGGTTCCAGATCAATATCGTCATAAATAACGATCATCTCTGTCTCCGGATCGATTTTGAAGTAGTTTGCCATATCCCGGACAGGACCACCACTGAGATTCATATAAGAAAGCGGCTTCATCAGAATGACAGGTTGTCCTTCGATTCTTCCCTTTCCGTACATGGCATTGAATTTCACGCCAGACTGTGGAACATTATATTCCTCCACAAGCTTATCAATCACATCAAATCCCATATTATGGCGTGTGGCTTCATACTGCCTTCCGGGATTTCCCAAACCTACGATCAGATACATCAGAATTTCCTCGCTGTATTAATTAAAATAAACCATTTCGTCTTCCAGTGGATCACACTGTTCTACATGCTCCGCAGCAAGTACGATACCTTCTTCACCCTGGTATTCGTTACGTTTCTCAATGCCGACTTTGGCTGTAACTTCTACCCATTCTCCCGGCGTCAGTTTCGGCGCATATGCGCTCTTACATACATAACCAAGAAATGTAGTATCATCTGCACAGCAAGTCATGGCTGTACGTCCCGGAACAAAGAATTTACTTCCCATTCCGCGAGGTTTCATGACTCTTGCTTTAAACTTGACTGTTTTGCCTTCATAATTTTCCGGATGATCCATTGCATCCACAAACCAGATGCCATAATCTTCCGGAAGAATCTCGATAACCGGCGCATTCATATCAAATGGCATTTCATCCTGGAAAATATCACCCAGCTCGCCTTCTTCATCCTCAAAAATAACTTCTGCTCTCTGATTTGCGACCTTGATTCCACGTCGATAAGTCGGAAGTGGATCTTCCTTTTTGCAACGGTTGAAGATAACCATATCTGTATTTTTTATCATATCCATAAAAATGGATTTCATATTCGCCATATATATCTGGAAAGTACTTCCATCTACACAGGTAATCTGCTGTTCTACTCCCCAGCCTGTCGGCAGCTGCATTTTTTCAAAATTGCTTACCAGCCACATGCCATTATATTCTATGATAACACGCTCCGGCTGATGAAGAATATCCATGGCAACCAGTCTGTCTGTTGTAAAGTCTTCCTCATTTTCAATTACCTCCACAACAGTATTATTGGCTTCAAGAATTGCCGGATCGTATTCTTCCTCCCCTTCCTCACAGAGGATCAGAAGTGTCTTTCCATCCGTATGGAAATAATCCTGCTGTATGGTAAAACTCAGGAAAGAAGTCTTGCCACTTTCCAGGAAACCGGTCATTAAATAAATCGGTACTTTGATCTCATCCATTGTCTGTATTCTCCTCTATGATTACAGGCCAAAAAGCTCAGCCAGTTTGTCCTCATTCAGTTTAGATCCGATCACGCAGAGACGACCTGTATATTCCGGTGCGCCTTCACGGATTTCTGTTTCTTCCGGAACCATATCAAAATAAATCCATGTTCCATCTTCTGCCGGAAGCATTCCTTTTGCACGGAGAATGATTCCATATTCATCAGATGCAGAAAGAGCTTCCAGCATCTTCTCAAGATTTTCTTTTGTATATTTCTTAATTGTCTCACGACCCCAACTTGTAAATACTTCATCTGCATGATGATGGTGATGGTCATGATGGTCATGTCCGCATCCGCATTCTTCATCATGATCGTGATGATGATGCTCATGTTCTTCATGATCATGGTCATGATGATGTTCGCCATGTTCATGCACATGTCCGCATTCCGGGCATACTTCCTCTTCTTCCATCAGTTCCTGCGCAAGGGATACCGGATGTTCCATAACATCAAGAAGTTTCTTTCCGTCCAGTTTTTCAATCGGTGTGGTAATGATCGCTGCCTTCGCATTGATCTCACGGAGAAGTTCCAGCGCAGCCTGTGCTTTTGCTTCATCTACGATATCAGTACGGCTCATAATGATTGCTCCGGCATATTCTACCTGATTATTAAAGAACTCACCAAAGTTTCTCATATACATTTTGCACTTCTTTGCATCAACTACAGTTGTATAGCTGTTCAGAACGATATCCACATCTCCCTGAACACCCTGTACTGCCTTGATAACATCTGAAAGTTTACCAACACCTGATGGCTCGATCAGGATTCTGTCCGGATGATATTTGTCCACAACCTCTTTCAGAGAAGTGCCGAAATCTCCCACTAATGAACAGCAGATACATCCGGAATTCATTTCCCGGATCTGGATTCCCGCTTCCTTCAGGAAACCACCGTCAATACCAATCTCACCAAATTCGTTCTCGATCAGTACAACCTGCTCATCTGCATAAGCCTCTTTCAGAAGTTTCTTAATCAATGTAGTTTTACCGGCTCCAAGGAAACCGGAAATAATATCAATCTTAGTTGCCATTGTCTTATTTCTCCTCTTCGTTAAAATTTATATTTCTGAATAACTGCCATATAGCCGTCATTTTTTATATTCTGCCATTTTTATGAACAAACAGAATAACTTTTGGAACTGCCATCATTATCTGTCTGTTTATATATTTGCCTGTAACGTACTCATTATACATAAGATGTCCAATGTATTCAAGTCTGCCATCAACGCACTTTGACCAGGAAACGCCTGTGCCCCCTGGTTTACAAATATCCTGCAGCTGTTCAATACCTTCAGAACAACCTGCCTGTTCACATCAAAGAAAGGGGCATGATCCACCATCATGCCCCCGCCTGTATACACTAATGATCAACCGTTGATCATAAAGCTCATTAATTTATCAATATCGTCTTTCTCATAAGCAACGATCTCAAGTTCCGGAATCTCTCCGCCTGAGAAAATGTTTGCCAGAGATACATACTGGGATAATTTAGATTTAAGGTTCAGTCTGTCACCTTCGCCTGTTACTAATTCTACTCTGCCTTCGCAGCTGTCAACTACAGAAAAAAATTTATCGATGTCTTTAATGTTAGATACTTTCATGTTCATTCTCCTTTCAACATGGAAACCATTATTCTCTCTATTCCTTGTGCTTGCGATAATTATAACGCAGATAAATTTCAAAAGCAATTATTTATATTTCACGAATTTTTCATATATTATCATGCTTACTCTGCAATATTGTCAAATAAATAACATGCCCCTGACAATAATTCTCTCAGATATTCACATATACCCTGAAATCATCCCTCAAAATTAATATGTAAAAATCGCAACCCCATAAGCCGGCAACGGATATGCGAAGGAAAACTCTCTGTTATCACATTCCTGTTTCACTGCCTTAAATGTCTTTGGCTGCTCCAGAAGTCCATTCTCGTCCATGATCAGCTTGTACTGTTTTTTCTTCGGAACACCAACCCTGTAATCCGGACGGTCAACAGGTGTAAAGTTAACTATGTAAAGAATATTGTTTCTCTTTGTAGGAGACTTTCTCACAAAGCTGAAAATACTTCTGTCCCCGTCATCCGCATTGATCCACTCAAATCCTTCCGGATTATTATCACCGGCATAAAGTGCCGGATATTTCTTATAAATAGTCAGGAGATCATGCACATAATTCTGAAGTTCCTTGTGTGGCTCTTCATTCAGAAGGAACCAGTCAAGTTCTCTCTCCTCACTCCATTCACGAAGCTGTCCGAATTCCTGTCCCATGAACAGAAGCTTCTTACCCGGATGGCAGTTCATAAATGAATAGGCAGCCTTTAAATTCTTGAATTTGTCCGGTAACTCTCCCGGCATCTTCTCAAGCATGGAGCATTTCAGATGAACCACCTCATCATGAGAAAGAACTAATACATATCTCTCACTGTATGCATATGACATGGAGAAAGTCATCTTATTATGATTAAATTTACGGAAATACGGATCCAGCTTCATATATTCCAGGAAGTCATTCATCCATCCCATATTCCACTTCAGACTGAAACCAAGTCCGTCCTTCTCCGCATCCCCTGTAACCATCGGCCACGCAGTAGATTCCTCAGCGATCATCACAGTTCCATGATTCCTTCCAAGAACTACTGTATTCAGATGCTTAAAGAATTCAATAGCCTCCAGATTCTGATTTCCGCCATATTTATTTGCGATCCATTCTCCATCCTTCTTACCATAATCAAGATAAAGCATGGAAGCAACAGCATCCACACGAAGTCCGTCTACGTGGCACTCCTCCACCCAGTAAAGGGCATTTGCGATCAGGAAGTTCTTAACCTCCGGGCGTCCGTAATTATAAATCTTGGTACCCCAGTCCGGATGTTCTCCCTGTCTCGGATCTGCGTGCTCATACACTGCGGTTCCGTCAAAGTTCGCAAGACCATGGGCATCTTTCGGAAAATGTGCAGGTACCCAGTCAAGGATAACTCCAATCTTATTCTGATGTAAATAATCCACCATATACTTGAAATCCTGCGGCGTTCCATATCTGGAAGTCGGTGCATAATATCCGGTCACCTGATATCCCCAGGAACCGTCAAACGGATGCTCTGCGATTCCCATCAACTCAACATGAGTATATCCCATCTCTTTTACATACTTTGTAATTGCTTCTGCAAACTCACAATATGTATAGAATCCTTCATCTTCTCTTCCAGGATGTCTCATCCAGGAACCCATATGCACTTCGTAAATAGACACTGGTTCTTCTTTGTTATCCCACTTCTCACGAGCTGTCATCCACTTACTGTCTGACCAGTTCAGATTAGAAATGTCTGTGATTCTGGATGCTGTTCCCGGTCGGAGCTCTGCATAATTAGCAAATGGATCTGCTTTATAGATCTTCTCACCTGCCTGTGTCTCTATACAGAACTTATACAAATCCCCTTTCTTCGCCTCCGGAACGAAGCATGTGTATATTCCGAGAGGCTCTCCTCTCTTCATCTTATCTTTCGTCTCATCCCAGTCATTAAACTCTCCGATTACAGAAACGTTTACTGCATGAGGAGCCCATACCGCAAAATATACTCCTCTTTTTCCGTTCTTTGTCACCTCATGGGCACCCATCTTTTTATAAATCTCATAATGATTTCCCTGCCCAAAAAGATAATGGTCAAGTTCTCCGATCTCATAAGGCTGCACTTTCGTCTTCGTGCTGTTTTTCTTAACCATAAAGCCACCTCACTGCTCAAATATATTCCTGATTGTAATGATTTAAAAACCATACAATTTCTTATAGATCAAGGCACATTACCGAATCTTTCAATTGGTAACAAAGTTTCATTCTCCCCTTGAACACTATAGTTTTATTATACTTGATACTGTATAAAAAAGAAAGAGAAAATGTATTATTGCACAAAAATAGACAGTCGTTTTACTGACTGTCTATTAATTCTTAACAAATATATGTCATTAAATGTTGAAATCTTTCTCTGAAAGCAGAATTCTGTCGGAAGAATCTGTATTCTTTCCAAATACTCTCTTCACAAGCTTCTTTGCGGAAGCTTTCTGTGAATGAGCGATCGCATCATCCATCACTTCTTTCACTTCTGCTACTGTTACTGCATGATCTTCTCTCTGTAAAGAATCAATCTTACTGTACAGTGCAAGAATTCCCATCTCATCGATTCTGTAACCATTCTCCTGAGCATAAGTCTGTCCAAATGTTACAAGCTCATCATTAATAAAGATCGGCACTTCAAGTCTGGAAGTAAATTTTCTTCTGAATTCTCTGTTGGAAGAAAGAAGTCTGTCCAGTGGTTTTCTCTGCTCTTCAAGAACTACCAAAAGTTCTCCTGTATCCTGCTCCATTGCTTTGTTCAGCTTGGCGAGTGTTTTTTCGTTCATCTGTCCGGCTTTTTCAATGATCAGTGCACCGCCGTACAATTTACGGAAAATGTCTCCGATTCTCTTCTTATTCAGTGACTCACCTGTCACAATTGCAACCTTACCCTGACGGATATCACGCTGCTTCTGAATTGCCTTTACAACATCAACAGCAAGGACTGTCTTTCCATTTCCTTTATTTCCAATAATCAGAAGGTTTCCTGTTCTGGAAGTTCCTTTGCGGTTTGTACAGTTCTTATCCTGCTCAAGTACATCTACCAGCTGCTCACTCATACCACGTACAGGTACGAAATAAGAGAAGAGTTTCTTCTGTTCCTCTGTAAGTCCTGCTCTTGTACCGATTCCGCTCTGTGTTTCAAGATCATAACGACCATGTACAATAAATCCTGTATCAGACATTGCATCTGCAATCTCATCTAATGGCAATGGTGATGTCTTACCTGTTGCGATCAATTTTGCAGTCTCTTTACGGCTCAATGGTGTCGTCGCAGACATGATATCAATTCCGTCATCTTCATCCGGAATCTCTCTGTCATCCGGTTCCTCACTATGCGCTGGATTCACGCTGAATTCATCTTCAAAATTTGGCACTTCTTCATAAGAATTCAGACCAAGAAGATCATCATCTGAAATCTTATCTTCTGCTGTGAAAAGATCTCTTGGATTAATTACTTCATCATCCTCATCATCTTCTTCATAACCATAGGCATCCAGATCATCATATCCTTCTTCCTCACCGAACAGATCATCATCAGCGTCTTCATAATCATCCGGCAGATCGTCATCAGACTCTTCATAATCATCCAACAAATCGTCATCAGACTCTTCATAATCATCTAAAATATCGTCTTCGTCAAACTCTTCTGCATCATCCCAGTCATACGCATCATAATCTTCGTACTCGTCCTCACCGAGTCTGAGATCATCCGCAAGCTCTCCCATATTTTCATGTGGTTCTTCTTCTACCTCAAGAACTTCTTCTGAACTTACTGTTGCATCTACTTCTTCCTCTTCCGGAATAACACCTTCAATCTCATCAATCAGTTTCTGTATCTCTGGTGATAAAATTGGTTCTTCATTATTTTTATTGTCCATAGTCTTTCTTACTGCTGCTCCTTCTGAATCATCTTCATCATTGACAACTTCAGTTTCTGAGATCAGTTCCTCCACCTCAGACAAATCTTCTGATTCAGCTGTCAGATCTTCTGACTCAGCTGCATCTATTTCAAGAATTTCTTCCTCTTCCGGTTCTGCTTCCCCTGCTTCAAGGATTTCTTCCTCTTCCGGTTCTGCTTCTCCTGCTTCAAGGATTTCTTCCTCTTCCGGTTCTGCTTCTTCTACTTCAAGAATTTCTTCCTCTTCCGGTTCTGCTTCTTCTACTTCAAGGATTTCTTCCTCTTCCGGTTCTGCTTCTCCTGCTTCAAGAACTTCTTCCTCTTCCGGTTCTGCCTCTTCTACTTCAAGAACTTCTTCCGATTCTGCTTCTCCTGCTTCTATAGCAACTGCATCTTCTGGGACATCTTCTGAAGTCTCCTCCACTGCCTGTTCTATAAGCTCTTCTTCTGTCTCCGATTCCGGTATCAGTTCTTTCATCCCTGATGGAACTACTCGTTCTTTATTAGCTTCCTCAGCTTTCTTCTCTTCTGTCAGTTGATTCACAATCTCAAGATCTTCTACATCCTCAATTGCTGCAATATCCTCTTCCAGATCTGTTATATCCGGTTCGACTTCTTCTCCCGGTTCTGCCTGAACTTCCGGTTTCGGATTGAGTAATTGCTGCAGAGCTTCATCTAACCGCATCGTATCTCCAAGTTTCTTCTTGACTGGTTTTACCGGATTCTTACTGACAATCGGTATGGAAGCAGTATCTTTGCTAAGTGTTCTCTTATCTCCACTTGTCTCTACCGTTGCCGGCTGAACTTCTGACTCATCCTCGGAAACTTCTATAACTTCTGCTGTTTCTACTCCTGCTTCTTCCTGATTTTCTACTTCGGCATCCGGCTCTTCTGCCGCTTCCAAAGTAACCGCATTCGTGTCAATCACATCGGAAGTACTGTCGTTCTCCATCACCGGCTGCTCTGTCAGCCCGATTGATCTTGTATCTCCAAGTGCTTCGGCTCCTTCTGACGCAGAATCTTTTTCCTCGTCTTCTACTAAATAGGAAGCCAGATCCGGTATTTCTTCTGTCTCTGAAGAAAGCTTCTCATATCTGTGATCATATTTCTGCTGCTGCGATGGTGACAATGGCTTATACTGCATCTTCAGTTCCATTGCCTTATAAACATACTTACCCTCGCTGAACCAGAGGATCAGATCATCACACTCTTCCAGACATTCTGTCATCATACCTGCTTCGCGATAAAGCTTCGCCAGTTCATAAGCCCACTCTTCAATATATTCTGCCTTCTTAAATTCCTCCAGAGCCTCAATCTGCTGTTCGATCGGCGCTCTCTGCGCTCTTAAGATCTGATATCTAAGGATATGCCTGTTCGGATCTTTCGGTGCAATCTGGATAAATTCGTCATAATAGTCAATTGCTTCATCTATATTCTTTGTCTTAATTGCAAGAGAACATAACTTATAGATTACCTTGCGGCTTCCTTCAGAACGGCGATATGCAAGATTCATCACATCATAGCTCTTCTGATACTCTTTTGTTTTCTCATAAATATCACTGACATTCATCAGCATCCCTGCGTTACGGACACGCTTCCAGTCAATCAGATCTGCTGCTGCCGCTGCTTTTCTGTATTCTCCATCTTCCATAAGTTCCAGCATCTCTTCTGTCTTTAACTTATATTCATACTTATCCACTGTACTCACCTCATTGTCATTGAAATATTAGTTTTGGTCTGAATGTGTCCATTAGGCACTAGCCGATACTCTTTCATTATTCTACCATATGAGGTCTGTAATGTCAAAAAAATGCACCTTCAATTCCTTTTGAAAGTGCATTTTTAGTGTTATTTAATTGTATTATTATTATAATTTTATATTTTGTATCGGAGATTATTCGCGATTCTACGTTCCTGTGAGACCTTTGTCGTCTGTTATTTTATCACCTGAATGATTTTCATATCCATTCAATACTTTATGTATTAAATCTTCTGTCAAGTCATTCCTGCTTTTATAACAAATCTGAGATTATAACATGTCCTTTCAATGTTTCTTTACACATTTTTCATTCTATGTTATATGCGGTATTTTTATTCAATACATCTATGAGTGATTCATCTTTTTCTCTTTGCTTCCAGTTTCCGTACTCTCCGATCTTTGATCTTCTTTTCTTTCTACTGGACTTTTACGCTTGGCAAAGGTCTCTTTCTTCACAGGAACCTTCACTCATCATACCACTGACATATTGATAAAAATCTGAAACTATACTGTCCATGGGACTGACCTCCTGTTGAACTTGTATTTTTAATCTAATCAGGCATCTGTTACTTTTGCCTTCTTAGTTAAATATCTTTGGGAGATTTCTTTCTCTCTTTGATGGTTATATAATAACATTCGGCGTCTAATTTGTCAATATATTCATTTGATTTTTTTATATTTTTTATTTATTATCTGCTTTGGTTGTAATTGTCTGAATTTTCAAACATTTCAATTAACAGATTTCTGCTCCAGCCGGCATTTCTTTTTCCGGTGTCATCAGTGCAAGGTTACCTTCTGCATCTTCTGCACAAAGCAGCATTCCCTCTGAAAGTACACCTGCCAGCTTCGCAGGTTTCAGGTTTACAAGAACCATAACTTTCTTACCAACCATTTCTTCCGGTGTGTAATGTGCTTTGATTCCGGATACGATCTGTTTTACCTGGCTTCCAACTTTTACCTGAGAGCAGAGAAGCTTTTTGGATTTCTTTACAGCCTCACATGCAATGATCTCTCCAACCTGGAACTGCATTGCTCCGAACTGCTCAAATGTGATCTCATCTTTCGGCTCAATGTCGATAACAGCTTCTTCCTCTTTCTTTTCTTCTACCTTCGGATGAAGTTCTTC
>ENA-OPEC01002573-OPEC01002573.1-human-gut-metagenome-genome-assembly--contig:-NODE-2573-length-9918-cov-2.271013_pt1 | contig 9918 bp, 8 predicted proteins | sample MGYA00241622_ERZ501507 | MGnify/ENA primary metagenome ERZ501507 (study PRJEB25962, sample SAMEA2042582) | human gut metagenome | biome: human gut; feature: human-associated habitat; material: faeces... | reverse complement strand
GGGAAGACAGGAGCCTATATGGGAGCAAGTGCTTCCGATGACCGCGACGGTGTGATCGCAAACTGTATCGCAGTGGGAGATACCGGAAAAGGAGCACTTTGCAACAGCAGCAGCAACAACAGCGGTGCGGCGATCGTTGAGAACTGCTACTGGCTGGATACACTGGGCAGCGGTTCCGGTGCAATGTCCGAAGAGGACATAAAAACGCTGGATCTGGTAGAAAAGTTAAATGCCAATAAAGGCGAAAACGGAACTTCCTGGGGACAGGGAAGCGACGGTTATCCATACTTTGGCGAAAATCAGGATTATACACCGGGACGGTATGAATGGCCGGAGACAGGCGAAAACAAATACGATATTGCATTTCAGGCAAATAACGAAACCGAACCGACCGTTCTGGAGAATGCAAGACTGGAAGTAAGCCCGGATGCTGTTGGAATGGCAAACATAGCCGGAACATTTTCCCTTGTGGATTATACTCTGCCGGAAGGCGAGAGCCTTTCCTGGAGCTTTCAGCAGAGAAAACCGGAACGTGCCTTTGAAATTTATGAAAATGGAACATTCTGTGTAAAAGGAACCGGAACAGCAGTGCTTCAGGCTGTACAGAACAACAGCGACGGCAGTCAGGAAATCCTGGCATCTGTAGCGATCCGTTCCAGCAGAATCCAGATGACAGATATCAAACTGTATGTGGATGGAGAAGATGTAACGGACGGAAAAGTTAAGGTACAGGGTTCTGAATACAAGCATATTACCGTAAAAGCACAGTATCAGGGCAGTGAAGAGTATCAGGATGTTTCTTACGCTTCCTTTATCTATGCAGCGGATGAAGCGGGTGCAAAACTTCTGCATAACCGCACCGATTCTTCCAGCGGCTTTTCCTTTAAAGAGACCGGAAGTGCAGTCTTTACGGTAACTGCAAAAAATCAGCCGGAAATTCACAAAACCGTGACGGTAACCTCTGCTTATGTGCCAGTAACATCCGTTGTTCCGGCAATTTCCGGCACAAAAGAAATACACAGCCGAAATGCAAACAGCGACGGACAGGAAACGGATGGCAGAGTTGCATTCAATCCAATCCTTGGTTCGGCAGTTGTCACACCGGCAAATGCAACCAATGCAGATAAAGTAATGATCACAAGTGATGATCCGGACGGAACGATCGCATACTATACAAATGGCGAAAAGGCTTACATACCGAAACAGGCCGGAACGGTAACCTTTACAGCGACGATCGAAGATACCAATCCGCAGACGGGAGAAACGAAAACAGTTTCCGGTGACAGTACGGTAACCTTTGTCTACAAAAACAACGTAAAAACCGTAGAACTTGCAGAAGAAAATAAGAATATGACGGTAGAAGCCGGCAAGAGCAGTGCAGTGTTTGCACCAATTGTCACAGGTGAACTGGATGATCAGGGATACGATGTCACGGAACCGGCTCTGAAATGGACTTATAGCCAGAGAGGTATTGCACAGGTTGTGAGAACCGGAAGCGGTTACTGGAAAAAGAACGGTGATTATAATGTGAACGATCCGGATTATGGTTCCTATCTTCCGGTGGCAGAATATCAGATTACGGGACTCTCCGAAGGAACCGTGACAGCAACCGGAACACCGATCGATGGCAAAAATAACGTAAAACCGGTAACGATCACCATTACCGTAACAAAGGGAAGCACCGCAGATATCGATGTAAAAGCAAAAGCAGAAGAAGGCATCAACAGTGCCGTAACGTACATCACAGAAAAACACAGCACAGACGGCTATGCGTATGGAGATGAATGGCTGATCTACGCATTGCTTCGCAATGGAGTTGAGATTAGCTCAGATGTGCAGGATGCTTATTATCAGTCTGCTGCAGCGGAAGTAAAGAAATGGAATGCAGACCAGAAGCCGACAGACATCGAGCGTGTTGCCCTGACACTTACGGCAATGGGCAAAGATATCACCGATGTGGACGGTACAGATCTGGTATCCATGATCTGCAATTCCGAAAAGCTGAGCGATGGATCAAATGAACTGATCTATGCACTGATGGCACTCGATGCAGCCAATGCTGCGATTCCGGCGGATGCAAAATGGTCCAGAAACACGATCATAGAAGCAATGCTTGGTTTTCAGAATGAAAACGGTGGATTCGGACTGACCGGAAAAGACAGCACCAGTGTAGATATGACGGCCATGGCACTTCAGGCCCTTGCACCTTATCAGGAACGAACCGAAGTAAAAGAAGCGATTGATCGTGCAGTTTCCTGTTTAAAAGAGGAGATGCGTGATGATTTCGGATATGGAACTTCCGAATCTACGGCTCAGGTACTTCTGGCACTTTCCTGCCTTGGCATTGATCCGACTTCTGTAGAAGTGGGATTTGGTACACCAAACTTTAATATGATCACAAATCTGATGAAATACCGCCAGAATGACGGAGGATTTTCACATCTGTCTAACCTTACAAAATCGCAGGAAATGTCAACGGTACAGGTACTGCAGGCACTTGATGCATATAAAAAAGGAACAAACACCTACTGGCTGATAAATGGTGAAAATCAGAGCGTGGCTGTCACCATCCTTGGCGATGAAGTACACGACAGCGACAAAGACGGAAAGATCCATGCATTTGTAAAGAATAACCTTCAGGTATGGGCAGCACAGAGCGAGTATCGTGTTCCGAAGAATGCAACCGCCATGGAAGCTCTGGATGCGGCACTTGCGGCCAATAAAATGACCAGTGAGAAAAAATACGGTGACACTTACATTGCATCGGTTACAAGAGCAGACGGGGTGAAACTCGGAGAGTTTACAAACGGAAGCAAATCCGGCTGGAAATATAGCGTGAACGGAACGGAACCGGATGTTGGTGCATGTGATTATACATTAAAAGACGGTGACGTTGTCATACTGCACTATACAGACAACTATGCAAAAGAAAATACAGAAATCGATGAACAGGTAGAAAATGTTATTCGACTGATCGCAGCTCTTCCTTCCTCAGATAAGCTTACACGGAACGATCAGGAAGCAGTAAAAGCAGCAAGAGCAGCATACGACGCACTTACCGATACACAGAAAGCAAATGTGGAAAATGCAGATCTGCTGGTAAAAGCGGAAGCACAGCTCAAGGCTTTACAGGATGCAAAGAAAGACGATGATAAAAAGGACAACAACAAGGGCGATAACAGCAATAACAACAACAGTAATAATACAAACAACGGCACAAACGGAAATCAGAATCCGGGCACACAGACCATTGTCAGACCGGCAAAAGTAACAAAACTGACCGTATCTTCCAAAAAGAAAAAGGCATTCCTGAAGTGGAAGAAGAACAGCAAAGCAACCGGATACGAAATCTACCGTGCCACAAAGAAAAACGGCAAGTACAAAAAGATCAGAACGATCAAAAAAGCAGCTGCCGCAACATTCACAGACAGCAAAGTAAAGAAAGGCAAAACTTACTATTATAAAGTAAGAGCTTACAAGACCGTAAAAGGAAACAAAGCAAACGGAAAATTCAGTGCTGTCAGAAAAGTAAAGATTAAAAAATAGCAAAAAATGACAAAAAAAGAAGCTGCCTGCGACAGCTTTGGAAGGTTTATGTATAGTTTCCTAAAACAATCATTTACAGAAAGGAAAAGCAAGGCATGAAGAAAATGACACTTGGAAATCGTATCCTTGCCATGCTTCTGGCGTTTGTCATGATCCTGACCGGAATCGCTCCGGGCACATTCAATGCCCGGGTCGTGAAAGCAGCTGATGCGACAGAACAGAGATTTAACAGGATCTACCGTGAAGACGGCATCGTACAGGTGACAGATTCCATTTACCAGAATTCGGACAGCATACTGACGCCGAAGGAAACATTACATCGTATCAAGGCACGGAAGGCCGGTGAAGTTACAGATAACAGCCAGGTATCCGACAAAGTCGATATAGATCAGATTGTAAAAGAAGGTATCACAAGTGCATCCACCTTCCTGAACAGCCAGAACTATAAATACGAATGCAGCGGTGCATCCGACTGGTATATCATGTCAAAACTGCGTACTGGACAGACGATCAGCGATGCAGAAAAAGAAGCATACGGTCAGAGTGCTGTTTCTGTTGTTTCAAAATGGAAAGCAAACCAGAAACCGACCGATATCGCAAGAGTGGCATTGACCCTGTCTGCTATGGGCAAAGATATCACGAATGTAGGCGGTGTAAATCTTGCAGCAATGCTGTACAGCAGCGACAGACTGGAAGACGGTTCAAACGAACTGAGCTGGACACTGATCGCACTGGATGCAACCTCTCAGAAAATTCCTGCAGATGCAAAATGGAACAGAGAATCCATGATCGATGCACTGCTTGGATTCCAGAATGAAAACGGTGGTTTTGGCCTGTTTGACGACAAATCAACAGGTGTAGATATGACTGCTATGATCCTGCAGGCACTGGCACCATATGTAAAAGAAGCGAAAGTACAGACGGCGGTTGACAAAGCACTTGCTTATCTGAAAGATGCTATGGACGAAGAATACGCTTATACTTCTTCCGAATCTGCCGCACAGGTTATCCTGGCACTTGCCTGCCTGAAACTGGATGCCGTGGATGCAGGTTTTGCAGCAGAATCAAAAAGTATCTTCTCAACGCTTGAGAAAAATTACCGCGTGAAAGGCGGCGGTTATGCACATCTGAAAAATGGTGATGCCAATGCAATGGCTTCTTACCAGATCATGGAAGCATACGAAGCATACAGAAGATTTAAAGCATCCGAAGAAGGCTACTGGGATATGAACTCCCTGAAACCAAGTACACCGGAGACGCCGTCTACCCCGGAAACACCGAACACACCGGAGACGCCGTCTACTTCGGAAACACCGGGCACACCGGAGACGCCATCTACACCGGAAATGCCATCCACGGATAAGACACCGGAAACACCGACCACAGAAAAACCGGCTAAGAAACCGGCCAGACCTGTGATCAGAAAGGCAGCAGCAGGAAAGAAAAAAGCAACTCTGACCTGGAAAAAAGTCAAGGGTGCAGCCGGATATCAGGTATATCGTTCCATGCGTAAAAACGGCAAATACGTTTGCGTGAAGAAAAACCTGAAGGCAGCAAAATACACAGACAAAAAGCTGAAAAAGGGCAAAACTTACTATTACAAAGTACGTGCATATAAAAAAGTCAGCGGAAAGACCATTACTGGTGCATATTCTGCCATACGTAAAGTTAAGGTAAAATAAAGTCACAGAGAAACACAAAAACAGGAGTATGGATACGCTCTTCGGCAGAAGGAGTGTTCCATACTTCTTCCTGTTTTATAGGAAGGAGTCCATATTTTGAATATAAGAAGACGCACAAAAAATATTATTACTGCTCTGCTTGCCATGGTTTTATGCCTGACAGGATTTCTGCCGTTATCCGGCATGCAGACAGTCAGAGCAGAAGAAAAAGAAGCAAAGATCTGGTTTAAAGACAGCGAAGACAACGCAGACAGTGGTAAAGCCACGTTTGTACCGGACAAGGGCGGAATCGTTTATGCATCCGTAGAAAAATTTACCGTTGGACAGGGCTATCTGATCGAGCCGACGGAAGTTTCCTTTGAAGCCGGAGAGACTTATGCAGATATCATCGAAAAAATTCTGAAAGCAAACGGCTATACTTACGATGCACAGAACACCGGAATGGGATTCTATCTGGCAGAGATCGACCATGCAGACAGCGGTGTACTGAATATTCCGCAGTGTATTTCAAATATGTCAGAAGATGCACCGACCAATGACAAACACAAGTCGAATCCGTATAAAGATACGCAGGGGCTTGGTGAGTTTTCATACTCCAATTATTCTGGATGGTATTATTTCGTAAATAACGAAAATCCGGGCCTTGGAATGGGCGGGGTAAAAGCCAGAGACGGAGATGTGGTGCGTTATCAGTTCACACTCTACGGACTCGGTGCAGACCTGGGAGATAAGCCAAATGATCAGACAGGCGGTATCAAAGCACTGGAACTACCGAACAAAGATTCCGTCACCAAAAATCTGGCACTTATGAGACAGATCCTGGCAAAAGATGACAAGGCTGATCCGGAAGGTATATACAAAAACGTTCTGAAAATCGTAACCAATATGGACAGCACAAAAGAACAGTTTGCTCAGGCAGAGCAGAGAGTGTCCGCCTGGCTTGCAGAGGATCCGCAGAAAAAAGCAGAGCGTGACAGGGCAGAAAAGGAAAAAGCAGAGCGTGAGAAAGCCGCAAAGGAGGCAGCACTTCAGAAAAAATATACACCGGCCAAAACGACACTGAGATCCATCAAAAATGCCGGAAAAAACAAAGTCCGACTCACCTGGAAAAAAGTATCCAAGGCTACCGGTTACGAAATCTACCGCAGCACAAAGAAAAAAGGCACTTACAAAAAAATAAAAACCATCAACAAAAACAAAACCGTATCTTTCGTGACCAAACTGCCGAAAAAGAAAGGAACCTGTTACTTCAAAGTCCGCACGTATCGCAAAGCCGAAGGTAAAGTTTATTACGGCAAAGATTCCGCTGTGAAAAGCAAAAAAGTAAAATAGAGAAAATATATCAATATCCAGACGTCCATCCGGAGAGCAGATCTCCGGGTGGACGTTTTTTGTGCTTCTGATACCTGTATAAGAAGAATATGTCATGCGATGCATGACGTGCACCTTGCAGCAAGAATGTCAGAGGGATTCTTGGACAGATGTAAATAAAAAAATGAATATAAACAGTGCATAACAGTTGACAACAGTACTAAACTGTTATATACTGTTTGCAACAAAAGCAAAGAAATGGAGGAATCTATGAAACTGATCATCAACAATTCTTCCATGCAGCCAATCTATGAGCAGATCTGCACACAGATCAAGAATAAAATCTTAAGCGGTGAACTGAAACAGGAGGAGATGCTTCCCTCTGTGAGAACCTTCGCGAAAGAACTGAGGGTCAGTGCGTTGACGGTAAAAAAGGCCTACGATGCTCTGGAACAGGAGGGCTTCATCGTTACAGTGCATGGAAAAGGAAGCTTTGTATCCGGAGTCAATCAAGAGCTTCGCATGGAAGAAAAAAGAAAAGAAGTAGAAACGGATCTGGAACAGGCGATCCGCAAAGCAAGGAGCTGCGGCATGACAGAAGCAGAGATACGGGAGCTGTTTGAGCTGATCCTGGAAGATTAGGAGGAGAAGAGGATGGAAGAGATTTTGCTGGATTTAAAAAATGTCAGAAAACAATATGCAAATTTTTCACTGGAATGTTCGATGCAGGTAAAGCGTGGAAGCATCACCGGGCTGATCGGTGCAAACGGAGCCGGAAAGACGAGCATTTTCAAAGCATCACTGGGACTGATCCATACAGACAGCGGTGAGATCCGGATGATGGGAAAGACACCGCAGCAGCTGACAAACGAAGAATGGGAAAAGATCGGAGTGGTACTTTCCGATGCGACCTTTCCGAATATTCTGACAGCGGAAGATGTAGGTGCGATCCTGAAAAAGATGTATCATCGGTTTGATAAAGCAGATTTCGAAGAGAAATGCAGAACATTCGCTATCCCGATGAATAAAAAGATGAAAGAAATGTCAACCGGAATGAAGGCAAAACTGAAAATTCTGATGGCAATGTCTCATCAGGCAGAAATCCTGATACTAGATGAGCCGACCTCCGGTCTGGATGTGATGGCAAGAGAGGGGATTCTGGATGCTCTGCGTGCCTATATGGAGCAGGAAGAGCGGGCAATTCTGATCAGTTCGCATATTTCCGGGGATCTGGAAAATCTCTGCGATGATCTTTATCTGATCGATCAGGGAAAAATCCGTCTGCACGAAGATACCGATGTTCTGCTGGATCAATACGGTATTTTAAAAGTGACTGAATCCGAGTTTGCGGCACTGGATAAACAATATATTCTGGCATACTGCAAAGAAGATTTTGGATATCGCTGTCTCACCGATCAGAAACAATATTACATGGAAAATATGCCGCAGATCGTGATTGAAAAGGGAACGATCGATGAAGTGATGAAAACCATGTTAAAAGGCAGCAGCCGGAAAGGAGTATCGTTATGAGAGGATTGTTCGAAAAAGATATCAGAATAATAAAAAATCAGAAAAAAATGATGCTGATCTTTGCTGGAATGGGAGTTTTACTGCTTCTGTCAGGTGTGGAGATTTCCTTTATCCTGCCTTATATGGCATCCGTGATGACGAGCGTTGCGATCAGCACGATCAGTTATGACAGCATGGACAATGGAAACAGCTTTCTCTTTACCCTTCCGGTCAGAAGAAAAGACTATGCAACAGAAAAATATTTCTTTGTATGCGGATTCGGAGCAGTTTCCGCACTGATCGTAGCTATCGCCTGTGGGATTCTTCTGCTGGTTAGAAAAAGCGAAATGACAGCAGGTGTCCTTGGCGTAGAGACAATGATATGTCTGCTGATTGTGCTTCTCCTTGCAGATCTGCTGGTTCCATTACAGATCAAATTCGGGGCAGAAAAATCAAAGATCGTGATTCTGGCAACGGTTGGTATTCTGGTTCTGGGCTTTGAAATTATGAAAAATCTGGATCAGTACATGCAGGGAATCAGTAGCTGGGGCAGAAATTTATGGCAGATAATCAGCAGTTATAAAATTTTGTTTGGCATTGCCGGAATCCTTTTGGTCGCATTGCTTACCTTCATATCCTGGACGATCTCCTGCCGTGTGCTGGAAAAGCAGGAAATGTAAAAAATATCAGGTCCAAAGGTCAAGAAAAAGAGAAATAGTACTTGACCGGAGGACCTGTTTTTGCTAAAGTTATATTACGATATAGTAATAGGAGCTGCCTGAATCCCACCGGTTCCTGAACTATAAGAATATAATATAACAGGAGGTAAAAACAATGGGTTGGTATGGATTATCCGATTCTGAACATGAAATCATGAAGTACATCTGGAAACATGAAGAGGTAACATTAAGAGAGGTGGTAGCCTGGCTGGAGAACAGAGGCTATACGTGGAAGCAGCAGACGGTCTATACGCTTCTGAACCGCCTGATAGATAAAGGTGCGATCACAGCGATCAAGAAAGGAAATTATCGCTTATATTATCCGGCGATCACAGAAGATGAGCTGATCGGACAGTGGACGGAAAATCTGGTAGAGAATGAATACCAGGGATCCCTGAAGAACTTTCTGCTGGCATTCACCAGAAGAAAATCACTGACCAGAACAGAGGCAGATGAGCTCCGCAAAATTTTAGACGAAAAAGAAGAATAAAGCGAAAATAAGGGGGCAAAGGAGAAGAAATATGTGGGATTTGCCGATATATATGGGACTGGTCGGAAGCGTAGCATATGTTGCGTATAAATTGCTATACCTAATGACAGGAAAAGAAAAACTGAGTGCATCCGGTCGCTGGATTCTGCTGCGACTTGTGATGGCATTTTACCTGCTTCCGTTTCCGCTGCTGTCAGAGCCGTTAAAGAGAATGATAAGAGACTTATCTGACAAAGATATTCTCTTTCGGAAAGTAAATACAGGAGTGCGATGGGAAGATGTTTCAAAAACATTTTATATAGGAAATGACGGGTATATGACATTTGGAAAAATGGCAACCTGGAAACGAAATATTTTGATAACAGGAGTTGTTGTTTTTCTGATCTATATGCTGCATTTTCTGAAAACTTACCGGGAATGTCGCAGACTGGCCGGATTCCGGGGCAGAAGCCAAAGAATGATCTGGATGATGCCAGCAGCCGGATTGCCAGGAAGTATCATGTAACCATAAAATATGTCCCGGAAAAATGCGGTTCTTTTACGCAGGGGATCAGGCGTCCGACCGTTGTGATCGCACAGTCCGAAGATGAAAAAGCAACACAGTATCAGACCAGGCATGAAATGACACACATCAGGTATCACCATACCTTCTGGTCACATC
>ENA-OPEC01002566-OPEC01002566.1-human-gut-metagenome-genome-assembly--contig:-NODE-2566-length-9937-cov-2.798927_pt1 | contig 9937 bp, 9 predicted proteins | sample MGYA00241622_ERZ501507 | MGnify/ENA primary metagenome ERZ501507 (study PRJEB25962, sample SAMEA2042582) | human gut metagenome | biome: human gut; feature: human-associated habitat; material: faeces... | reverse complement strand
AGCTTCAAACTTGAAATCACAGCCATATTTTTCGGCAGAATCTAAAAGTTCATGCCCATGTTCAGCAATTAAATCTTTATTTGCTGTAACAATCTGTTTTCCAGCTTTCATTGCTTCAAGCAAATAAGACTTTGCAGGTTCAATACCACCCATAACTTCAATAATAATAGAAATACTGTCATCTTCAATAATTTCATTCCAGTTATCTGTAAGAAGGGGAGAAGGGATACCTTCTCGTTCTTTCGAGGCATCACGCACAAGAATTTTAGTGATTTGAATTTGTGTACCACAAATATGAGAAAAATCTTCCTGACGTTCCTGGACAAGTTGATATACACCACTGCCGACAGTACCGGCACCTAATAAAGCGGCTTTTACAATTTTGTTCTGAGCTGTTTCCATATGTTTCCTCCAATTTTATGAATGATGTTTTAAAACCCTCAGGATTAGAAAATCCTGAGGGTTTTGTTTAGTTAGTTTGTTTAATTAGTTCAGTTGTCAGAACTATCTGTCAGTTCTACGACGAAGAACGATAAATGCACACATAACAAGTGCAAATACACTTACAACCATGTAAAGAACAGGGTTTGAAGCATCACCAGTTTTGGATGATTTGGATTTTTTGTTCTTTTTAGTAGTTGCTTTTTTAGTGTTTGCTTTTTTCTGTGTAGTTGTTTTCTTAGTAGTTTTTGTAGTAGGATCTGTATTTTCAGATGGATCTACACTTGGAGTTTCAGTTGTAGTAGCGGATGAGTCGTCTGCTGGAGTTTCAGTTGTAGTGGCGGATGAGTCATCAGCAGGAGTTTCTGTTGTACCTGGGTCAGGAGTTTCTGTTGTACCTGGGTTAGGAGTTTCTGTTGTACCTGGGTTAGGAGTTTCTCCAGAATCTCTCTTAAGGATATGGAAATGATCTGTTCCATCAGGAGTCTCAGCTAACTTATAGTTAGAATTGAGAGAAGATGTATCTGGGTAGATATCATAGTAACCAGCTTCTTCGCCAGCTTCACGTGTAAGCTTAAGTCCAAGAGAATCACCATCTAATACACCCTCAGCTTTATAAGTAAGTTCAGGATCTTTGTCACCAACGTATTTTTCTTTATAGTCGATGTTAACCTTAACAGCCTTTGGATGAATAATAAAGAATGATTTTGCAGCAGATGGACGGTGTGTTGCATCTCCAGGATACGTTGCGATTGCAATGTATGCACCTGCCTCAACAGGAGCAGTGAATCCGAGGTAAATATACTTGCCGCCATCAACTCTGATGTAAGTTACGTTAGCTTTAGTAACTTCATTGTTATTATCATCGTATACAGTTGCATCTACAGCAAATGCAGAACCATCATATGTACAATCTACTGGATTGTTGATGATAATATGAGTGTTAGCTCTTGTGATTGTATATGTTCTTGAAATTGGTGTAGCAGAGTAAGCTGCGTCAGTAACATATAAAGTTTCTGTATAAGTTCCTGCTTTGTAGGAAGGTGTGCTGGAAGAGTATCCTTTACCATTCCAAGCTATTCCAACGTAAGAAGCCTTTACAGTAGCTTTTTTGTCGCTTGCATATCCACCAAAGTTAAAGCTGCTTGCTTTGCTGACAGATAAAACATGTCCTGGCATAGACTGATTGAAGTGTAATGTTACAGTAGAAGGCTTTGTAGCCTCATCTGTATCCTTCTTTCCTTCTGGAGTAGGACCATCAACTACTGGCTTGTCAGGTTTAACACATTCTGGGTCTGTAGCCTTTTTCTCAGAAGTCTTTGTCTTTTTAGAAGTAGTCTTCTCTTCAGAAGTCTCTGCTTCTGTCTTTTCAGCAGCAATAGTCTTCTCCTCAGGAGCTTCTGTCTTCTCAGCGGCAGTAGTCTTCTCTTCGGAAGCCTCTGTTTTTTCAGTTACAGTTGTTGCGTCTTTAGAAACTTCTGTCTTCTTTTCAACTTCAGTTGCTTTCTCCTTAGGAGCTTCTGTAGTAGCTTCGCTCTCAGATACTGCAGCAACGTCTCTTGCGAATGAAGAAACTGGTGCGGTGCTTAATGCAACGGAGCAAGCAAGAGTCAGTGCTAAAAGATTTTTGTAGATTCTTTTTTTCATTTGTTCCTCAACATCCTTTCTTAAATTTGCCGTAGTTCTTTTGAAATAAAAAATTACGAAAGTTATATAAAAGTATAGTTTATTATAGCAGAGGTCTTGGAAATAAGCAATAAATAAAGTAATATAAAAATGTTTTACAAGCGTAGTTTTTTGATTTCAAAGGAAAAAATATGATACAATAATTTGTAGTATTGTTATACAAAAAGAGAAGAATAGAAATAAAAAAATTTTAACCGGACAAAAGGTATGTATTGATAATTTAATTGTATAAAAAATATAATTAAAATATAAAAAATGAGTTTGTTTTGAGAGAGTATGCTTGAAAAAATATTACATATAAAAAAGAAGCAAAAACAGATGTCATCTTAAAATATTATCAAAAATATAAAAATAGATGAGAAAATTTTTGCTTCTTTTTTATCCTTTTCTAGCAAGAAGACTCCGACCTCTAAGGGACACCACTGAAAAATTAACTTTGCATACAATATATAGCACTGTAAAGTTAACAAACATACTTTATTTCGTATTGATTTACACGAAAAAAGACTTTTTCAGTGGCATCCTATAGGTGGGGGAGGACGTCACAAATCAAATTTGCCGTATTTTTAAAGTATGCTGAAAATTGTAACGCATATCTTGCAGAAAGCATTTTTCAGACATGCTCTAGAATCCAAAGAGTTTTAAATCTTCTTCAACAGTTCCAATTCCTGCAATACCAAAAGTATTTACAAGAACTTTTGCCACATTTGGGGATAAGAAAGCTGGAAGAGTTGGTCCAAGGTGGATATTTTTCACTCCAAGATAGAGAAGGGCAAGTAAAACAATAACGGCCTTCTGTTCGTACCAGGAGATGTTATAGAGGATTGGAAGTTCATTAATATCTTCAAGTCCAAATACTTCTTTTAATTTGAGGGCAATAACGGCGAGGGAGTAGGAATCGTTGCACTGTCCGGCATCGAGTACTCGTGGAATGCCACAGATATCTCCTAAATCAAGTTTATTGTATTTATATTTTGCACAGCCTGCAGTAAGGATGACGGTGTCTTTTGGCAATGCTTTTGCAAAATCTGTGTAGTAGTTTCTTGATTTCATGCGACCGTCACAACCAGCCATAACGACAAACTTTTTAATTGCGCCGGACTTTACAGCGGCAACAATATCATCGGCAAGGGCAAGTACCTGGTTGTGGGCAAAGCCTCCAACAATTTCTCCATGTTCGATTTCTTCTGGTGGAGTACAGTGTTTTGCCTGTTCGATAATTGAGGAGAAGTCTTTTTCTTCACCGATTTCTCCAGAAATGTGTTTGCAACCTGGATATCCGGTTGCACCTGTTGTGTACAATCTGTCTTTATAGCTGTCCTTTGGTGGAACGATACAGTTTGTTGTCATGAGAATTGGACCGTGAAAGCTTTCAAATTCTTCTTTCTGTTTCCACCATGCATTTCCATAGTTGCCGACAAAATTTGGATACTTTTTGAAGGTAGGATAGTAGTGGGCTGGAAGCATTTCAGAGTGTGTGTATACATCCACATCCGTCCCCTGTGTCTGTTCGAGTAGCATTTCAAGGTCGCGAAGGTCATGTCCGGAAACAAGGATACCCGGACGGCTGCCAACACCGATGTTTACTTTTGTGATTTCTGGGTTTCCGTAAGCAGAAGTATTGGCATTGTCAAGAAGAGCCATACCTTCTACACCGTATTTTCCGGTTTCTAAAGTAAGCGCGATTAAATCATCGACAGATAAACTATCATCAAGAGTTGCGGCAAGGGTACGCTGCATAAATGCATCAATTTCTTCATTATCCTGTAAAAGAACATTTGCATGCTTGGAGTAAGCGGAAAGTCCCTTTAATCCGTAAGTAATCAGTTCACGAAGGCTTCGGATGTCCTCATTTTCTGTAGAAAGAACACCGACAGCTGCAGCTTTTGTATCAAATTCCTCCACGGAGCCGTTCCAGAGAGCTGCTTCTGGGAGTACATCTTTATTTGTTAGTTTAGAAAGGAGCAAATCTTTTTCGGAAAGTGTTTCCTGAATCCGGGCGATAATTGCTTCTTTGCTAAAGTTGGCATTGGTGATTGTAGTAAATAAATTCAGTGTAATCATGTGATTGACTGCTGGCTGAATCTCTACTCCTTCCTGTCTTAAAGTAGTAGTTACCGCAGAAATTCCTTTTGTAACATAGACCAATAAATCCTGCATGGCAGCGATATCGGGCTGTTTTCCACAGACTCCAACGCGGGTACATCCACTGCATCCGGCAGTTTCCTGACACTGATAACAAAACATTTGGTTTTCCATAAAAATTAATCTCCTTTTTACTCTAATATACTTTTTAAATCTTAATAGGCTGGTATTATGGTGTATCTCCAACGTATTCACGTAAATGGTGCTTATAGCAACTTTTTTAATAATAAAAAGATAGTGCTAAAAAATTTAAGTGAAGCTGACAAAAAATAACTTCATAAAATCAAATTGAAAAGATTTTAAGAGTACATTTTTATAAATTCTATTATGAAGGAAATACAACAGTAAGAAGCCACTTAAAGTCTTCTTTTGCGTAAACAGAATGAGGTTTTTTCGCTGGCATAACAAGGGTATCCCCTGCCTGTAAAATATATTCTTTGCCATCAACAGTGAACTGGCCGGTTCCTTCAAGAACGAGAACCATTGCATCACCGGTAGAATCATGTGTAGCGATTTCTTCATCTTTGGAAAATGCGAAAAGAGTCACACTCACATGATCGTTCTGTGCTAAAGTTTTGCTGACAATCTGTCCTTTATCGGCAGAAATCTGGTCAGTAAGATGTAAAACTTCTTCATGTGAAATATTTTTGATATAAGCCATTGTTATCCTCCTTTAATTGACTTTCTATACGCAGTATAATATAGTTGATTTGATAAATATGTTGTTTTGACAACAAACGGGGAGAAAAAATATGGATTTTTATAAATTATCGAAAACAGTGCTTTTTCAGGGGGCAACGCCGGAAGAAACAGAGCAGATGTTGTCCTGCTTAAAGGCGGGCAAACGCAAATATAAAAAGGAAGAAATGATTTACCGGGTCGGTGAAGTCGTATCCTGTATCGGCATTGTTTTATCAGGAAGTGTTTTAATAGAAAATGATGACATCTGGGGAAACCGCAGTGTGCTAGAGCGGGCCGGTGAAGGAGAAATCTTTGCAGAAACCTATGCCAGTATCCCAGACCAGAAAATGTTAGTTAATGTCATTGCGGCAGAAGATACAGAAATTTTATTTTTAAATGTGGGAAAAATGCTCCACCTTTGTTCCAATTCCTGCATTTTCCATAATGAACTCATAAAAAATCTTTTACAGGTTTCCGCACAGAAAAATCTCGCCCTGTCCCGAAGAATTTTTAACACTTCCTCCAAATCTATCCGGGGAAGACTGCTATCCTATTTATCGAATCAGGCAGTATTATGTAACAGTAAAGAATTCGATATACCATTTAACCGCCAGCAGCTTGCAGACTACTTAAGCGTAGACCGTTCCGCACTGTCCAAAGAACTTGGGAAAATGTCCAAAGAAGGATTGATTTATGTGAAAAAGAGTCATTTTCGTCTGTTATCTGTGCAGGAATTATTTGAAGAAGAGTCTTAGAATTTGTTTGAAGAATCAATAAGTAATCTGTACTCTTCCTGATTTGTGGGATATTTTACTTTATTCAGTTGACGTAGTCCATGATGAACTACAGTTGCTTTTGTGAAAGTTTCCATGAATATAATACACATTTTGTAGAAAGTATTTTCTAAATCCACTTCACCTTTTGAGTAAAAATGAATGTCTGGAAAAATGTTTTATGGAATATCTGTTGGGTGACAGAAAAAATGTTTTGTTAAAATTGTCTATACATTTACAAAATATTTTTAAAAATTAATAAAAAAATTCTTTGAAAATAAAAATATTTGTGAATCTTTTTTCTGACAGCAGTGCTATAATTGCACCGTAACAAAGAAGAGGTTATTTAAAAAGAATAACCGTAAAAAATACTTATCAGACCTGATAAAGTAGGGCCTCTAAGCATCAGACATTTTGGAGGAAAAGATAAATGAATACTTTAAGTGCTGAAAAAAGAGATATGCAGATCAAGGCAAAAAAGCTTAGAAGAGAAGGATTTGTTACAGGCAATGTGTTCGGTAAGAACATGGAAGGCTCCATGCCGCTGAAAATCGAGAAAAAAGAGGCAGAAAGAATCTTAAGAACCTGTAATAAGGGAAGTCAGTTAATTCTCACTGTTGAAGGACAGAAAATGCCAGTCTTATTAAAAGAGATTGACTACAATGCAATGAAACATGAGATTGTAGAAATGGATTTCCAGGCATTAGTAAAAGGTGAAAAAGTACATTCTGTAGCAGAAGTTGTACTCTTAAATCATGAGAAAGTAAAATCTGGTGTCGTAGAATTATTATTAGAAGAAATTAGTTATGAAGCACTGCCAGAGAACCTGATTGAAAAAGTTGAAATCGACTTAGACGGTAAGACAGCAGGCGACACAATCAGAGTAAAAGATTTACCAATCGCAACTGCAGAAGGCATCCATCTGAAGACGAATCCGGAGGAGACAGTTGTACAGGTAACAGAAGTACACAATGCTCCAGAGGAAGAAGAGACTGAGGAAGCTGCTGAAGAATAAGCGGTGCAGCTTGTAGATAATAAGATATAAAAGGCTCCAGTATATTATATATACTGGAGTCTTTTATATATGTAGGTTATGAGCTACACTTGATTTTTACTATTTAATTCAACTAATTAATTCAACTAAATCCAGTCACTGTCAGCCCACGAAGAGAAACGATAGCCTATCGTTTCTCTTCGTGGGTGTCTGTTGATTAATGAATCAAATCATAGTATACCTTGCCGTTTTGTTTAGATTTGCTTATCATTTCCTGTCGTTCCATATAAGGCAGCAGCGAATCCAAAAACTGATTTGGATTAGTGACTCCGATTCGCTGTTTACTAAATGGCTGGCTGGCGGTTAAGTCTTTTACACAATCAGCAAGTTCCTTTTTTGTCATTTTCCCATTACGTTTTAATTCTTTTTTTATCCGGCTGATTCCCTTAGAGGTCAGGAGATTGTTTAAGTCCTGATTCTGGTGCATGGAACGCCACAATCCCCAGCCGTAGATTAACATGGTGGCTACGGCAAAGAGCAGGATATAGGGGAGATAATGTATCAGATTTTTCAGTAATTCCATGGGTGCTCCCTTCTTATCTTAATTTTTTATGTGATTTTTGTTAGCGATTCTATTTGTAGTTTATATCTTTTTTATTTTAATTTTTCTGAATAAGTAATTAAATGATGGTCTTTTAAAATTTCAAGAAATTTAATAAGGCGGGAGAGTGATTTTTCCATTTTAGGGAAATGAGCATCGAGTTCCTGGGAGAGTGTGTAAATATCTTTTTTATCGTCAATGGTGTTCCAGACAAAGCTGCCGTAATCGTCAAGGTCGATGGAACTTACTTTTGGACGGTGGAAAAATTTCTGGGCGATTTTGTTGAAGAATCCTTCCCAGCGGATGAAGACGGTAATATTTCCTTTGTCGTTTGTCTCATATTTTATTTCGGGATTTTTAACGGGGATAAAATCGAGATAGTTTTTATCTATTTTCTGTTTTGCCATAGGGTCTCCTTTCAATCTGGTTTGTAAAAACATAAAATGTGTCCTTATTGAGGTTTTACGTAATTCTAAATAGTTATAAATAATTTCTGGCAGTGAAAGAAACTCTCTCACTGCCAGAAATTAAATATGTTTTGTAATTTAATTGTTAGTTAGTTTTTTTGCTCTTTTTTACACAGATGAAGTATAAGTAAGCAAGAAGAGCAATGAAGATGATTAAGCTGCCAATCTGTGGAAGGGCAACAGGGAAAACAATTTTGGAGTCAACTTTCAATACTGCAAGGATTGCAAGGATAACTCCCATGAGTCCCTCTCCGGCAATCAGACCGGAAGTAAATAATGTTCCACGTTCAATAGAAGCTTTCTTTTCTTTTTCATCGTCTGTTTTGCGGCGCTCAAGAATCCAGCGAACAACACCACCAGCCATGATACCGGCACTCAGTGAGAATGGAAGGTACATACCAACGGCAAATGGAAGTACTGGGATTCCGAGAATCTCAACAACAATAGCTACGAAAATACCGATGAGGATTAAAGCCCAAGGAAGTTCTGCGTTCATGATACCTTCAACGAGCATCTTCATCATTGTAGCCTGTGGAGCAGGAATCTCGTTAGAACCAAATCCCCATGCAGCATTTAACAGATATAAAACATATCCGATAGCAGCGGAAGATGCGATAACACCGATCATTTCACCAATCTGCTGAAGCTTAGGTGTAGCACCTACGATGAAACCTGTCTTTAAATCCTGTGAAGTATCGCCGGCGATAGCAGCAACGATACAGATAATACTACCAATACAGATAGCACCAATCATACCAGATGTTCCAGTAGTACCAGTAGCTTTTAAAAGTAAAGTAGCAATAATTAAAGTAGCGATTGCCATACCGGAAACTGGGTTGTTAGAAGAACCAATCAGTCCAACCATACGGGAAGATACAGTTGCAAAGAAGAATCCGAATACAACAACGATGATTGCGCCAAGTGGGCTTACTGGGAAAATAGGAAGTAACCAGATGGCAAGTGCGATAACTACGACAATACCAAGAATGACTGGCATTGGTAAATCGCGCTGTGTACGAGGTGCATCAGCATTGGCATGATTCTTTGCCATACTTCCCATTGCCTGCTTAAATGTGCTGACAATCAGTGGAGCACTTTTAATTAAACTAATGATACCACCGGCTGCAACGGCTCCGGCACCGATATATTTGATGTAAGTACCCCATAATGCACTAGGTGCGAGAGTGGAAATCGCCTCCGTTCCAGGGAAGACAGTGGCATCTGCACCAAATAATGCGATCATAGGCATAAGCACAAACCAGCTTAAAGTACCACCGGCAAGCATGTAACTGGAAATCTTAGGACCACAGATATATCCAACACCAGCAAGGGCAGGAAGTACCTGAATACCTACGGAAGAACCAGCGTAAGCTTTGATATCATAACCAATTTCACTAGGGAAAACCTTTACGCCATCAGCGATAAACTTATAAAAAGCAGCAATACCAAGACCGGAGAATACGGTACCAGCTTTGTTTCCGCCTTCTTCACCAGCAAGAAGAACCTCAGCACAGGCAGTTCCCTCTGGGAAAGGCAGCACACCGTGCTCTTCAACGATAAGTGCCTGTCGGAGTGGAACCATGAAACAGATACCAAGAATACCACCAACGAGTGCAACTAAAAAGATAGTTAAAATACTAGGAGAATCAATCTTTCCTTCTTTTGCCCATAAGAATAAAGCAGGAAGAGTAAAGATTGCTCCGGCTGCAACAGACTCACCGGCAGAACCGATTGTCTGAACAAGGTTATTTTCCAGAATAGAATTCTTACGAAGAATAATACGGATAATACCCATGGAAAGTACTGCAGCAGGAATAGATGCAGAAACTGTCATACCAACACGAAGACCGAGGTATGCGTTTGCAGCACCGAAAATAACTGCCAGCAAAATACCAAGAATTAAAGCGGTGACTGTAAATTCCGGAACCACCTGGTCCGCAGGAATATACGGTTTAAAATCGTTTTTGTTTTCCTTCATTACGTTTATCCTTTCTTTTTTACAATTTCCTTACAAAAACATAAAACTTATTATAACATTTATACAAAATGAAATAAAGGTAAAAAAATGTACTTTTTTTGCGGTTTATGGAACTTATTAGGTATAAATAATAACTATAAAGTAGTAGAAAATGGCTGTAAAATTAGTGAA
>ENA-OPEC01002565-OPEC01002565.1-human-gut-metagenome-genome-assembly--contig:-NODE-2565-length-9947-cov-8.589062_pt1 | contig 9947 bp, 7 predicted proteins | sample MGYA00241622_ERZ501507 | MGnify/ENA primary metagenome ERZ501507 (study PRJEB25962, sample SAMEA2042582) | human gut metagenome | biome: human gut; feature: human-associated habitat; material: faeces... | reverse complement strand
GACGCAGGCTTGTAATAAAGTCTGTAGCCGTAAACACCTGCGATTTTGTTCCAACTAAGCTTGATACCGCCTGTGGTGATATCGAGTTTTGAAATTGTCGGTGCAACAGGAACATATTTAATTGACCAACCGTTTGAGTTAAAACCGCTGATTGTGTTGCCGTCTTTGTCAAGGCAACGGATTGTATAAGTTTCGGTTTTGTTCGGTACGACACTCGAATCTGTATAACTTGTTGCTGTTGTATCCTTAAATCTTTTCCAGCCGCCCGAGGCAGGTCTGTAATAAAGTCTGTAGCCGTAAGCACCGTTGACCTTGTTCCATTGTAATTTTACACCGCCTGTTGTATTTTTAAGGCTTGTAATCTGCGGTGTTGAAAGGTTTACTTTATATTCTTCAAATTTAAAGCCGTTATTATTTGCATATCTTTGAGCGCAAGAATTTATATCGCCGACAATAATAAAATCAGGAATCTTGTAGTTGTTGTCATTTTTGCCGTAATAACCAAGGCTGTAATCACACAGATATGTATCGCTTGAGGGAATTCTGACTTTCTTTAAATTCAAGCAATTGTAGAATGCGTAATCGCTAATCTGTTTAAGACCGCTGTTCAGCTTTACAGATGACAGATTGGTGCAATCTATAAATGCCTTGCTCCAGATATATTGTAAGCCTGCAGGAAATTCAATGCTTTTCAAAGAACTGCATCCTGAAAAAGCATATGAGTCAATATGTATTAAGTTTTTTCCGAATCTGATATTTTTCAGGTTTGTACAATCAGCGAAACTGTATGCTCCGATTTCTGAAATATTATCAGGCAAATCGACACTTTCAAGACTGCTGCAACCAGAAAATACGCCGTCATTAACATAATTTAATTTTGAAGAGAGAGTTATGTTTTTTATCGCTTTACAACCTTCAAATACATCTTTTCCAACGGAAGAAACACTTTCGGGCAAATCAACTTTTTCAACAGACGAACAGTTTGCAAATGCACTTTCACCTATTGTATTGAGTGAATCATTAAATGTTACATTCTTTACAGAAGAACATTCCTCAAATGCGTTGTTTCCGATTTCTCTCAGATTTTTGTTAAAACTCAAATTTTCAATTGAAGAACAGCCTTTAAATGCCGAATCAGCGATTGTATTAAGATTCTCGGAAAAAGTCACACTTTTAATATTATAGCAATTTTCAAACGCAGATTTACCGACAGACATCATACTGTCGGGTAAAGTAATGCTCTTCAACCCTGTACAGTTTTTAAAGCATTCGTTCGGAAGAACCAGTAAACCGTTTTCAAAGGTCACATTTTCAAGGTATTTATATCCTGAAAAAGCTCTATCGGGCAACGATTCAACCGTTGAACCAATAACAATATTAGTCAATGAAGGTAAACTAAGATACATTACCAAAGATATATCTTTTGCTTTGAAATAAATGTTTTTAAGATTTACACAACCCTCAAATGGTTTATCACTAGAATTACCAGTATAACTGTAGCGATCGTAAAATCTTTCAATTTGTTCAGGTATAGTCAAAGATTCAAGATTTTTACAATTGTAGAACATTCCATTGGTAATTACAGTTATACCTTTTCCCAAATCAACATCGGTAAGTGAAATACATCCTGAGAAAAGAGAATCTTCAACATATGTAACTGTGTCGGGAATAATAATTCCTTTCAGTTTTTTATTGTTTTTAAATGCTTGTGTGTTTATTCCTGTTATAGTATAACCGTTTATTTTTGACGGAATTTTGACATATTCGCTATTGCCAGTATATCCATAAATATTTGCGAGGGTACTGCCGTAATTATAAGAATATTTAAAATCATTCGGATCTGAATCGTATGTTGCGGCACTTGCCGTAACGGGTACGCAGAGAGTTGCTGAAATTACTATCAGTACAGAGAGAATAACAGACAGACTGTTTTTTAACTTAATTTTACATTTTAGCATAGTTTTTCCTCCTAAAAATTTATTTATTACAGACGGCTGAACTGCGGTCTGTCAAAGTTCATAAAAAATTTATCTGTTGTAAAATAAGTTTATCACAAATAATGCTACAAGTCAATAATAAATGCTTGCAGTAAATTTATTTTTTTGTTCAAAAAGTTTAAAATAAACTATATATAGGATTCTGAGGTTTTACTTATGAACAAAAACATTGATTATACGGCACTCGGCAAAAGGATAAAAAATAAGAGGATTGAAAAGGGTTTTACGCAGGAACAGCTCGGCGAATTGTGCGAACTTTCTGCGGCACATATCGGTCACATTGAGCGTGGGACAAGAATACTTTCCGTTGATGTTCTTTTCCGCATTTCTCAGGCACTTGACACAAGCATTGACTGGCTTGTATTTGATTCAGTCGAAAACAAACATATGTTTAACGAAATTAACAGCGTGCTTAAAAACACCGACAAAACCAAAGTAACCACATTTCTAAACACGGTAAGAGTTCTTGCCGATAACATTGACAAGTTGTAAACCGTTTGTTAAAAATCTACAAAATAATTACCGCCATTGATTAAACTCTAATTAAAGTATAATCAATGACGGTATTTTTGTCCTGTGCTGTCAGCACAGTTTTATTCTGTTTTAAAGATTTCTTTTCAGTTCTTTCACATTTTGATAGCGGTTGTCAGGAATTGTCTGGGTGCATTTTACAATCATCCTTTTCAGCCTACCGTTATAAAGGCGAATTTCAGGCGGCTGACCCGTGAGCATAACATTCATCAAAACACCTATTGCGTAAATATCCGTTCGTTCATCGGTTTGATTTATTCCGTACTGTTCGGGTGCGGCATATCCCATTGTACCAATAGCCTGTGTGTCTTTCGACTGATAGGGCTTGTACAGCCTTGCCGCATCAAAATCAATCAGCTTAACATTACCGTTGCTGTCAATCATCACATTTTCAGGCTTAATATCCTTGTGTATAATTTGGTGCGAATGCAACAAATCAAGTGCGTCACAAAGAGATGCAACCACTTTTCTTACACCTGACGGAGAATACAATCCAGTTTGCAGATAATCTGCCACGGTCTGACCGTCAACATATTCTTCAAGAACGGTGACTCCCGTTTCGGTTTTGACAACATCGTAAACATTTGCAATATTTGGGTGTGAAAGCGTTCTAAGTGCAAAGTAAACCTCTCCCGAACTTTTTAATGTGCGTTTTACAATCAGTTTGCCGAGTTCCTTATGCCTGAAAACACAAATTTCCGTTTTATCTGTCCGTTTAAGCAGTCGCACAAACTGATATTGTTCCTTAATCACCGTATCAATCCAATTATTTTCCATAACATTTCCTCACAATATTGACAAGCACATAACAAAAATATTAGTATAATTATACTTGCCGTGCTTGGAATATAAATTGATATAATAAGCACTTTGCAAAATTATAAGTCTAATCGTACTTGCCGTGCTTATTATATCATGTTAAAATAGTTTTGGAAACTTACAAAACTTTAATTTAAGGGGTTTTTGATTATGATAGGCAAAACCACAACTCAACTTTTAAAAGAACTTGAAAATTTCAACACATTTGAAGAATACGAAAACGCAAACAGGGATTCAATGATAAGCAAAAATCTCTCGGAATACCTTACCGACCTTTTGAACGAAAGGAATCTTACAAAAGCGGAGGTCATTCGTAAAGCCGAACTCAGCGACGGCTATGCTTATCAGATTTTTTCAGGCTTGAAAACTGCCCCGAAAAGGGATAAACTAATTTGCCTTTCAATAGGAATGGGTCTGTCGGTAAATGAAACCAACAGCGTTCTTAAAATTGCAGGGCTCTCTCCTCTCTATCCAAAAATCAAGCGTGACAGCATTATAATCATCAATATGAATAATAACAAAAGCGTTGTAGAAATCAACGAGGCTCTCTATAACGAGGGCGAAGATACTTTGAATTAACAATGGAGGTACATTCAAAATTGTCTATATAGGATGCGAAAACAAAATATGGCGGGATATTCAGATTTCTTCAAATTCGACAATGGCTGTGTTGGGCTATGCTGTGCTTTCGTCATTCAGCACCTGTGCATATCACCTTTTCATGATGACATACAAAGGCACAGATTACGAGTTGGACGACGAAGAATTTCAGACAAAACCAAAGCTTATGTCAGAAACGAAACTCGGCAAATTAAAACTTGAAATTGGCGATAAAATTCATATGATTTATGATTTTGGCGAGGAACAGAAGTTTGAAATAACTCTGCTGTCTGATGAAGAAATGCCAAAAGGCAGCGGACGATCCTATCCAAAGGTTTCCGACGGAGCAGGCAGAGGAATCATTGATGATATGTCGGCAGATGAGTTGCTCAAACTTATCAAGAAAATTGACAAAACCGGCAAGAGCGATTTCACCTACGCTCATAGAGGAGAAGATCTCCCATGGGATTACCACGACTATCAAATCGACATTGACAATGCCCTACTCAAAGGCGAAATAGCAAGAATCAAATACGCCTACGAAAATCCCGAAGATTATTAAAAGGCAATACACACAGCTCTTTTCAATTTTTTGTAAAGAAATAAGGCAATTGTTTAAAAAAGGGTACACTTTCCTTTGTCCATAAAGCCAAATAAGATTGTTTTTAGCATGTGGTATTGTTCACAAATTTATTATACCGCAAAAGGCACATAACCGTTATCGCTTTAGGTTATGTGCCTTCTTATTTATTTAACATTTATCTTGTGATATTGTCATTATACAACACCACTGTCATTATTTGTATGCACAATTTTAAGAAATTTTATAAGTACAGTTAACATTTACAAAAATAACGGCTGTGCAAAAATAAGCACAGCCGTCTTTGTTTATCTCATATGATATTTAAAATTCAGTAATCACCTTAACAACGAATTTCTGAATAAGTGTCGCATCAACAACGGTAATTGCACCGTCTTTGTTTACATCTGCTACATTTAATGTTTCGTCATCAAGTGTTGTCTGACCAACAATATATTTTTGAAGAATGGTAGAGTCAACAATAGTAATTTCACCATCACCATTAACATCACCAAGTAAAGTTTCTTTGTTTGGTTCAAAATTAAAAGTAACATTGAATGCTTCATCAGATGAAGTATATGCACCAATTTGAAGTACATATGTTTCTCTTGCTTTTACATTATATCTGATACGGAAATTTCTATCTTCCCCATTATCATCATTTTATGCAAGTTCCACCATATTAGAATCAAGTAATCGTCCTAAAGTATCACTTGAACCAGTCGAATAAAATGTGAGAGAACCACTCTGACTCGGTGTGAATTTAAAATATTTGCGTACATCAGTATTTTCAATTATCACATTTTGGGTCTCATTACCGCTAATACTCGGTAAATTTTCAAGACTAATTGCACCACAGATTTTACATACACCATCAATATATTCATGGTTACCAGTTGCAGGAATTATATCACCCTTTTTCAAAAAAGCCTCACAATTATTGCAAAACAGGTCACCTGTGTAACCTTCTTCTACGCACGTGGGAGACTTTTCATTTTCAAGTCTTGTTGATGAATGTAAACATTCGTCATAATACGGAACAATATTAGAAAGAGAAAATCCGAACAATGTAGAATCTACATACGAAACCAGTCGAATTTTAACAGTGTCGCCAAGTACTGTAATTTTTTTGCCTGCAAGCTCTGTTCCGCTGTAATTACCTATTTCTTCGCCATTTTTATCGTAAAGATATATGTAATCACGATTTGCCATTGTTTCTGTAGTATTTGAAAATGTAATAACAATTCTGTCAGCATCTTTTTTATAAATTGTCCAAGATTCATCAGCATCATCATTATATGGATGTGCTGATTCAACAAAATCCTCCTCAGACTTGCCACATCTTTCACAAATACCGCTTACAACATTATGACCCAAAGGATCTGTATAATTTATTTTAACTCCGTCACTGCATTCAGAACAAGAATATAAATCATAACCTTTATTAACACAAGTCGGTGCTTTTTTTTCAACGAATTTAACATCATAATGTATTACAGATTCGACCAAATAATAATTACTATCACTAAAATCAATCGAATTCCACTGACTTTTACTACCTTTAAATAAAACATTTGATATAAGTAAACATTCATCAAATGCAGAATAACCTATTTTTGTAACACTGTCAGGAATTATCACCGTTTTAAGTTTATTACAATACGAAAACGCATAATCGTTTACAGATGTTAAGCTGTCAGGAATTACTATACTCTCAAATGAACAACATGAAAAAGCATAGTCACCAATGTAGGTCACACTATCAGGAATAGTAATATTTTTTAATGATGTATAAGCGAATGCGTAGTTTCCTATGCTTTTGAGTTCATGTCCAAATTCTACTTTTTCAAGGTTATCACAAAAAGAGAAAGCATCATCACATATTTTTGTAATACAGTTTGGTAAAGTCACACTTGTAATGGAAGTACAACCGGAAAAAGTATAATTATTTATACTCGTAATACTGTCGGGAACAGTAAGATCCGTTAAAAGATTTCCATTTATATACAAATCTGCAAAATTACACATTGGCTGTGAACCGCTATCCTTAAAATCAATTTTGCACCAGTTTTCAAGACTGTTTATATAAACTTTTGAAAGATCTTCACGACAATCAAAAGCACCTTCACCAATGCTTCCAATACTGTCAGGAATAGTGATACTCTCAAATTGATTACTTTCAGCAAAAGCCTTTTCGCCGATACTGGTAACAACAGCATTATCAATCGAGTCAGGAATTACTAAATCATTGTCAATACCTTTATATCCGGTAATAACAGCCTCAGTGCGGTTATTTTCTTCATTGAAATGAGTATAATAAGTAAAACCATTATACTCTTTTTCTTCACTGTCAGATTGTGTGTCATCAGCCGACTGTACTGCAGCACTTGTTGTGGTTTCGTTTGTATCAGCTGTTCCGGCTGCATTAACAGCAAGAGGCATAGCTGTAAACATACCTGATACCATCAACACAGACAACATTGCTGATATAACCTTGTTTGATTTTCTCATGGATATTCCTCCTAAAATAAATTTTTGCAATTATCCGTACTGTGTTAAGTTAAACATTTGTTTACACCTTACTATATAAAAATCGAAAGCCTAATACATAAAACATATATAGATAAATTACAATTTAATACTACCATATTTTACAGCATTATGCAACATTTGATTAAAGTTTTTCATTTAATTTTGCAGAGAAATAACAAAAAATATATCTGATACATCAAAAATTAACTCACTTGCTAATACTGAAGATTTTTATATAGTTAATTACCTGTCAAACAGCTTAAATCCCATAATAACTACACCAAGCACTACGAGGACGATACCTGTGGCACGGTTTAGGGTTTTGGGATTGGCTTTATTGGCAAAGACGGAGGCAATTCTCGCCCATATAAGGGTGAACGCTATGCAGAGAATGAACACGAACCAATCGGGTGTACCGCCAATCATAAAGTGCGAAGCTGCGCCTGTCAGGGCGGTGAATGTCATAATGAATACGCTTGTGCCGACAGCGGTTTTCAATTCATAATTCAGCACGGTCGTCAAAATCAAAAGCATCATCATTCCTCCGCCCGCACCTATAAATCCGCAGATAAAGCCGATTAACATTCCGCAGATTACAGACTGGATTGCCCTCTTTTTTGCCGATACACCGAGCATAGCTTCTTTAGTTGTCATAACGGGACGGATGATAAATTTTATGCCGAGCAAAAATGTCATAAACACGGAAAAACCGCCCATTGTAGCTGATGGAACAATGCTTGCAACATAACTGCCGACAATCGTAAACGCAAGCACACTCGCCATCATAATCAAACCGTTTCTGACATCGAGATTTTTATTTTTATGGTATGTATAAGCCGAAACTGCACTCGCCAGAACATCGGACGAAAGTGCGATTCCGACTGCCATATACGGATCCATATTAAGAAAAGTTATGAGCATCGGACTTATTACAGCCGCCGCACTCATTCCTGCAAAACCTGTTCCGAGACCTGCACCCATTCCTGCAAAAAATGTAACTAAAATTGTAATAAATATATCCATTTAATTTCCCCTATAGAATAATATAACTAAATTAAGATTATTTTAATTTTGCCGTTTCATAAACAAAAGCCGTGAAATCAGCATTATTACCGCAGTTCCGACAAGTATCTGCAACGGGTACAAAAGTACGCTTTCACTCGGAATAATCATACTCAAAATTGTCAATGCTCCGGCAGGCGGAATATACATTTTTGTAAAGTGAACAATTACAAGCATTATTGCCGTGGCTGTCAATGCGGCAACTGTCAATGGCAATCCGAGAGTCATATTCAGCACATATCTTGAAACCGCTCCGACAAATGCACAGACTGTTATCACCAAAACCGTCTTTACCGGCTTGTTGCGAGCCTTATTTTTCGGACGGGAAAATTCCGTAAACGCCACAAGCAACGGCGGTGCAATTGCAAATTTAAAGCCCGACCAAATTGCGAAGAATCCCACAACGGCAACACAGATTGTTCTTACGGCTGTGTCAATCACATTGCTCTTTGTGTGCAGGTTTTCCGGCTGAAAATCCTCTTTATCTCTTATTTTAACTTTCAAAAGAAATCTGCGAAATAATACAACCGCAATTGTCAGCAAAAATGCGGCAATCGGGTATATAAAGCTCTCGGTCTGCATCATAACGGGCAACACAATTGCCGAAATCATCGGTGCAAATGTTGTTCCCGAAAGCATAAAGAGAATTTGTGCAAATACAAATGCAATCAATATTTCAAGATAAAGCCCGACTTTTATGTATCGGACTGTCAGAACACCCGCAACAGCGCAAATCGCAATTAACGCAATCATTCGGCTGTCATTGACTTTCCAACCTTGCTTTTGTGTAACCATATAACCAATTGCAAGTGCCGTTATTTCAGGAAAGATTATCTCCCCCTCACCCAATATTTCCGCAACAAAAGTCATTATACCGACAAGTATAAGCGTCAATACGTACGGTAATGCGTTTTTAAATGCTTTTGTAAAATTCAGTTTCCTCATTTTTTATATTTCTGCCCACTTTTCAATTCAAACTAACAGCACTATTGTATCATAAATCTGTCAACTTTAACAGAAAATTTATTCACAGGATTTTAGCTTTCTGAGTTGTAAATAGATGTGGCTCAAACAGTTATTCTGATTGATTCAAATCCGATAGCAAAACCGTTTTCTTTTGTTGAAGCATACTTACCGTTTTTATTCTTTATACAGCCGTCAAAGCTGTTTGTCATCAAAATAAAAAATACGGCACAGAGGATTTCCTGCCTACTGTGCCGTATTTGATGCGGTTTTATTACGGATTGTTAATTATTACTTATCTTTAATTTTTGCGGAATGCTTTTTGAGCTTATCAAATGCCGTTACTCCTTTCATAACGCCGCCGCTGATGAACAGCAATGCAATCCACAACATAAGGCTGCCGTTGTTGCCTGTCTGAGGGGATTTTGAACTGTCAGGCAGCTTAGCCGTTACGGTATCAGTCTTTTTGATTTCTTTGGTTGCTGCTTCGTCGCTGTAATACTTGTTGCAGGCCTCGCAATACCAATATTCAACATTACCCTCGGCATCCTTAGTCGCAGTCTTTGCTTCTATGTGTCTGAGGTCGGCATGACTTGCTCCGTCAATTTCGCCGTACGGCTCATTGCATATCTCGCATACAGCTTTTTCGGTGCAGGTAGCTTTTCCGCCGGAGTGGTTGGTAATCCCCTTGCCACAGTAGTCACAGATATGGTTTTTGTCCTTATCTTCATGCTCAGAGATTATCTTCTCGCAGTAGTCACAGATATGATTTTTATCTGCGTCTTCGTGTTCAGAGATTGTCTTTTCGCAGTAGTCACAGATATGGTTTTTGTCCTTATCTTCATGCTCAGAGATTATCTTCT
>ENA-OPEC01002563-OPEC01002563.1-human-gut-metagenome-genome-assembly--contig:-NODE-2563-length-9956-cov-2.717907_pt1 | contig 9956 bp, 10 predicted proteins | sample MGYA00241622_ERZ501507 | MGnify/ENA primary metagenome ERZ501507 (study PRJEB25962, sample SAMEA2042582) | human gut metagenome | biome: human gut; feature: human-associated habitat; material: faeces... | reverse complement strand
GATTTACTAAAGAACAAGCAAGAGAAAAGTTTTTAAGTAATTATAACAAGAATTATGATGAAGATGGATTAGAGAGTTATGAAGAAATAGAAGAACTAACTAAAAAGAAAAAACATAAGGGAAAAAGATTTAAATAAAAGCAGTGAATTTGTAAGACAGCTTATCGAGCAGAGTGCAAAACAGATCGACAACATTAATGAATGTGGTTTGCTGGATGCTGAAAATACATTGAAAAATTATGAAGAGTTTGAGAAGATTTTTGACGAAGAGCAGGGAAAAGCTTCCAGACGACTGGAAGAAAATCAGCAGGCACCGGAGCGTTTTGAAGAGATCAGTGAAGATCAGGCATACGTAGAAGGTAGATGGGAAGGAACAGACCATAAAGCAGCTGTTGATAAAGGGGCTGCTGGTTTTACTACAGAAGCGATCACTAACATTAAAAAGGGAATCGTCTATCCGGATCGAGAAGCATCAGGATGGCAGAATGGAAAGAAGCATTCACGGTGGCATGGAATATACATATCATTATGAAATTAATTATATAGCAGCATGTGAAATGGTAACGAATATAGCTACGGAAAATGGAGTTATTGCTTCGGATATTACATATGATGATTATTGGGGATTATCAAAAGAAGTATTTGATGATCTGAAAGTAGATATCAAAGGATTAAAGAGCAAATACAGTACGCTGCTTACAACAGATACACCAGAAAACAGAAAATATTTCTTTATGGATGTGGTCTTCATATTATAACAGATGCCTTTGCACATTCGACTACAAAAGGTAATGGGACTCTTATCGGACATGGATATGATAATGGGGATCCGGATGATACCAGTTATCATCACAGACGTTATCAGACAGCGGTAAAAGTAGTAGAATATGCATTAAAAAGTTTACAAGATGATATATATTGTGATGGCGAAGAAGTGATTAAAGCTTTGAAACAGATATACACAGATGAAGCAACCTATAAAATGATAAAGATCAAAAAGTATGTGAACGATAATGGATATTCGAACGCAATCTTAAGCAAAGTGAATATTGATACGCCTAAAATACCAAAAAGCTGAAATGTATTTTGTGCAAACAAAATAACAAAGAAACGTAAACAAAATGTAAATTATCAGAAATACACAAAAATGTAGAAAAAAAGCATTGACAATTCTTCCGAAGAAAGATATATTACAGTTACGAAGTACGAAAAACAAATATCAAGGAGGAAAAAGGATGGGAATGAAAAAATTAAAGAAAGTGGCGATGATAGCTGCAGCCAGTATGTTTATAATGATGATGCCGATGATCCAGACACATGCAGCACCGACAGATGTGATCGAAAACAATGAGAGCGGTATTCCAGATAAGACACTTTATTGGAATATTCTGAAAGTACTTGGCAAGCAAAGTACCGATACTTTTACAGAGCAGGAAGCATCCAGCGTGGAAGAGCTGGAAATTGTCGATTATAAAAAAATACCTATGGAAAGCCTGAAAGGAATCGGTTATCTGACAAATCTGGAAACTCTGAGAATCAAGGATCAGCGGCAGCTTTCCAGTCTGGAAGGTCTGGATGGAAGACTGACAAAACTTGATGCCCTGGAAGTATCGTATAGCGGTATCACAAGCATAAAAGAAGTGGCAAACCTGCCATCGCTGGTCTATCTTACTTTTGATGGAGATAAGATCCGCAGTCTGGATGGAATCCAGGGATTAAAAAATCTTCGCTATCTGATGGTTTATGATAACTGTCTGACCAGCCTGAAGGGGATTGAAGGTGCAGTAAATTTGGAGGAATTTTATGCATACGGTAATCAACTGACCAGCCTGAAAGGAATTGAAAATCTCACTAAGCTTAAAAAACTGGAAGTCGGAAAAAATCGACTCAAGAACCTGAAAGGGATTGAAAAACTGACAAATTTGGAAGAGCTTGGTGTTTCGGAAAACAGACTGACAGATATAAAAGAAATCAAAAATCTGAAAAAGTTGGAACGGATATATGCATTTTGCAATAAAATCAAGACGTTACCGAACCTGAAACAGTTCAGCAAACTGAAGTATGTATTTTGCGATTTTTCAGATAATCTTCTTTCCGAAAAAGAACTGGCAGCCAAACTTCCGAAAAGATTTCTGACAGGCGGTAAAAACAAAAAGGCATGGCTGGCAGATCAGAAGGAGTTCCAGAAATTAAAACGCACGATCAAGCTGGCAAATCCAAAGAAGAAAAACGAGATTTCCGTAAAAACAAAAGAGATATCCGGCTATGCATTCCCGGAAGCATACGTTGAACTGAAAAATCTGAAAACAGGAAAGACAACCAAATGCGTGAAGGCAGATAAGAACGGATACTTCAAATTGAAAAAGCTGAACCTGAAAAAATGGGGCGGAGCAAAAGTTCAGGTAAACCTTTACAAATACAGTAAAGAGCAGAAGAGAAACGTTCAGGTAGTCTGCAATACCGTTCTGAAGGTGAAAAAGAAATAAAAAATGTAATATTATAAAAAGAAGGGAAGTGTAGCAAATGAGAAACAATGTAAGAAAAAAGATGAGACTGATATGTCTGCTGTTTGCTATGGTCTTGCTGGCAGGGGTTCCGGCAGCAGCAAAGGACAGAAAAAATCAAAAAGCGGCGGCAGAAAATGTTGTAAAAAAAGAAATGGTATGCAAAACGAACGGAACCATTTACCAGTGGAAAAATGATTCCTGGCGAATCAAAAAGAAAACGATTCGTACCAAAAAAGAATTTAAAAAGTTCCAGACGGTGCTGAAGAAAAAGCAGGAAAAAGGCCTCAGAAAAATGTTAAAAAAACAGTATGCCGGAACGAATTTCAGGAAAAAGAGCATCGTGCTTGTTCCGCAGCTGCTTTCACCATATATGAATTATAAGTATAAGGCCATGGTAACAAAGTTCGATGCAAAAGGAAAACTGGTCGGTGAAATCCAGATCGAGAGAAGCGGAAACATGGATAAACCAGGCGTGTCCTATCCGGCAATCGTGAAAACATATGTGGTGGTTGTACGAGTTCCGAAAGCACAGGAAGCAATGATTGATTATTATCAGATTGCGTTTCAGGATTAAAGCAGAATCACTGCACATTCTACACTTCGTTCCGGTCGGCACAAAACCATTGTCCACTGGACAATGTGTGCCCTCGCGGAGCGTTTATCTTAGTCGGAGATTGCACTCCCACTAAGACAAATTTGTTGCTCGTCACTTATAGAAGTGGGAGTCTTCTCCGACTAAGATAAAAAGTTTTCTTCAGCTAAGAGACAAAAACGACAGAGAAAGTTTCCTCTCCCTGCCGCATTCTTGCTTTATTTATGCAAGTATCTCACATCTGCTCCTGATACTTGCTGCATTGCTGGACGCTTATTCAAAAATATCTTCGCCAAATCTTACTTTTGCGTATGCCTTGATTGCTTCTACGCATTTGTCAAATCCAAGCTTGCTGCTGTCCAGACACAGATCGTAATTTCTCGCATCGTTCCAGGTGCGTCCGGTATAATAATGATAGAAATCACCTCGATACTTGTCTGTCTTTGCTATAAATCTTTCCATCTCTTTTTCCGTCATGGAGTTGCGTTCCATACCACGTGCCAGGCAGTAATCCTGCGGTGCATGGATAAAGACGCTCATCACATCCGAGCGGTCTTTGAGAACAAAGTCTGCACAGCGTCCGATAAATACACAGGACTCTTTCTCTGCCAGTTCTTTGATCACTTTTGCCTGATAATTAAAGAGATTGTCTGCGGAGACAAATCCGCCATGATCCGGCTGGATCAGCCCGCCTTTGTAGATTCTTGTGGAATTTCCAAAGAGCGGATTATTGCGAAGTTTTTCATCTGCCTGATTGAACAGCTCTTCTTTGATTCCGCTGTCATCGGATGCCATACGCAGAATTTCTCTGTTATAACAGTTTACACCCAGATTTTCTGCCAGCATCTGACCGATGGTTTTTCCACCGCTTCCATACTGTCTTGCGATCGTAACGATCAGTTTTCCCATAGCACAAACCCCCTTTTATTCTCCAAGGTATGCTTTCTTGACAGACTCATCATTTAACAGCTTGTCTGCATCACCCTGTAAGATAATTTTGCCTGTTTCCAGGACATATGCTCTGTCTGCGATGGAGAGTGCTTTCTTTGCATTCTGCTCTACCAGAAGTACGGTCGTGCCGGCTGCACTGACTTTCTTGATAATTTCGAAAATCTCATTTACAAAAATCGGTGAAAGTCCCATAGACGGTTCATCCATAAGGATGATCTTCGGATGAGACATCAGTGCACGTCCCATGGCAAGCATCTGCTGTTCACCACCGGAAAGCGTACCTGCCATCTGGTTCTTACGTTCTTCCAGACGCGGGAAATGCTCATATACCATATCAAGTGTCTGCCTGATCTCGTCTTTGTCTTTTCGTGTATAAGCACCCATTTTCAGGTTCTGATAAACACTGAGTTGTGCAAATACGCGTCGTCCTTCCGGAACGTGTGCCATTCCCATAGAAACGATCTTGTGAGCCGGCACTTTTGTAATATCTTTTCCTTCGAAGAAAATATGGCCTGATTTCACCGGTGTCAGCCCTGTGACTGCATGAAGTGTTGTAGTCTTTCCGGCTCCGTTGGCACCGATCAGTGCGATGACTTCTCCCTGATTTACTTCAAAGGAAATCCCCTTGATCGCCTGAATCATACCGTAATATACATTCAGATCTTTTACCTCAAGCATTGCCATAAGTCCATTTCCTCCTATTCTCCCAGATATGCTGTGATAACCTGCGGATCATTCAGTACTTCCGCAGTCGGTCCCTGTGCCAGTACTTTTCCGAAATTCAGTACGGTCAGCTCTTCACAGATACCGGAAACCAGTTTCATGTCGTGTTCAATCAGAAGGATTGTCATATTAAAATGATCACGCACAAAGCTGATCGTTTCCATCAGTTCTTTTGTCTCGTTCGGATTCATGCCGGCTGCCGGCTCATCCAGAAGCAGAAGCTTCGGATCAGTTGCAAGTGCTCTGGCGATCTCCAGTTTTCTCTGCTGTCCATATGGCAGATTAGAAGCCAGATACTCGGCATCTTTCTCAAGGTCGAACACTTTCAAAAGCTCCATCGCACGTTCATTCATCTCTTTTTCCACCTTACGGTAACGCGGCAGACGCAGAATCCCTTCGAGCGTATTGTAGTGATGATGATTGTGCAGTCCTACTTTTACATTGTCCAGTACGGACATCTGTGAGAACAGGCGGATATTCTGGAAAGTACGGGCGATACCTGCTTTGTTGATATCAATGGTCTTCTTTCCGGTAATGTCCTGTCCATCTAATTTTACAATACCTTCATCCGGTTTGTAAACACCTGTCAGCAAGTTAAATATGGTTGTTTTTCCGGCACCGTTCGGTCCGATCAGGCCATAGAGCTGACCTTTCCCGATATTCATATCAAATTCGGATACGGCACGCAATCCTCCGAATGAAATGCTCAGATTCTTTACCTCTAACATGTTCTCCATATTATTTCGCCTCCTTTGCTTCTTTTCTCTTTGCAAGCAGACGCTTCGGTGAATAACGTTCTCTCATTTCCAGTGCTTTCGGGCTCCAGTTCAGAAGCATCATCACGATCAGGACGATTGCATAGATCAGCATACGGTAGTCATTCAGTCCGCGCAGAAGCTCCGGAAGCAGTGTCAGTACAACGGCTGCGATCATAGAACCTCTTGTGCTTCCGATACCGCCAAGTACAACAAATACCAGGATCATGATCGACTGGTTATAACCAAAGTTTTTCGGCAGTGCAGTCAGGGTAGCCAGGTTATGTGCATACAGAACACCGGCAACTCCGGCAAGGGCTGCTGAAATAATAAATGCCATCAGTTTGTATTTTGTAATATTGATACCGACAGACTCAGCTGCAATGCGGTTGTCACGGATAGACATGATCGCACGTCCGTCTCTGGAATTGATCAGATGCAGTACGATAACCAGTGTGATCAGTACCAGGATCACGCCGATGGTAAACGTAGAATCATTTGGCGTTCCGGTGATTCCCTGTGGTCCGTTAATGATAACATCTCCTCCGTCCATGTTCAGCGACATGGCATCCTTCATAGAAAAATGGAAACCATTTGCATCTTTTCCGATAAAGAATACGTTGATCAGGTTCTTGATGATCTCACCAAATGCCAGGGTAACGATCGCCAGGTAGTCACCTTTCAGTCGCAGTACCGGGATTCCGATAATCAGTCCGAACAGAGCCGCAACAGCAGCTCCGATCAGCAGTGCCAGAAAGAAACGAAGTCCATCCGGCATCATTCCTGCGGTGCATTTTGAGAAGAATGCACTGGAGAATGCACCCACACACATAAATCCTGCATGTCCAAGACTCAGCTCACCTAAAATACCTACCACAAGATTCAAAGATACAGCCAGGATCACATAAACACAGAGCGGAACTAAAAGTCCCTTCATCAGACTGGAAATCTGACCTCCTGCCAGCATTGCTTCTACGATGATATAAGCGAGGATGACGATTCCGTATGTGATCAGATTGTTTTTTGTCGTTTTGTTTAATTTTAATTTTTTCATCGCTGCCACCTACACTTTCTCCTGAATCTGCTTTCCAAGCAATCCGCTTGGTTTTACCAGAAGTACAACGATCAGAACTCCGAATACGATCGCATCTGCCATCTGAGAGGAAATATATGCTTTGCCGAGAATTTCAATAATACCAAGCAAAATACCTCCGATCAGTGCTCCCGGAATCGATCCGATACCGCCAAATACAGCGGCTACGAATGCTTTGATACCAGGCATGGCTCCGGTGTACGGTGTCAGAGAAGGATAAGCAGAACACAGCAGAACCGCTGCGATTGCTGCCAGTGCGGAACCGATCGCAAAGGTAAGGGCAATTGTTCCATTTACATTGATGCCCATCAGCTGTGCAGCACCCCGGTCTTCCGAAACTGCCAGCATTGCCTGACCTGCTTTTGTTTTGTTGATGAACAGTGTCAGACCGATCATGATGATCATGCATGCAAGAACGGTAACGATCGTCTCACCGGAGATCGTCAGTTTTCCGTCTGCCAGCACAACTGCCGGAACTGTTACGACAGATGTAAAAGATTTTGTATCTGCACCGAACATCAGAAGTGCGAGGTTCTGAAGCAGATAGCTGACACCGATTGCTGTGATCAGAACAGCCAGCGGTGAAGATGCATTTCGAAGCGGACGGTAAGCAACACGCTCAATAACCAGTCCGAGAATCGTACAGATGACAACCGATAATATAACTGCCAGAATTGGATTCACGCCTAAAGAATTCATGGAGATAAAAGCTGCATAACCGCCTACCATGATGATATCACCATGTGCAAAATTCAGCATCTTTGCGATACCGTATACCATTGTATAGCCAAGTGCTATGATTGCATAGACACTTCCAAGGCTGATACCGTTGATCAGATAAGAAATAAAACTCATACGCACACCCCTTGTCGTATTTTTAATATAACCATCGTTTTCTTAAAAATAAGAATACCACACAGATATCAAAAACAGACTTTACAAGTCTACCTTTGATATCTGTGTATGGCTGTTTTCTGTGTTTGCCTACTTATTCAATAGGATTCGCTTATAACAGGAAAAAGGGCTGCCCATGGCAGCCCTCCTCTGGGCTTCCTTACCGAACTGTAAGTGCCTCTTCATTTTTTATTATGATGATGTTGGGGGCAAAAATCCCCACCTGAGATGCCTGTGGATGTTCCGTGCTTCGCACTCCCACAATCGACACCGGCATCATTACATTGCTGTGTAAACACCGTCTTTGATCACGACAGCTTTTGGTGCCTTATCCGGCTCACCGTCTGCTGTCCAGGTCATACCTTCACCGGTCAGACCATCGTAGCTGATCTCTGTCATGGCAGTTTTCATTGCATCACAGATGTCGCTTACGCTCATATCAGCTGTCACACCTGCTTTTTCTGCTGCTGCTTTCATGATATAGATTGCATCGTAAGTATCCGCTGCGAACTGGTTCGGTGTATCGCCGTAAGCTTCTTTGTAAGCAGAAACAAATGCCTGTGTCTTTTCATCATCTGCATCAGCTGCAAACGGTGTCAGAAGCATAACGCCATCAGCCAGTTTTGTATCGAAGTTCTTAACTGCCAGCAGACCATCCAGACCGTCACATCCGAAGAATGTCGGAGCATAACCCATGGAGTTTGCCTGTGTCAGGATCAGAGAAGCTTCTGTATAGTAGATCGGCAGGAATACCATGTCAGCACCTGCATCCTTTGCTTTCTGCAGCTGTACTGAGAAGTCTGTCTTGCTGTCTTCGGTAAATGCTTCAGCAGAAACAACTTCGAAGTCCTGATTTTTTGCCTCTTCTGCAAATTTTTGATAAATACCGGAAGAATATACATCAGAGCTGTTGTAGATAACGGCTACTTTTGATGCCAGCTTATTCTCACCGATGTATTTTGCAGATGCAGTACCCTGACCCGGGTCAGAAAAGCATACACGGAATGCATTGTCATATTTGATAGATTCTACAGCGGAACCTGACGGTGTCAGCTGGAACATATTGTCTTCATGTGTTTTCTCAACAACTGCTGTACACGGTGTTGATGTAACAGTACCCATCAGCATCTGCATACCCCAGTCTTTCAGGGAGTTGTAAGCGTTTACAGATTTTTCTGCATCATGCTCATCATCTTCAAATTTAAATTCAACCTGCATGCCGTTGATACCGCCTGCTTCGTTGATCTCTTTTACTGCCAGCTCTGCTGCATTTTTAACAGCCAGTCCATATACGGCTGCTCCTCCGGTGATCGGTCCGATTCCGCCAATCTTCAGTGTATCACCTGCTGTTGCTGAATCAGCAGTTGTGTCTGTGCTTGCTGTGTTGTCAGATTTACTTCCACATCCTGCCAAAGAAGCAGCTACCATAGAGACTGCTGCAACGGTAGCAAAAAATCTTGTGAATTTTTTCATAATATTTTTCCTCCTTCTAAAACTTCACTTTACAGATTTTTTATCTTTATTATATTTTAATAAAAAATCTTGTGTTCTATAATACCGCCGGGTTTTGTGCTTGTCAATTATTTTTTATGTTTTTACCTCGTTTGTACGAGATTCCGTAAATTTTTCGGTCGGTTTCTTTGACTTTTCCTGAATATTTCCAAAAATATTCTAAAAAAGTAATGGATGAAACAGAGAGAATTATTTTTAGAATTTCCCGCGATTCATAATAGTTTTTTTTCAGGAAATGTAGTAAAATAGAAAGGAATGCCAAAAAGAAGCTGAAAGGAGCTTAACTTGTGAAAAATTTAATTGTAGGACAGTCCGGCGGACCGACCGCCGTTATCAACAGCAGTCTTTACGGTGTGATCCGTGAAGGTTTTAACCGCAGCGAAGAGATTGAACATGTCTACGGCATGATCAACGGCATCCAGGGATTTTTAGACGGACGCTTTATGGATATGAAAGAACTGGATAACGATACACTGGAAGCTCTGCGTACAACTCCAGGGGCTTACCTTGGTTCCTGCCGTTTCAAACTTCCGGATGATTTAAATGATGCGATCTATCCTCTGCTGTTTCAGAAATTTGAAGAGATGAACATCGGTTACTTCTTTTATATAGGAGGAAACGATTCTATGGATACGGTCAGCAAGCTTTCCCGCTATGCTGCTGCCCACAACATTGATGTACGTATCATGGGTATTCCGAAAACGATCGACAACGACCTGATCCTCACCGACCACACACCGGGATTCGGCAGTGCCGCAAAATATGTGGCTGCTTCCGTCTGTGAAATCGGACTGGACGCTTCTGTTTATAATACAAAATCTGTTACCATCATTGAGATCATGGGCCGCCATGCCGGCTGGCTGACCGCCGCTGCCGCGCTCGCCAACGAGGCAGAGCCCTGCTGCGACTTCATCTACCTGCCCGAGGTCG
>ENA-OPEC01002558-OPEC01002558.1-human-gut-metagenome-genome-assembly--contig:-NODE-2558-length-9973-cov-2.823654_pt1 | contig 9973 bp, 9 predicted proteins | sample MGYA00241622_ERZ501507 | MGnify/ENA primary metagenome ERZ501507 (study PRJEB25962, sample SAMEA2042582) | human gut metagenome | biome: human gut; feature: human-associated habitat; material: faeces... | reverse complement strand
TGCAGGTAATCCGGGCATTCAAGCCGCAGGTGTTCGACGCCATTATTACCGATCCGCCCTACGCTTCGGGCGGGTGGAAGCCAGCCGAGAAAAACCGCACCACCAATCAAAAGTACAGCAGCATGGACAAAGAAAACGCCCTGCCCGATTTTGACGGAGATCAAAAGGATCAGCGAAGCTGGACCAGATGGATGGCTGAATGGCTTTCTGACGCCAGAAAAGCCTGCAAACCAGGAGCGCCGGTTTGTCTGTTCATTGACTGGCGGCAGTACCCCTCCATCACCGATGCTTTGCAATGGGCAGGATGGATCTGGCGGGGCTGCGTGGTGTGGGATAAGATGACCAGCCGCCCCCAGAAAGGACGTTTCCGCCAGCAAAGTGAATACATCGTATGGGGTTCCAATGGTCCTATGCCGGTGAATAGACCGGTTGGCTGTTTGCCCGGTGTGTTCCGTTACGCCAATCCTCAAAACAGAATTCATGTGACGGAAAAGCCCTTGCAGCTCATGCAGGACATCGTGAAGATCACGGAACCGGGCGGGCATATTCTGGACCCCTTTGCCGGCAGCGGTACCACGGTGCTGGCGGCTGTGCAGGAGGGCTATACCGCCACCGGCATCGAAGTCACAGACACCTATGCGGAGCTGGCACGGGAACGTATTCGGAAGGAACTGGCGTGCGCCGCCTGAGCCTGCGCTGCGTGGCAACAGCACTTGCTATGCGCCTCTTGCGGCATTCTTTGTAGAGGAACAGACGAGCTATTATCAACAGGTAGAAGGATTCGTCCTTCCCTTCGACGCAGCTCGAACTACTGCACGAAACAGCAGGCAGAAAACGGAAGAGATCGAGCGTTGATTCAATATTTGAACGGGCAGGGTGTCTTGATGACACCCTGCCGTTTCTATTTTGGGTGTTACATTGACACCCTGTGCGGAAGGACCCTGCGAAACCGGATGTCTGGCGCTGCTGCCAGACATTTCTTTTTTCTGGAAAAGGTGCGGACCGTGTCCGCCTGTATTGGAATCAACCTACCTCTCAAAAAACGCCCCGCCGACGGTGGGGAACCAGCCACCGCCGCCGTGGGCGGCGCTGGCGCAAGCATCGCGCAAATGTACATTTGCACAGCTTGCCGAGGATACCCCGGTCCCCTATGCCGCCTGCTGGCGGAAAAACTTGCGGCTATACGCCGCAGGAAGGAGCACGAAATGGCTGAAATCGAAAAAAGGCACCATCTTCATATCGTCCTGACACCTCGGCAGTACAGACTGCTGTGCAGTCAGGCAAAGCAGTGCCGCTTGACGAAGCGGGCCTACCTTGCCAGTCTCATTGAAGGGCAGCCGGTCAAATCCCGTCCCAGCCAGGAGATCAAAGACCTGCGAACGGAGATCCATCACATCGGAAATAACATCAATCAGATCGCCCGCAGTGTTAATGCCGGCATTGCCAAACCAGAGGATGCCAGACGGGGACTCTATCTGCTGGATCAGGTCTATGAACTGATGTTTCAGGTGGCGAATAAGTAGTGGCCGTTACCAAAATACTTCCCCGTAGCGGTGGCCTGCAGCAGGCCATTGATTATGTCCTCAATGGGGATAAAACGGATGACTGTATCTTAACGGCTCACTTCAACTGTGATCCAGGGCGTGAATACCGCCAGATGATGCAGACCAAGCGGGAAACACACCGGACAGACGGGCGTCAATGTTACCACATTATTCAATCATTCCGCCCCGGTGAGATCACACCGGAACTGGCGTTGGAGATAGCCAAAGAATTTGTGCGGGAACACCTGGACGGGTTTGAGGCGGTCATCGGTACGCACGTGGATCGACACCATATCCATTCGCATATTGTATTTAATTCGGTGAATGCAGATACCGGCGAAAAGTATCACAGCACGCAGCAAAGCTATTACCAGCAGATCCGTGCCATTTCAGACCGGCTCTGCCGGGAGCATGGATTGTCCGTCATCGTGCAGGGCGCGCCTGCCAGGTCGGTCAGCTACATTGAGTGGCTGCGCCAGTCCAAGGGGCAGCCCACCTTCCGTTCCATGCTGGAGGCAGATCTGCGGGATGCCATCCGGGGCGCCAACGACCTCGGCCACTTCTTCCTGCTCATGGAGCACATGGGCTATGAGGTCCACCACGGTGATCGGCTGGGTTTTCGCCTGCGGGGGCAGGAGCGATTCCAGTATCCCGGCAGGCGAGATCCGCTGTTCACAGAGGACGGAATCCGTGTTGCCATCCAGGGCAACCTGGAACAGATCGAAGCGGGGCTGCGGCCTGTCTTGCCTGTGCGTCCAGCGTATCAGCCGTACCGGAAGCATCCCAGATACAGCGGTTTTCTTGCCCTCTATGTCCATTATCTCTATCTGCTGGGCAAAATCGAAAAGCGACAGTATCCGCCCCGCATGACGCCGCATCTGCGGCAGGCGGTCATGCGCTTTGAACGGTATCAAGCACAGTTCGCGTTCCTGCGGGAAAATGACATCACAACGCCTGCTGACATGGCGGCATTCGAACATCGTACAGAGGAAACGCTGGGCAGATTGACAAGGCAGCGGACCTTCCTCAATGTGCGGAAGAAGAAACGCCAGCCGCTCTACGCGGCGCTGGCAGATGCGGAGGCGCTGGAACCCAGCAGAGCGTTATACGAGGAAGGGCTCACCGGCATGGAGCAGGAGTTTGAGCAGTACATGAAAGCCGTGAAGCTGCTGGAGGACAGCGGCATTCCACAGGAGGTGCTGAAGAAAGAAAAGGCAGAGGTGTATGAGCAGCTTTCTGAGGTGAATCGGGAGATCCGGGCGGAGCGGGAAAAGTGGAAGCTCTGTCGGGAAATCTGCCAGCAGGCGCCTGCAATGGAGCAGGACATCCAGAAAACAGAAGAACACCAGAAGGAGGTGCAGGAACATGAACATCGGAGGCGGTGAAGCGGCGGACCAGCTGGTACGCATGATGCTCTCCGGCAGCGAGGTCGCTGTCCGGCTGAGCGGCTCCGCCATTAAAAATGTACTGGCGCTCACCATGGCGCTGGCGAAAAACCACAAGACCATTTCCGGCAAAGTCAATCTGGCAAAGATGCTGAAGGAGACCCGCGATGTGCGGCGATTTTCCATGTCATCGGAACAGTATCAGCAATTCAGGCAGCGGGCAGGAAAACAGAAGATCCTGTTCTCTGCCATCCGTGATTCGGATAACAAGGGAAAAGTCGTGGATGTGATCATGCCGGTAACGGAGATCGACCGCGCCAATATGATCTTTGAGCGCATCCGATATACCGGGCAGCCGGAGCAGGCGCGGCAGGATGCCCCCTCTAAGGAGCAGGAAGCCCGTGTGGGACAGGAGGCGCCGCAGCGCGAACAGCAACGCCCTCGGCAGGGGGAAACGCCTGTGACACCGCCTGTGGGCAAGCGGCAGGAGGTGGCGCCAAAAAAAGAATCTCGGTCGGGAACAGACTTGCCAGATACCAAAGGCAGATCGACCTCATCCAGCGGCAGGGAAACGGCTGCCGAGACGATGACGAGTGAGCGGCCTTCGGTTCTGGAACGGCTGAAAGGCTATCAGGCGCAGCTGGATACCCGGCAGAAGTCTGCCTCGGCCAGAGAAAAGAACCGTCAAAAAGCACGACCGGACAGGACAAAGTAAGAAAGCCGTTTCGTCAGCGAGGCCGGCAGAGTGGAATGCTCTGCCGGCCTCGTATTTTTTACGCAGGAGGTGATGCGGCTGAAAAAGACATCCCAAACAACGGATCTGGTACTTGCGTTGTTCCTCTATATCCCTGTGATATGGGCGGCGCTGCTGATCGCCCAGTCCCTTGGCGGCGGTCTGCCGGAGCTGCTATCAAACTTAACTGCCGCGCTGGAACAGCCCTTCCAGATCCAATGGACAGACAAGAGCCTGTTGTCCATTCTCGTCTGTACCGGCGCGTATCTCATGGGGCTGTGTCTCTATGCTTCCGGACAGGGCAGGACACGGGACGGAGAGGAACACGGCTCCGCCGCATGGGGCTCGCCCCGGCAGCTCAACGCGCAGTTCCGGCAGAAGCAGAACAAGATCCTCACCCGCCATGTGCGGCTGGGGCTGGATACCCACAAGCACCGGCGCTCACTGAATGTGCTGGTCATTGGCGGCAGCGGCGCCGCCAAGACGCGCGGCTATGTCAAGCCCAACATTCTGGAAGCAAACAGCAACTATGTGATCACGGACCCGAAGATGGAGGTGCTGACCGCCACCGGAGGGTATCTGAAACGGCAGGGATACGACATCCGAGTGCTGAATCTGGTGGATCTGTCGCAGTCGGACGGCTATAACCCCTTCCGCTACCTGCGGGATGAAAAAGACGCGCTGAAGCTGGTCAACACGCTGATTCAGGCGACCACGCCCAAGGGCAGTCACGAGTCCGATCCGTTCTGGTCAAAGTCCGAGACAGCACTGCTGCAGGCCATCATCCTCATGCTGTTCCAGGAAGCGCCGGAATATGAGCAGAATTTTTCAATGGTGCTGCGTGTGCTGGAATATGCCGAAGTGAAGGAGGACGATGACGAGTATGTCTCCCCGCTGGATCTGCTGTTCCGGGCAATGGAGTATGAGAACCCGGAAAGTGTTGCCCTGCGGCAATATAAGGTTTTCAAGCAGGCGGCGGGCAAGACGGCAAAATCGATTCTGGTGTCTGCCGCTGTGCGGCTGGCGCCCTTCAATCTGCCGCAGATCAAAGCTGTCACCGACCATGATGACATGGATCTCTACACGCTGGGAGAGCGAAAGTGCGCTCTGTACGCCGTCATCCCGGATAATGATACGACCTTTACTTTTTTAGTGAGTCTTCTGTACTCCCAGATTTTCCAGACCCTTTACTACTGCGCAGACCAGATCCATCACGGAGCCTTGCCCTGCCACGTGCATTTCATCTTGGATGAAGCGCCATCGGTCAATCTGCCGGGGCTGCCGCGGGAGCTTGCGACCATGCGCTCACGCAACATCTCCTGCAGCACCATCATCCAGAACATGGCGCAGATCAAGGAGCTGTATAAGGACTCATGGGAAACCATCCCCGGCAACTCGGACACGCTGCTCTATCTGGGCGGTAACGAGGCAAGCACCCACAAGTACATTTCCGAGGCGTTGGGCAAGTCCACCATCGACACCAAGACCCACGGGCAGACCAAAGGGCGGTCCGGGTCTTACTCCACCAACTTCCAGATGAGCGGCAGAGAACTGCTGACGCCGGACGAGGTACGGATGCTGGATAACCGGTATTGTATTCTGTTCATCCGCGGCACACGGCCGGTGATGGACGAAAAGTATGAGCTCATGGAGCATCCCGCCATCCGCTATACGATGGATGGCGGCGGACCGCCCTACATCCACCACGGGACGGCGGAGCCTCCTATTCCGGGAAAGCCGCTGTTCCAAACTGATTTTGACAATGAAAAGGAGAATGCTGCAGCATGAAACATGATTTGAACAACAAAAATTTCGAGAGAAAGGCAAAGCGGATCTATTCCGTCTTTGCCTGCGTTGCCCTGCTTCTGGTCGCCACCGCGGTGCCCGCGCTGGCCGCAGACGATCCGCTGACGGTGGTCAACAACCTGTCCGATTTTATTTTCTCGCTGATCCGCGCCATTGGCCTCATCCTGCTGGGCTTCGGTATTTTGCAGGTGGGCCTGTCTCTCAAGAGCCATGACCCCTCCCAGCGCGCCAACGGTATGCTGACGGTGGCAGGCGGTATCGTCATTACCTTTACTAAGGAGATCCTCTCCCTCATCACCGGCTGAAAAACGCGGCAGGGTGAACGGCATGATACCGTTCACCCTGTTCTTCCCGTAGGAGGTGATTTTGAATGGGAAGCGGAAACTGGATCGTAGACAATTTGAACTCTGCGCTGGAAATGTGGAACGGAAGGCTGGCAGAGATCTGGCAGCTCATCAGCACCTCGCCGGAGTCCTTCAAGGGCGGCGGTGTCTGGAATGTCATCGTGAACATCAACGATGGATTAAAAGCTGTGGGGTATGCGCTGTTGGTGCTGTTTTTTGTCATGGGCGTGGTCAAGACCTGCGGCAGCTTCACCGAGATGAAGAAGCCGGAAGTGGCCTTCAAATGCTTCATCCGCTTTGTGCTGGCGCAGGCGGCGGTATCGTGGGGCATGGAGCTGATGACCGGCGCGTTTCGCGTTGCCCAGGGCATGGTGACGACCATCATGGATTCCTCCGGGCTGACGGCGATGTCTGCCACAACATTGCCGGACGAACTGGTGAGTGTCATCAAGGATGTGGGTTTTATCGACTCCATCCCCCTTTGGGCGGTGACGCTGCTGGGCTCGCTCTTTATCTGGGTACTCTCCCTTGTCATGATACTGACGGTATATAGCCGTTTTTTTAAGCTCTACATCGCCACAGCCATCGCACCCATCCCGCTGGCCAGCTTTGCGGGACAGCCCTCCAGCAGTATTGGCATAGCCTTTTTGAAAAGTTATGCCGCCATCTGTCTGGAGGGCTGTGTCATCGTATTGGCTTGTGTGATCTTTTCGGCCCTTGCCTCGTCCCCGCCCGCCATCGCGGACGATACGCTGGCGGCAGCCACCATCGTATGGAACTATGTGGGCGAGCTGATCTTCAATATGCTGGTGCTGGTGGGCGCGATCAAGATGAGCGACCGCATCATCCGGGAGCTGATGGGCCTTGGCTGATTCAGCGCCACAGACCCTCTGTGCTGACAGTGTCTTCGCCGTTCTCCCGTGCTTTGCGAACACGGTAGGAGAAATACTCCATAGCGGCAGCGTCATCCCGTGCCTGCATAACAAGTTCGCAGACAAAGCGGATCAGCGAAAGCAGCCAGGACAGCACCACCAGCCCTACAAGAGCGAACAGGATGCGGTCTGCCAGCACGGTATGGGCGCGATACCAGCCGTGGAACACCGTCAGCATGGACACGGTGTACAAAAGCGGGATGGTCATCCGCGTCAGCGCGGCCAGCCGGGAGAGAAGCGCCAGGACGCCAAGCCCGGCGATCATCAGAAAAGCGATCATGTGTCACGACCTCCTTCATCGGGTTTGTGGCATAGTACCATGACTGCACAGACAAAGCAAGAGTCTGTTCAGCAAAACTCAGAAAAAACTCGGAGGTGATCCATTGGAGGTCCGCATCAACAAAGAAGTACGAAATTACCAGGAGAGTCTATTCTTCGGCCTGTCCCTGCGGCAGTTGCTGTTCGCACTGCTGGCGGTCGCCGTGGCGGTGGGCGTATATTTCGGCCTGCGCCCTGTGCTGGGGAATGGGGAGATCGGCTGGGTCTGCGTGCTTGCAGCCTTTCCCTTTGCCCTGGGCGGCTTTTTTCAGTATAACGGCATGACGCTGGAACGCTTTCTGCTCGCGTATATCCGCTCGGAATTCCTGTTTCCCCGCAGGCTCGTGTTCAAATCGGACAACATATACGCCAAAGCTCTGGAAAATTCAACGATAAAGGAGGCTCTCAAACTTGATTAAAACTCTGCAAAATACACTGAAGCAGGACAAAGAAAGGTTTACGGTTCCGAGATCTGTACAGGACATCATCCCCATCCGCCGCATCTGGCCGGATGGGGTCTTTCAATTTGGCAGCAAGTATTCTAAAACACTGCGTTTTAGCGACATCAACTACGCCATCGCCTCGAAAGAGGATAAGACAGCCATGTTTCTCAGCTATTCCGAGCTGCTGAACGCACTGGACACCGGCTCCACCACGAAGATCACCATCAACAATAAGCGCCTGGACCGGCGCAATTTTGAGCAGGAGATCCTCATCCCGCCCAAGGGAGATGATCTGGACGGCGGACGCAAGGAATACAACGCCATGCTGCTGGATAAGGTTACCGATTCATCCAACAGCGTGGTGCAGGAGCGCTACATCACCCTGTCCGTCCACAAGAAAAATGTAGAGGAGGCCCGCGCATTTTTTGACCGCACGGTCCATGACGCCTCTTCCCGTCTGAACCACATGGACTCCCACTGCGAGGAGATGGATGCGGCAGACCGACTCCACATCCTGCATGATTTCTACCGTGTGGGAGAGGAAAGCGAGTTCCGCTTTGACCTCCGGGAGAACATGAAGAACGGGCGTTCCTTCAAGGACGCCATCTGCCCGGACAGCATGGAATTCAAAAAGGATCATTTTATCATGGGCGGTAAATATGGCCGGGTGCTTTTTTTGAAGGAGTATGCCAGCTACATCAAGGATTCCATGATCAATGAGCTTACCAGCCTGAACCGCAGTCTCATGCTGTCCATTGACATCATCCCTGTCCCTACCGATGAGGCGGTGCGGGAGATGCAGAACCGCCTGCTGGGTGTGGAGACCAATGTGACCAACTGGCAGCGCCGGCAGAACGCCAACAATAACTTTTCTGCCGTAGTACCTTACGATTTGGAGCAGCAGCGCAAGGAGACCCGTGAGATGCTGGACGATCTCACCACCCGCGACCAGCGGATGATGTTTGCCGTGGTGACGCTGGTGCATCTGGCAGACAGCAAGGAAGAACTGGACAGTGATACGGAAACGCTCCAGTCCATTGCCCGCAAGCACCTCTGTCAGCTCACGACACTGAACTGGCAGCAGGCGGACGGGCTGGTGACGGCGCTGCCGCTGGGCCTGCGCCGCATCGATGCCCTGCGCACACTGACCACGGAAGCGCTGGCTGTCCTCATGCCCTTTAAGGCCCAGGAGATCTGGGATCGTGGCGGTGTGTACTACGGGCAGAACGCCATCAGCAAAAATCTCATCGTGGCGGACCGCAGGCAGCTTCTCAACGGCAACGCATTCATTCTGGGCGTCTCCGGCTCCGGCAAATCCTTCAGCGCCAAGAAGGAGATGGTGTCACTGGCGCTGTCCACGCAGGACGATATCATCGTCATCGATCCGGAGTCGGAGTACCGCCCCCTCATCGAAGGACTGGGCGGTCAGGTCATCAACATCTCCGCCACCTCACCCAACCATATCAACGCCATGGATATGGAGCAGGGCTATGGGGACGGAGAAAACCCCGTGGTGCTGAAATCCGAGTTCCTGCTCTCCCTCTGTGAACAGCTCATTGGGGCAGGCAAGCTGTCTGCCAAGGAAAAATCCGTCATCGACCGCTGTACCGCGCAGGTGTACCGGGACTATATCCGCAGCGGCTATCACGGCGCGGTCCCCACCTTGCAGGACTTCCACGCGGAGCTGCTCCGCCAGCCGGAAAAGGAAGCACAGGATGTGGCGCTGGCCATTGAGCTGTTTACGGACGGCAGTCTCAACACCTTTGCCAAGCCCACCAATGTGGACACCAATGCCCGTATCCTCTGCTACGATATCCGGGACCTTGGCAAGCAGCTTCTGCCGGTAGGAATGCTGGTGGTGCTGGACAGCATCTTCAACCGCATCATCCGCAACCGTGGGCTGAAGCGCAACACCTGGATCTATATTGATGAGATCTATCTGCTGTTCCAGCATGAGTACAGCGCCAATTTCCTGTTCACCCTGTGGAAACGAATGCGAAAATACCAAGCTTGCGGCACGGGGATCAGCCAGAATATCGAGGATCTGCTGCAGTCCCATACGGCCCGCACCATGCTGGCAAACAGTGAGTTCCTCATCATGCTGAATCAGGCGGCCACAGATCGGGAGGAACTGGCGCACCTGCTGAATATCTCAGACAACCAGCTTTCCTACATCACCAACGTGGACTCCGGCCGGGGGCTCATCAAGTGCGGAAGCGCTATCGTGCCTTTTGTGGATCATTTCCCCAAGAACAAGCTCTACCGCTTAATGACCACAAAGCCCTCGGACCTGGCTGCGTGATAGCCCATGGAGAAAATTAAAGAAAAACCCACGCTGGGTGAGCGTGTCAAAGAGAAAGCTGTATCCGCGCCAAAGGAACTTTTGCGCAAGGGGCTGGATGACGGCTCGGAGCGTCTGCGGACGCAGCTCCGGGATACCGCCCAGCAGGGGCGGCGGGATGAATATG
>ENA-OPEC01002554-OPEC01002554.1-human-gut-metagenome-genome-assembly--contig:-NODE-2554-length-9981-cov-2.550272_pt1 | contig 9981 bp, 3 predicted proteins | sample MGYA00241622_ERZ501507 | MGnify/ENA primary metagenome ERZ501507 (study PRJEB25962, sample SAMEA2042582) | human gut metagenome | biome: human gut; feature: human-associated habitat; material: faeces... | reverse complement strand
CCATCATGACCTTGGCGCATTGGGAGCTGCCAGTTACGACAGGGCCATCGAACGCATGATGCTACAACTCAAATCCTTCGGTTACAACTGTATCCGCTGCTCACATAATCCGTACAGTGACAGTTTTGCCCGCATTGCAGACCGTGTGGGGATACTGGTGGTGGACGAACTGACGGACAAATGGAGTGACAATGACTATTGGGGCGGACGTCAACCGTTCACCCATATCTGGCACAAACTGATTACAGAATGGATCAAACGCGACCGTAACCGTCCGTCCATCATTTTGTGGAGCTTGGGAAACGAACTTCAGATTCGTGAAGGATGGGCAGGTTTCGAAGGAACCAACGACTGGGGAATCACTACCTATAACATATTCAACCAGCTGGTAAAGAGATGGGATCATACACGTCTCACCACTGTAGCCATGTTCCCCGCCCGTGCGGGAGCTATAACCCGGCACGACAAGGAGTTCAACGACTATTTGGTGCCGCCTGAACTGGCTTGTGCCACAGAAGTGGCATCGTTCAATTACCAGTCGGACAAATATGACGCTTATTTGAAATACCGGCCGGACCTTATCCTGTTCCAGAGTGAGGCTGAAACCAGCAACTTGTTGCAGCCTTATTATAATATGGATAAAGAGCGGATGGTCGGTATCGCCTATTGGGGTTCGGTCGAGTATTGGGGGGAATCCAATAAATGGCCTAAGAAAGGGTGGAACTACTCCTTCTTTGAGCATACCATGCGCCCCTATCCCCAGGCCTATCTTATTAAAACGGCTTTCATGCCGGAGATTCCTGAAGTACATATCGGAGTGGTCGATGCGGCGGGAGCGGAAAGCGTCAGTTGGAATGATGTGATAGTGGGGCGCATGGCGCTGAACGAGTGCTGGAATCATACTCCGGGCAGCAGACGGTCACTCTTCACCTTCACTAATGCACATTCTGTAGAGTTGTTGGTAAACGGTCAGAGCATGGGAATTCAAAAAAACGATACGACACGGGCAAACCTGCGTAATATGATTTATTGGAAGGATGTTCCTTATGGCAACGGTGGCTCTGTGGTGGCAATAGCCCGTGACAAGTCGGGCAAAGAAGTGGCGCGTCATCGTATTGAAACTGCCGGAAAAGCCGTGGCACTCCGGATTGAGGCGGAAACACCGACGGACTGGAAGGCAGACGGTATGGACTTGCAATATATAAACGTGACGGTCATAGACAAAAAAGGTCGTCCGGTATGGGACTACAACGAGCCACTTACTTTACAAATGGAAGGTGCGGCACGATTGGTGGCATTGGATAACGGGGATCATTATACGGATGAGCTCTTTCATGGCATAACTTCCAAACGAATGTATCAGGGAAGGATGCAAATTATTCTCCGAAGCGATCAGGAGGCTGGGAATGTTACGGTCAAAATATCCTCAGCTGGATTGAAAGGCACACTTCGGTTGAAAACGATAAAAGAATGAAAGGAAATATATGAATAAAAGATTAAAATTACTTGGCATCTTTATAACAGCATCTTTATGTTGTTATGCCCAGACAAAAGAGTTCGATCCTTCTCTGGATCCTAATGTAACCATCGTGAGCCGGCAATCTCAGGAGGAATGGAACAGTCGCTATATGTGGTATCCGGGACAACTGGCTGCTTTCTACCAGCAACAATGTGCCCGTATCTCAAAAGAGCGTTGCGTTAATGTAGGATATCCGGGTAAATTTTTTGCAAAGAACAATCATGCCTGGTTCAGAAAAGAGGTAAGATTGAAAAAGGAAAGTAGTCTTTGCTGGGAGGGTCCGTCGGATATTATTCTTTATATAAATGGTGTAAAACAGTCTGTTTCCGGTAAACAGGTTATTTTACCCGTGGGCAGATCCTCTTTATTGTTTGAGGTGACAACGGATGACTCATTACCTTGTATCATTCTGAAAGGGGCGGGACTGGAAAATCTGGATGAATGGCAAGTCAGCATGGATAAAGAGCATTGGACAATACCCGAGAGTGCCGTCATGTATAATAAACCGGGCGTGCTGCCGGATGCTCCGCAAGATATGACAGCCCGGATTAAACCTTCACAAATACTCCCCATGCGCAATGCTGAGATGCAAGGTAAAGACGGAATTAGTATCGGAAAGAATGGTTATGTCCTCATCGACTTTTTCCATCTTGAGATTGGAACACTGACCTTTCAAGCGAAAGGAAAGGGAACTATAACCGTACGCGTTGGCGAAACTCCCGAAGAAGCACTGGAACGGGATGATAAGAAACTGGAACAATATCCATTGGCTCCTGTTACCTTGTCAGAAGAAGGAGGCACCATCACTTTGCCGGAACGCGCTCTCCGATATGTTTCACTGGAATGCGACAAGGGGGCTGAGATTACCTCCCTTCGTTTTGATGCGTCATTGTGGCCGGTAGAGCACCAGATGCAGTTTGAAACGGATGATGATTATGTGAACAACCTGTTCAAAATGAGCAGTGCGACATTGCATACTAGTATGCACCGCTTTTATCTGGACGGGGTGAAGCGTGATTTTCTTCCCTGGTCCATGGATGCGCTGGTCAGCACCCTGGCGGGGGATTATCTTTTCGGTGACCAGCAGGTGTCAAAAAACGGAATTTCCATAGCACTGATGCCGCTTGATCCGCAGAAATCAGATATAGGGATTCCTGATTATCCGTTGCATGCCCTGTTCGGCCTGAAACAGAACTATCTGCGTTTCGGTGACTTGGCCACTTCCCTTCAATACAAAGACCGCATCATCCAGTTGCTTGATTTTTATGCCTCCATCGTGGATGAGAATGGTTTTGTACACGGCAATTATGGAGACAGGCAGTTCGGTTATACCCCCGGATGGTCCACCTATAACGGTCCTGTCCGGAAAGGGGTGGCGGCCTATGCCCAGATCATGCTCTATTATAATTATGTGACCGGAGCTTATTTCGCGGATCTGTGGAAGGAGAGTGCATTGGCGGACAGATACCGCAAGTTGGCCCGGAATCTAAAAAAGAAGATTTTTGAACATTTTTGGGATGATGACCGGAAGGTCTTCATCAACGGTACAATGAATGACAATGTGACTGTGGACAAGCGTATTTCGCATCATGCCCAATATTGGGGAATACTGGCCGATATCTTTCCCGAAGAACATTATGACAACCTCTTTGAAAATATTCTGCCGAATTTGCCTAACTATTATGAGGTGGTCAGTTATGAGAAGGGTTATGAGTTTCTGGCTTATGCCAAAGCCGGGCGGATAAAAGAGTTATGGGATCATATTTATGGTGTGTTCGGCGACTGGATGGATCAGGGACATACCCGTTTCCCGGAGAACTTTATGATGAATGCTTCCCGCGCCCGTCAACTGGTGTTTTATAATCGTCCGTACGGCCTGAGTCTTTGTCATGGGGCGAATGGAGTCCCGGTAGTGGTAGGCGCATTGAACGGTCTTATCGGTTTCAGCCAGTCTTCGATGAAGACGAATGAATATACCATTAAACCGGAGTTACTCCATTTGAAGTGGATTCATTCCAGAATTCCGGTAAAGGAAGGATATATTGTCTTGAAACTGAATGCCGAGGGGGAGAGCACTATTGACATTCCGGCAGGATGTACAGTCAGAATTATAAAAAAGATCGGAAAGAAGCCACTGGTACTGAGAGAACAGGGCGGGTACAGCTTCCGGTTGAAGGACTGAGCGTTGAATAGAAAAAAGTGTCTGTTCAATAGCCATATTCTTTATTAAGTCATTCTTAATGTACTTGATTAAACCGACAAGTTGCAAGTTCTTGAATTTCTTCCTAGCTTTGTATTCGTTTGTTTTCAACAGGAGTACTTGCGTGAAGAATATGAAAAACATAGGAAGGATAGTATTACCAATCATTATTTTGTTATTGACTGTGCGGATAAATGCCGTTCCGGTCAAAGCATTTGATATGATAGTAAGAAACCTTCCTAATTCGGAACAGTTGCCGACCAAAGAATTGCTTTGTATTTTCCAGGATTCGGAAGGATATATGTGGTATGGCACTGAAGGGGGAGGCTTGTGCCGTGATGATGGATATACGGTGAAAGTATTCCGTTCTGATTTCAAGAACCCGGGAATCTTGGAAAACAACAGTGTGACGTGTATTACTGAAGACGGTGAAGGGAAAATATGGTTTGGAACGAAGCGTGGCGCCTATATTTTGTCAAAAACAGATTATGAGATAAGGGCGCTTGCTGATGAAACGATAAAGAGCTGGACTATAACTACAATGACAGCGACGTCTGATGGTACGATCTGGATTTCGACTAACAGGCATTTGTTTCGATACAATGAGTCAGGGGAAAGAACTGGAAAATACATTCTTAAATGGAAAGGACGGGAGAATACCGTCAATTCTATTTATGAGGATAAGAAACAGACTGTTTGGGTAACTCAAGCAAAAGGCGGGCTTTTTTGCTATGATAAGGTAAAGGACTCTTTTATTTCATATCCTTGGCCCTATGATGAGTATCCCACAAGCATGACGGAAGATCATAACACCCCGTATTATTGGGTTACTACTTGGGGAAAAGGTATTGTACGTTTTGATCCCAAGGCACAGGATACAGACAAAATGTTTGGATTGCAAACAGTGGATAATGCGTCTTCTAACTCCGATACCCGAAAGCTTCATCATATCATACAAGATTCTGTTAAGGGATATTTGTGGGTGATTGCGGCAGATAATTTATATGCCTATAAAATAACGGCCGATGCATCTTTGGATAAGGTAGATCTCTCCCGTTTATTATCAGCTGACAGGAAAATCCTCACAAAGATTCTTTCCGATCAATCCGGAAACTTATGGGTGACAGGTTATTATCCTTCTTCTTTCATTATTTCTTTTCTTCCTAATGAAGTGCTTCCTTTGTCTATGGAAGGGGTAAAGCAAAATTTGGGGGTAATCGCGTCTCCTATGCAGTTTTCTCAAGAGAAAAATTATTATTGGATCAGGCAAAAAAAATTGGGGCTGTATGCTTATGATCCCCAAAGAGATCGTATGTCTGTTGTTAAGAATGACAGGGAGCTTTCTTTTTTCTTTGAGAGGCCATCGGATAGAGAGGGACTCTATATGGTAAGGGATCATTCGGTAATTTTAATTCGGTATAAGGAGAACCGGCTTTTTGAATCCATCGTATGTGCCATACCCATTAAACAAGGTGAGCGTATCCGTGCTTTGCATGATGACCACCATGGAAATCTTTGGATAGGGACTACTTACCATTTATTTCGGTATAGCTTGGAGGAAGACCGATTGACTACAGTTTGTGATGATGTTAGTTTTATAAATGCTATCGTTTCGTCTAATGAAGGAGTTGTTTATTTTGCAACTGAAAGTAGAGGGTTGTGGAGAATTTCCGGAGAAAGCCGGTTGCAAATAAAGGATACAGGAGAAAATTATTCGGTATTGACTGTCGCACCGGACAACAATCTTTGGGTGGGTACTAAACAGGGCAATGTGTATAGTTATTCTCCGGATACGAATGATTTTATTTCCCGGACAAAAGATTGTGGATTGACAGGGGATGCTGTGTTGGATATAAAATCGGATGACGATGGGAATCTTTGGATTCTTACATCACAGCGGGTGATGGTCTATCATCCCGGAACACATATCTTTACTATGATGTCTTGTACTGATTCTTGGATAAATCTGGAAGATTTCCAGTCATTGTATAAAGGTCCTCGGGGAGAAATGAGTGTGGGTGGACGAGGTGGAATTGTGACTTTTCCTCACTATAATGAAAAAAAGAGAAGGATACCTGAGCCAACGGTGCGTTTGACATCCGTCGAAATGAATAACACCTCTGAAATCGGGGTGGATAATCAAAAGAAAATAAGCCTGTCTCCTCATGAGAGAAATGTGAAATTGTTTTTTTCTACTTTTGACCATTTGAATACGAATAAGGTAAGATATGCTTATCGTTATAAACAAAGAAACGATAATTGGGTGGCCTTTCCGGCAGGGGAAAATAGTATCGGCTTGTCTGATTTGTCAAAGGGGGAATTTGAACTGGAAGTCCGTGCTACAGATGAGAATGGTCTGTGGAGTAAGAGTACATTGACGGTTATGATCCAGTGTCTGCCTGCTTGGTATGAAACAGGTTGGGCGTATTTGTTTTATATACTTGTTGTTTTATCGGTGGTGTGGGGATTGGGCCGGATGTATATGAAATTACGGAAGCCCATTATTGCACAGACTGTTCTGCCACTGGAACAAAATCCGGAGCAAAGGCATGAGATAGATCCATTGCCGGAAGAAGGAAAAGTAGAAGCGAATTCTATTTCAGCATCTGATGAGCAATTAATAAGGAAGGCATTGGATATGGTTGAGAAGAACCTTAGTAATCCTGAATATTCCATAGAAGATTTAAGTAGGGATATGTGCATGAGTCGTGCTACTCTTTACCGGAAGATTACATCTATCACCGGAAGTTCGCCTTCTGATTTCGTGAAGAATGTACGTCTTCGTAAAGCTGCCGAATTATTGAAAGAAGGAGGGCTTTCCATTGCTGAGATAGCTGATCAGGTTGGTTTTAATACGCCTAGTTATTTCACAAAATCATTCAAGAAACTGTTTGGGGTGTTGCCTACACAATATAAATAAGCTTGTAAGAGGCTCTGTCATCGTATCTTGCAACATTTGTTTCACATCTTGAAACGTGGGAGCGGTTTGTATCAAGGTGGATTTTCTACATTTGCTGTTGATAAATCAAATGAATAATACCATGAACAGACAGAATTTACTTATTTTATTATGTATGCTTTTGCTTTTTCCCGTATCCGGACAGAGCAATAACCGTGAGAAATATAATTTCAACCCTGGATGGTTGCTTTATATCGGAGATACGCCGGGGGCGGAAAGAACGGATTTTTCCGATGAAAACTGGAAAAAAATTACTTTGCCCCGGGCTTTTAATGAAGATGAGGCATTTAAAGTACATATATGGGGAATGACGGATACTATAGCCTAGTATAGAAAACATTTCAGGCTCCCTAAGACTGCAAAAGGGAAGAAGGTCTTTATTGAGTTTGAGGGAGTACGGCAGGCGGCGGATTTCTATTTGAACGGCAAGCATATAGGATTGCATGAAAATGGGGTGATGGCGGTAGGCTTTGATCTGACTCCGTTTCTGAATTTTGGTGGAGAGAATGTGATTGCTCTCCGAACAGACAATGACTGGAGGTATAAGGAGCGTTCGACTGGAAGTTTGTTCCAGTGGAATGATAGAAATTTCAATGCCAATTATGGAGGAGTACCTAAAAATGTATGGTTGCACATTACTGATAAATTATACCAGACCTTGCCTCTATACAGTAATTTACAGACTACAGGGACTTACATCTATGCATCCGATATTAAGGTAAGGACCCGTGAGGCGGTTGTTCATGCAGAGTCACAGGTGCGGAATGAGTATGGCAAGTCCGTTCATGTGGATTATGAGGTGAGCATTTATGATTATGATGGAAAAAGGGTCAGTACATTCCGGGGACAACCGACGACAGTGCAGTCCGGAGAAACGGTTGTATTGAAAGCTTCTGCACCATTAAAAGATCTTCATTTTTGGAGTTGGGGGTACGGCTATTTATATGATGTGAAGACTACCCTGTTGGTAAATGGCCGTCCGGTGGATGAAGTTGTTACTAGGACAGGTTTCCGCAAGACTCGTTTCGGAGAAGGAAAAGTGTGGCTCAATGACCGTGTGTTGCAGTTGAAGGGATACGCGCAACGGTCCAGTAATGAATGGCCGGGAGTAGGAATGTCTGTACCGCCTTGGATGAGTGACTACTCTAACGGATTGATGATTGAGCATAACGCCAATCTTTTTCGGTGGATGCATGTCACTCCCTGGAAACAGGATGTGGAATCTTGTGACCGTGTGGGGGTGATACAGATGTTGCCTGCAGGTGATGCGGAAAAAGATGTGACCGGCAGACGTTGGGAACAACGGAAAGAGTTGATGAGGGATGTTATTATTTATATGCGTAATAATCCAAGTATTTTATTTTATGAATCGGGAAATGAATCAATCAGCCGTGAGCACATGGTTGAGATGATTGCCATACGGGACCAGTACGATCCGCATGGAGGAAGGGCGATAGGTTCCCGGGAGATGTTGGACATTCGTGAGGCTGAGTATGGTGGTGAAATGCTTTATGTGAATAAAAGTGAACATCATCCTATGATTCAGACTGAATATTGTCGTGATGAGGGGCTGCGTAAATATTGGGATGAATACAGTTATCCGTTTCATAAACAGGGAGATGGCCCTTTGCACAAAGGACAGGACGCCGGAGCATATAATCAGAATCAGGACAGGCTGACTGTGGAGTTTGTCCGACGGTGGTATGATTTGTGGCGTGAGCGTCCCGGAACAGGCCGGCGTGTCAATTCAGGAGGCGCGAAGATTGTGTTTTCCGATACGCAGACTTATGGACGTGGTGCCGAGAATTATCGCCGGAGCGGTGTGGTGGATCCGTTGAGAATCCCTAAAGATGGCTTCTTTGCACACAAGGTAATGTGGGACGGATGGGTGGATGTGGAAAACTATCATACTCATATTATTGGTCATTGGAATTATACTCCGGATGTGAGAAAACCTGTTTATGTGGTTTCATCGGGAGATGCAGTGGAACTGTTTGTAAATGGAAAATCCAAAGGTTTCGGCAGACAGGATTATCGGTTCTTGTTTACTTTTGATTCTGTGCAATGGGAGAAAGGGACGATTGAAGCCATATCTTACGATGAACAGCATAAAGAACTGAGCCGTCATTCTTTTCAAACCGTTGGAGAGCCTGAACGGTTAAAACTGACCTTGATGCATGGTCCGCAAGGTGTCTTTGCCGACGGCGCTGATATAGCGATGGTGCAGGTGGAAGTGGTGGATGACAATGGAGAACGATGCCCGTTAGCCAATCATAAGATAAAATTTGATTTACAAGGTCCAGCTGAATGGAGAGGAGGAATAGCACAGGCGGCAGATAATTATGTGTTGGCAAAAGAACTTCCTGTGGAATGTGGTATAACACGAGTGATGATCCGCTCGACAACGCAACCGGGGAATGTGGTGCTGAAGGTGGCTGCAGAAGGGTTGGCTTCAGAAGAAATAGCTTTCAGTACGCGGCCGGTAGAAGTTAAAAATGGCTTAAGTACCTTTTTCCCATCTGTTGGGTTGCCTAGCCGTTTTGATCGTGGTGAAACTCCGTCCTCGCCCTCTTATAAAGAGACCAAAGTTGATGTCAGAGTAGCTGATGTTACAGCCGGAACAAATCAAAGGGATGCAGGGAAAAGTTTTGATGACAACGAATTGAGCGAGTGGAAAAATGATGGCAGGTTGAACACCGCCTGGATTACATATAAATTGGAAAGGCGTGCGGAAATAGATGATATCTGTATCAAACTGACCGGATGGAGGCAGCGTTCTTATCCGCTTGAAGTATATGCCGGAGAACACTTGATTTGGAGCGGGAACACGGAGAAAAGTTTGGGATATGTCCATTTGATGATTGACCGTCCGGTACGTTCTGATGAGATAACCATCCGTTTGAAGGGGGCTACTCAGGATTCCGATGCATTCGGCCAAATCATAGAAGTTGTGGAACCCAAGGCCGGAGAGCTTGGTCTTTTCAAAGCTGAAGGAGGCAAGAAGGTACACAATGAACTCCGGATAGTTGAGGTGGAATTTTTAGAAACTTTGAATCAGTAATTTCAGAAATTAAGAAAATACGTCTATATTTACATCAATTATAAAATATCTTTTTATGAAAAATATATTCATAGGGTTGATAGCTGTTTGGGGGCTTTTTCTCGTTTCATGTGAAACAAGGGAGCCCATGGTTGAAGTAATAGAAAGAGGGCTGGAGGTTTCCAAACGGCAAGCTGTCTTTTTAGCGAAGGAAGTGGAAAATCAGGAAGGAAGGCTTCCACGGACTTATGAGGGCGGTGAGT
>ENA-OPEC01002539-OPEC01002539.1-human-gut-metagenome-genome-assembly--contig:-NODE-2539-length-10019-cov-2.243677_pt1 | contig 10019 bp, 6 predicted proteins | sample MGYA00241622_ERZ501507 | MGnify/ENA primary metagenome ERZ501507 (study PRJEB25962, sample SAMEA2042582) | human gut metagenome | biome: human gut; feature: human-associated habitat; material: faeces... | reverse complement strand
TTCTATCTATTTATTTGGGTGGGAAACTTTAGTGAATTACCGTATTACCAACATCCGTACGGAATATTACCTCAACCTATCTCTAAGTGGATAGAACTGAAAATAGTGGAACCTTTATACGGTTTTCTAGAACTTGTCGGACAATATCTTGAAAATAATTTCCTGAACTACCCTTTGTATGAATTAAAGAGAACGGAATTATTCTACTTACTGAAAAAGCTTTATAGAAAAGAGGAATTAGACTACTTTTTCTATTTATCAAGTACGCATTCAGCAGAGTTTGAGAGACTCATCGCCGAGAATTATATAAAAGCTAAAACAGTAACAGATCTAGCTCAAATGATAGGTTACGGAGTAAATTCCTTTCGGATGAAGTTTAAAAAAGTTTTCGGTATTCCAGCCTACGAATGGCTGATGCAAGAGAAATCCAAACGACTATTGGTCGCCATAGCTAACAGCGAGGATGATTTTAAGAATATAATAGATGAATTCGATTTCTCCTCGCATTCGCATTTCTACAAATTTTGCAAGGCACGCTTTGGATATAGTCCCACGGAGCTAAGGAAAAAACTTAAATCGTTGTAAAAAACACCCCCTATCAGAATATACATTTAAATTGTCAAGTTGTATAACTCCTAATAAGTTATACTCATTTATCTTTGCCTCATTGATTTTAGACACCTATCCGTATGGATGATCTAATAAAAGATAGTGTATAATGACCACCATATTTTTTTATGTTTTACTATTCCAAATTAAAGACTGGGATAAAATTTGTGAAGAAGAGGGTAAAATGACATCGCCGATAATTTGCTATATTTTGCTAGGGGTTATCTTATTCATAATCTTGATGCGTATACTTTCCATATTGCAGTTTTTGCGATTGAAGCGGAAGGTAAAGAAACGTATTTCCCCGAAACACGATAAACCTTCCTGTAAATAAAGCCTCTACCCGCTTACATTCATTAATAATTAACGGAAGAACCAATTCGCTTCTTTCTATGTTTATATAAAAAAAGCGTTTAGATCATGGGCTTCAACATTCCTTACACAGACAAAAAGCGGGTCGTAATTATCGGGGGCGGATTTGGGGGGTTAAAACTAGCTGAGAAATTGAAAAAGAGCAAGTTTCAAGTAGTCTTAATCGACAAGAACAACTATCACCAGTTTCCTCCCCTGCTTTATCAAGTAGCGTCCTCCGGCTTAGAATATAATGAAATATCCTTTCCATATCGAAAGATATTCCAGAAGAGAAAGAACTTTTACTTCCGGTTGGCAGAGGTATATGGCGTCAATCCGAAAGGGCATACCATTCAAACCTCCATCGGCGAATTGGAATATGATTATCTTGTAATCGCCGCTGGAACTATCACCAACTTCTTTGGAAACAAAACGATCGAGGAACAGTCTCTACCCATGAAAACGGTAGAAGAGGCGTTAGCTTTACGAGACTCCTTATTAATTAATTTAGAGAAAGCGACTACTTGTACGGACCCAGACGAGAAGCAAGCTTTGCTAAATATAGTAGTTGTAGGTGGAGGGGCTACAGGTGTAGAAGTATCCGGCGCTTTATCCGAGATGAAACGGTTTGTTTTGCCGAAAGACTATCCGGATCTAGGAAACTTTCATATGAATATCTATCTGATAGAAGGGTCCTCTAAATTACTAGGGGCCATGTCTCCGGAAGCCTCCTCCAACGCTAAACGCTTCCTTGAGGATATGGGCGTTAACATCATTCTTCAGAAGCGTGTCGTGGACTATAAGGATGGGAACGTTTTCTTAGATGACGGCCAAACCATACCCACTAGAACCTTACTTTGGGTAAGTGGTGTGAAAGCGGTGCATTTCGATCATATCGAAGGAGAACTCTTGACCCGGGGGGAACGGATTATCGTCAATGAATGTAATCAAGTAAAAGGCTTATCCAATATATTCGCCATAGGAGATGTCTGCTGGATGGCAGAACCGGATTACCCAAACGGACATCCGCAAGTCGCTCAGGTAGCGATTCAGCAAGGTGAGTTATTAGCCGAAAATCTACAACGGATCGAGGCTCTAAAAAAACCGAGACCTTTCCATTATAAGAATTTGGGAACTTTAGCTACTGTCGGCAGGAATAAAGCGGTTGCCGATTTAAATAAGGTGAAATTACATGGATTTACGGCATGGTTGGTTTGGATGCTCGTACATTTACGTTCCATCTTAGGAATCAAGAATAAGCTAATTGTACTGATCGACTGGATCTGGAATTATTTCACGTACGACCGTTCCATGCGTTTCATCTTGTTCATCCAAAAGCACAAACAAGATGGAACACAGGGCACGGAACCTACTTTATAAACGATAAGTCAACGTAAGCCAAGCTACCCGGGCATCACGATTGCGCTTTTGCGTCATTTCTAAGTTCGGGGCATCAATAATCGTTGTTTCTTCTAAACTATCGAATATATTGTTGATACTTAAGTTCGCGCATAATTTACGATTGAGGAAATATTGAGAGAGACCGGCATTTACGCTATAACGGCCTTTGATCTTACCTTGAGGCGTAAGCTGGTCGGAAACGTAGAAGCCGTCTACCTGAAAATCCGTAGTCGGCGTAATACTTACGTTTACATTCCCCTTCACATCCCAGCAAACCAAGGATTTCTTCTCGTCATAGCCTATCGTACGCCCATCGATCTCGTCCCGATAGATATCCCCGGAGAAACCGACCGTCAAGATACGTACCGGATTCCAGCTACCGGACAAGTCGGCTCCGACTGCTTGGCTATGTCCGATATTCTCTTTCTTCCAAACCGTCTCGTCATTTACTTGGCTAGCGGTTTCCATGATACGATTCGTACGATTCCGGTAATAAATAGCCGGAGTCAAACGAAAACGGGGAGCCGAAAACAGATATCCTAGCTCTACGTTATGGATAAACTCATCCTTCAAGTCCGGATTCCCCTGTATGATATGGGTAGGATCACTGTTATTCAAGAAAGAGCACAAATAGCTGCCATTCGGACGAATCGCCCGTTGCTGATAACTCAAGCTTAAACGATTGCTCTTATTCACCTCATAAGTAAAACGGGCACGAGGATACAAATGAAAACGGGAACTCTTGTTCTCTTTGCCTTTTATCCCCTGCCAATAAGGATCGTTGATCCAAGAAGGGCTAAACTCATCCATCTTAAAATGACTAAATTCCGCCTGTATCCCTATCTCCGCGTTAAAAGCGCCCCAATTCTTAACCACGTCCGCATAGATCAAATTCAGATAACGTTTGAAATCGTAATTATACGATTTCGCCGGACTTAGCTCAAAACTACCGTCCACCTTATCAAAAGCAGCCGTCAGATAATCCTCGTTTCGCACACGACCTATATAACCAAGCTTGAAATCCCAACCATCGATCTCCTGCCCATATCCAAATCCCCAGAAATAATTATGTTTCGTATGGTCGATAGATTGGTTATCCTCCGAGACGATATTCCCGTTTTGAGGATTCTCATTCTTGAAATCATTATCCTCATCATACGAGAAATTATTATAGTTGAATACGGTATAAAAACCTTGATTCTCCGAAATCTCATGGTTCCAATACGCTTCGGCGGCATAAGCTTCCTGGCGCTGGTCGTTATACCGGTTACGGATCACGTACTTCATTTGCTCCCCTTTCGGGTTGAATACCCGGTTGTTAATGCGTCCATACCGGCTATAATCCATCAAATGATACAGGCCATGCACGGTGATCCGGTCTTTCGCGGAAAGATCATAGTCTACTTTCATATCCGCCACATGTACGTCCGGACGAGCCGTGGCATTATTATTCATCTCCGTCCGGTTTTTAGCGGTCGCGGTCGATTTGCTGAAAGATCGTTCCCGGTATTCCCTCCTATAATTGTATTTCGCATTGATATGGAATTTTCCGGGATGCAAATTCAATACCGCTCCTGCGTTATATCGCTCATTCCATCCCGCCCCAAGCGTAACATATAGAGGGGAATCTCCCGTTCCATACATACGAGGCACCAGATTGAGTATGCCCCACAGTCCCAGCAGCACAATACAGAATTTTTTATGAATTTGCCTTCCCATTTTTCGCAAACCCACAAGAAGAAATGGCAGTAACAAAAGAAGTATCACATAACTTGTGGCATACCACCACTCATTTCTCGTAATAGGAAAAATAGCATCAAGCCAGACATCAGCATCAACCGATTTGGGATTATCGACATACTGCATGGCCAATCCGACGAAACTCCAAAACAGCAGTTCACGTTCCAAAAGCCAAATCCGCCGACATGACTTTTTCACTGTTTGTTCTCTATCAACCAAGAACCATAATGAAATCAGAAGGAATAGGGTGATTCCTATCTTGCCAAATGATGAGAGGCACATCTGAAAAAACAATCTACGCACCGAAATTGGCTCATTGAAAAGCGGATAGCCAGAATGTACAACCAAATGATGCGCAGTAATCAACGTCACCGCGATGATACGCAAGAGTTCAATCCCCGATTGGCGGGGAGCTTTCTTATTGATTGTCGCTTCTTCTCTCAGTCCACCCATCGTTGGGCATTCGAGCCGTTTGTTTGGTACAGCCGCACATTAGCGCCATTGGCGGAAGAACCGCCTGAAACATCCAGCACCTTGTTCCCCAGCGCCGATTGGAAGGTATAGGAGCCATCCGCGTTCTTTACGGCGATCCACTTCTGCGCATACGTGCCGTTTGACGTGTATTGCTGTACGTTGGCACCGTTCGCGTCACTGCCACCATAAACATCCAGCACCTTGCCGGAGTTCACGCTAGTCAATATGACATAGCCATTAGCATCGTGCATTACTCTCCATTTCTGAGCATTCGTGCCATTGCCAGCCCAAAGCTGCACGTTAGCGCAGTCCGAACGGGATGCACCATATACATCCATCTTCATGCTCGTCTTCAGTTTCGAAGCAAAAGTATATGTACCATCAGGCAAATCCTGTCTGCGCATCGCTGCTTGCTCATTCAACCGTTCACGCATAGTCTTAGGCTTTGCGATCACCCACTGCTGGGCAGCTGTACCATTTGGCGCATACAGCTGCAATGCAACAGACGACGCATAATTCGCCCCCGGCACATCAATGGCCTTATTCGCATTTACCGAAATCAATGAGATCTTCCCGCTGCCATAGTCGCGAACAGTCCACTGTTGAGCAACAGTGTTATTACTACCGTATTGCTGCAGCACTGCGCCATTAGACGTCGAACCACCATATACATCCAACACTTTACCGGAATTTACATTGGCAATCCCATATGTCCCATTTCCGATTTTCCGGAAACGGAACCTTTGCGCATTCGTCCCATTAGCCGCATACAGCTGAATCCTGGTCCCATTTGCCATAGAGGCACTTGGCACATCAAATACAAGATTGGCGTTACCAGCAGATTTGATTATCACTGCCGTATCCACTGGTACAGTAACTCCGCTGCAGGAAACAACAAACAACTGAGAAGCAGTGCCATTGGGTGTATAGAGACGGATCGCCGCACCATTAGCGGTATTGCCTCCGCTCAAGTCCAATACCCAGTTACCTAATGCGGATTGCAAATAATAGCCGGCACCCGAATCACGGATGAACCAACGCTGGGCGTTTGTACCATTCGCTGAATACTGCTGCACCACCGCATTATTACCAGCAGCGCCATTGCGAACATCCAAGGCCTTACCAGAATTCACATTAATAATCACATAGCTGCCATCAGACTGTTTAGTGAAAGTAAACTGCTGAGCTTTGGAGCCATTGCCGGAGTACAACTGAATAGCCGTGGAATCCGTTCCACTAGCTCCCGGAATGTCAACACTAGAAGACACTTTGGAACGTACATTGATGTAATAATCCCCATTAGGAATGCTCACAGCACTCATCTTGCGCACATCAATAGAAGCCGAATTTTGCGCGTAAGTCTTATTCCCAAAAGCATTCATATCCACACTGCCGCTGATGCCGTTGATCTGGCCGGAGCTGGTGTATTGCCAGCCACGATCGTTAGTGCCAAACGCCGTGAATTCCATCTGCGGACCATATTGCGCCACCCAGCGTGTCTTCGCATAGATGTTCGCATTGTTCAACGGCCCCTGCAAGTAGCTCGTGTAGGAGTACACGCCGAGATTCTGGTAACCGCCTGACTGCAACGCGCCATACCAAGCATTGACTATGCCGTTATACACGTTCGGATTGGTCGGCGGCGTGTGCCCGGTCCACGTCCAACTCTCAAGGTCGTAGTACACGGGGTATTTCAAGTCGTTCGGGCTCACGCCAAACTGGCGGAGCTTGGACACCACATCGTTGCCCTCCTGCCTGGAACCGCTCGCATCCTCCGCATACGAGTACCAGTAGATGCCGAACGGAATGCCCAACCGCTTGCATTCGTTAATGTTGCGTTGCGCTTTGGCATCGGCGTCATTGCCCCATCCAAAGCCAAGACGGATGATCGCGCCTTCCACGCCGTCGGCTTTGGCCTTGGCCCAGTCGATATCCCCCTGCCATGAAGAGACGTCGATCACGCCTTTGGCCTGCTGGACGAACAGGTTGTTTCTATAGTCGAAGAAGGCTTTCGTATTGTTGTAGGTTCCCCAATGCGCGCCGTAATCGTTGCCATCGAATTTGGCAAGCTTCACGGTGGCTCCGTTTTTTGAGGACGATTGCTCCACGGATTGTTTCACAGATTGTTCCACGGCATCTTTCACATCCAAGGCACTCACCGGAATGAATGATTCACCATCCGTTTTGGCCAGTGGATCAGGTTGCTGCGATTGCGTGCCGACCAGCTGAGCGTCCGTCACGGTTTCGCCGGTCTCAATGTTCTGTACATCACCTTCCGGCGTAACCGCAAGGTTCTCCGAAACCACAGTGGAATCGTCCGAAATGTTTTCGCTTACCGTTTCCGGCAGCGTCGCGTACGGATTGTCCGGCATGCTGTTTGACGAATTCTGCACATCATCCACAGTTGCGGCAAAAGAACTTGGCGTATCCTCAATCGCAATATCCTGCATGGCGTAAGCCGGCACCACGGCAACGGAAACCGTCATTGCAACCACGGAAGCGGTGGTCGCAATCTTCATCAAGCTTTTCGGCGATATCATCGTCAGCCTCTCTCACAAAACGCATTTTCACTCGTTGACGCAATTGCACACGCAAAACTTAAGTGTATTCTGAGATGTCCCCACTTAAAATAAAGCAGCTGGATTCCGGGCCAAACTTCACATTTACCGAATATGCCACAACATGAAGTGCTGGCATTCGGAAGTGGAACGGGTAACATACCTTATGTATTGTCATTTGGGAACAGAGGACCTTGTCGGACCACCTCCAATAGACAACATCAAAACGGTATCGCGGACTCCTGGAGGGAAGCATGGCACGGCACGAAAAGCAGCCGGACAAAGCTGACGGTCAAACAAATAGCGTCCGTAAGCCCCGAACGTTCAGCAGTACCGCGACCGTCGGGACCAGCAAATCCAACAATTCCGTCAATGCCACCAATCGTGACGAAAAGCTTAGAACAAAAGCACCGGGGACTTCCTACCGAACGGCTCCCGAAGATCCGTTCCAAATCGCCATATCGCAAGGCGTGCAAGATGGCGACACTTGGGTACATAACCATGTCAAGAACTTGATTCGCCGTTCCATCATCGTAGCCGTTATCGTCGTTGCGGTATGCATTGTGGTCTTCGGCGTCATGGGCGTGAGAAAATGCGCCAACTGAATGCCATTAACGACTGCAGAGACGCGGTTGCCGCCATGAACGCTTCATATTCCAAGGATTTCCAGCTCAAGGGAAAGATTGTCGACGCATTTTCCAGCATGGATTCCTCATATGATCTGGAAAAGCTCAGCACCTTGTATCAGGAAGAAGTCAAATCGCCGAAGGCGCTTGACTGCAAAGCCGACCCGTCCGGGACCACCAGCAAGGCCAACACCGAACGAGCCGCATATGACAAACAGGCCAGAACCTTCGAGCGGGCGTTGACAAAGAACGAGGCAAATCAGAATTGAATACGAAACGATTGGCAAGAACGGCGCTTGCCGTTATCGTAACCGTAGGAATAGTCGTTGCCATCATCGTCGGGTGCGGCCCCAAATGGGGCAACGGAACGGCAACCGGTAAAACCGGATCGCAATCCACCGCCACCGCCCATACTGCGGCCACTGTTGATGTGCAGCTGCCCTCATACTACATGGACAATATGGTGTTCCAGCGCGATCAGCCAATCGTAGTCAAAGGCAACGTCAGCTCCACGGAAAGCAACCCCATCGACGTTTCGAAACTGTCAGCGACACTTACGCAAGGCAAAACCTCCGAGAGCGTCAAGGCAAAGGTAGCGAAAAACGGCAGTTTCACCTGCACGCTGAGCGCGCAAAAGGCAAGTCTCAATCCGTATTCGCTGCAAGTGCAGTACGCCGGCAAAACCGTGCTGAAACTGGCCAAAGTGTATGTGGGAGACGTCTTCGTAGCCGCTGGCCAGTCGAATATGGAACTCAACTATGTGCAGTATTACGAAAACGCTACTTACAATTTTGGCAATGGACTAATCACGACAGGCGATTTGCCGAAACCGCTCGTAGATGACAACGTGAAATTTGTCATCGCAAATCATGATGTTGAAGACACTGATTTTCCACTGTCCGCTGTTAATCAGAGCGCCGATGCATGGCTGACTGCAGATTCCACGAATTCACTGCACCTCAGCTATCTGGCTCAGCAATTCGCCATGCAGTTACGCGCCAAGCACCCCAATGTGCCAATTGGCATCATCCAGACCGCGTGGGGTGGCACGCCTATTCGCCGGCATGTACAAGGCGGCGATATTTATGCGAACCATATCGCGCCGTTGAAGGGATTCCATGTGGCGGGCGTGCTGTGGTACCAAGGGTGCAGCGATGCCAATAATTACGGAACTGCTTTGCAATACGAATCGCAAATGACCACGCTCATCAACCAGTACCGTAACGTGTTCGGACGCAAGGACCTGCCGTTCCTGTACGTACAGCTCGCGCGCTGGCCAAACTACCAGTACACGCAAAACGTGCGAGAAGCGCAACGGACTACGCTCGGCAACACCAACCTGCACGATTCGTCGAACGTGGCGATGACGGTTTCCCTTGACACCGATAAAGGCACATCCGCGCTGATCCATCCGCTCGGCAAAGATATTCTCGGGGCGCGCATGGCCGCGCAATATCTCGCCATGGAAGACGGCACCACCGTACCCAACGGACCGCTTATCGAACATGCCCGGCACACTGCGAACGGCGCAATCGCCTTGTCTTTCCGGAACGGCACCGCAAGCAGGCTGAAAGCCATGCAACCTAACTATTCGAAAACCGCGAGCGCAATCGCACCAAACTATAAGAGCGCTCCGAAAGCGACCCCGTTAAGCGGTATCAGCAATATCGCCGCTCCCACCACTACGGCATTGCAGGGGTTTGAGGTCGCCAATTATTCCGGTCAATGGCAGGCGGCCAATGCCACTATCAGGGGCAATCAGGTGTTGCTCACCGCAGCCGATGGTTCAATACTGAACGATCTCAACGCCATGAGCCAGGTACGTTACCTGTTCAGTGGCAATCCGAAGTGCGCGAGCATGCTGTACAACGACTTTAATCTGCCGGCTAGCCCATTCATCACTATTGTTGAGTGATCTTTGTTGGGGGCCGCCGCTAGATAAACCAATACGGGCGGGATAAGTACGGGCGGTCTGAGCCGTTGCTTGGCCTGCTTGGTCATGTTTTGAGCAGGCTGTTCCGGCTTCTGGTTTGGATTCTGGTTTCCCGCTTAAACTATGAAGACTGCTGCAGCATCACAGAAACTAGACAAATGTCATTTTTCCACCGGTTTATTTAGGCACATTCCCCTCCTACTATGGCATACGGAACGAACGCGAGCGCACAATCACAGATCGAATGCAAACGTGCGCAGGAGAGGAACCACCATGAGGAATCGTATTGCAGCAGCTGCAGCGGCGGGAATATTAACCATCGGCATG
>ENA-OPEC01002538-OPEC01002538.1-human-gut-metagenome-genome-assembly--contig:-NODE-2538-length-10020-cov-6.578726_pt1 | contig 10020 bp, 9 predicted proteins | sample MGYA00241622_ERZ501507 | MGnify/ENA primary metagenome ERZ501507 (study PRJEB25962, sample SAMEA2042582) | human gut metagenome | biome: human gut; feature: human-associated habitat; material: faeces... | reverse complement strand
CAGCCAGTGCGTTGAAGAAGATGGGGATCAGCGTTGCCACCAGCAGCACAAACGCCGAGTTGCCCACATCGTATAAGATCCACGCCCGTTCCAGGCTGGTCAGGCGAAATTTTTGCTTTGCTTCGTTCATTTGCATTCCTCTCAAAATTCTCCGAAGGTGTGGTCATAGGCCTTGTCCAGCGGTGCGCCGTTGGAGAGCCCTTCCACATATTCCGTGATGAGCCGCACTGCCAGCGGGAGAGCCTGCTGATACAGCGCTTCCAGCTCTTTGTCGCTGGCCTCGCACCGGGGATTGGGCTGGAGGTTCGCCACCAGCCCGTGCATGACATCATAGGTACCTGCCGCTTTCAGGGCCGTCAACACCACCCAGCGCTTGACGGGGTTCGCCGCCTGCAAAAAATGATGCACCGTTATCATCCCCTTCATCGCCGCCAGCGTCTCGTCCACCGTGACGCCTTCGTAGAAGGGCGCGATGACCTCGGCCCGCTCCCGGCTGGGTTTGATGTGGCTGGCCGTGAAGAACTTTATGGGGTCGAGGCCGTCTTCCCGCATCAGGGCGTTGTCAAACTCCGTCTCGATCTCGCAGTGTCCCACACCGCTCTCCCGGACATAGGCCTCCACATAAGGGTGACAGGTGCTGTCCAGCGCGAAGTGGCAGACAAAGCCCAGCGCATAAGCCAGTGCGGCGCTTTTATCCGTTGCATTTTCCACCACGGTGCGGGCGCGGGTGAAAAACACCTCGCCCTTCTGCTCGTGCATGGTGTTGCCCAGACGGTTCACCGGATTCGACTGCAGGGCCTTGTAATAAAACATCAGGTCCGGCCCGTGGAGACCTATGTCGTAAAGCTCCCGGTGCTGTTCCAGCGTCGCGCGCAGACCGTCCGGCAGCAGGGCCAGAACATCCGCACCAAAGCGGCGGTGTGCGTAGGTAGAAGGCATGATACCGCCCCTTTTCGTTTATTTTTCGTAGCCCTGCGGCAGCTCGTTCTTCAGGCCGCGCTCCATCAGGGACTTGACAGCCTCTGCCGCACTCATGCCCTTGTTAACGATGGCGTTGACGGTCTGGACGATGGGCATTTCCACCTGATACCGCTCGGCCAGTTCCAGCGCAGCGGGCAGGGCGTTCATGCCCTCGACCACCATGCCGACTTCCTTGACGGCATTTTCCGGGGTCTCGCCCTTGCCGATGAGGATACCGGCGCGGTTGTTGCGGCTGTGCATACTGGTGGCGGTAACGATCAGATCGCCGATGCCGGCCAGACCCGCAAAGGTCTGGACATTGCAGCCCATGGCCACGCCCAGCCGGGCAAGCTCGGCAATGCCGCGGGTGATGAGGGCGGCGCGGGCGTTGTCGCCGTTGCCCAGCCCGCTGGAAATGCCGACGGCGAGCGCCTCGATGTTCTTCATCGCGCCGCACAGCTCCACGCCGAGCACGTCCGTGTTCGTGTAGGTGCGCATACAGGTGTTCATGAACACATCCTGCACCGTTTCCGCCACCTGCATGTCCGTGCAGGCGGATACGATGGAAGTCGGCATGTCAAGCGCGACTTCCTCCGCATGGGTCGGGCCGGACAGCGCAACGAGCTTCACATGGTCATGCTGACCGTCCTTGCTCAATTCGTCGCGGATGACCTCGGTCATGGTCATGAGTGTGTCCGGCTCAATGCCCTTGGCAACATCCACGATAATCTGTCCGTCCGGGATGAACGGGCGCGCGCTTTCCGCCGTCTGCCGAATGGCGATAGACGGCACGGCGAAAAGCAGAATATCCTTGCCGCTCGCCACCGTCTGCAAATCGCAGGTGAAATGCACCGTTTCGGGGATGACCAGCCCCGGCAGCGCGGGATGCGTGCGCGTAGCAGACAGATTTTCGATTTCCTTCGGGAATTTTGACCATACGGTCACATCGTGCCCGTTGCGGTGCAGCAGCCGCGCCAGCGCAATGCCCCATGTGCCGGAACCAAGAATGCCAATTGTCGTCTGGTTATTCATGCGATGTTTCTCCTTCTGCTGGATGATGGACGTTTAGCTCGCGCATCAGCATCTCGTAAAACTCCCTCTGATCGCGCCGCAGCCGAATGAAATGCCCTTCGGGATTCAGGAAGCAGTGTTCGGATGTGCCGGTGAACACACGCGTTCCGTCCTGCTTCGTCATGTCGTAGCCAATCGTCAGCACGACGCCGTTGAACGCCTCCACGCGCACATCCACCGTGATGCGGTCGTCGAATGTCGTTGTCGCCAGATACTTGCAGTTCACCGCCGTCACGGGCGAAATCACCCCGCGGCGCTCCAGTTCCGCATACGGGAAGCCGAGCTGCTCCAGATACGCCACGCGCGCTTCCTCCATGAAGCGGATATAATTCGAGTGGTGCGTCACGCCCATGCGGTCGGTTTCATAATACTGCACCCGATGTGTTAATGCTTGCATTGCTTACCAATTCAGGCGGCATCCGTCCGCGGAGCAGCCCGTTTCCTCCTGATTTTCTTCCACCGGAATCACGCCGCGCAGCACGTCCGTCATTTCCGGCAGCGTGTACGCCCGCAAGCGGATGCGCTGCCCGTTGACGAAGAGAATCGGCACGCCGCGCGGATGATAGGTGTCCAGCGTGTGCTGGATGGCGGCTTTCACGTCGTCCGCGTAGGCGCGGTTTTCCAGCGCCTGACGCATTTCGTCCGCATTCAGTCCGATGTCCGCCGCCAGCACGCACAGCACGTCAATTTGCCCGATGTCGCGCCCCTCGACCCAATACGCGCGGTAAACTCGGTCGCTCCACGCTTCGTGCTTGCCCGATTTTTCCGCCAGCACCGCCCCTTCAAACGCGAGATACGTCATCGGGCGCGGGCGGATTTCCGGCGGAAGCTGCATGTTCAGCCCGACCGTCTCCGCGGGTTCTTTCAGCCGCGCGAAATACGCCCGATGCTCCTCGTCGCAGATGTCGGTCGGTTCGCTGCCTTCGGGGGTCAGCGCATACGGATGCTCGATGATTTCCGCCTCTTGATGCAGCGTTTTCAGCGCCGCGCGGAGGTTTTCTTTCGTGACAAGGCAGAACGGACACACATAGTCCGTCAGAAAATCAATGGTCAGCATGGGGGTCTTCTCCTTTCGGGGGATAATCAGCCGTCGTCGTCGCGCCAGCATTCGTTTTTCGCGCTGCCGTCGCGGTACGTCGGTTCATAGGGCGACATGTCCTCGTCGTCCTCATCGGGGGATACGCGGTCGCTGTCGTCAGGAATTTTGCGGATGCGCTCCATCTTCGCCGCCTCCTTGCGTTCTGCCTTCTATCATACCACTTTCGCGGGAGGACTGCAAGGGGAAAGAAAAAGCGCCTTGCCCCGGCGGGTGCGCGGAGCAAGGCGGAAAGAAATTTTGTCGCGGGTTAGTTGTTCAGCCAGTCGTTGGCGTCGGGGTAGGTGTAGGGGATGTTGTTGGTTTTGGCGTATTCTAAGGCGTAGGAGTTGCGAGGGACGGTGAGGGTGAGGTTGGAACAGTCACCGAACGCGTAGTCGCCAATGGAGGTAACGGAATTGGGGATGGAGACGGAGGTCAGGGAGTCGCAGTAGTAGAACGCGCGGTTGCCAATGGCGGTAACGGAATCGGGGATGGAGACGGAGGTCAGGGAGTCGCAGTAGGAGAATGCGCGGTCGCCAATGGAGGTAACGGAATCGGGGATGTTGACGGAGGTCAGAGAAGAGCAGGAGTAGAACGCCTCGTCGCCAATGGCGGTAACGGAATCGGGGATGGAGACGGAGGTCAGGGAGTCACAGTAGGAGAATGCGCTGTCGCCAATGGCGGTAACGGAATCGGGGATGGTGACGCTCGTCAGGGACTCGCAGAAGTAGAACGCGTTGTCACCAATGGAGGTAACGGAATCGGGGATGGAGACGGAGGTCAGGGAGTCGCAGTAGTAGAACGCGCTGTCGCCAATGGCGGTAATTCCCTGCGGAATGGTATAAGTTGAAGAACTGATGCCGGCAGGATAGGAAATCAAGGCTTTATCGGCTTTTCGGAACAAAACGCCATCAATGGTGGCAAAATACGGATGCTCAGGAGAAACAGAAATGCTTTTTAGTGCGGAACAGACTGTAAAAGGATTCGTACCAATTTGTTCAACGGAATCGGGGATAGTGATGCTCGTCAGGGAATCGCACAAGGAGAACGCGCAGTCACCGATGGAGGTAACAGAATCGGGGATGGTGACACGGGTCAGAAACTTGCAGTCGTAGAATGCGCTGCTTTCAATGGCGGTAATCCCCTGAGGAATGTTATAAGTTGTGTACTCCCTTCCTTTAGGATAAGAAATCAAACAGCTATCTGCTTTACGGAATAAAACGCCATCAATGGCAAAAAAGTACGGATGTTCAGAAGAAACGAAAATACCTTTTAGTGTGCGGCAGTATGCAAAAGGATTAACAGAAATTTTCTCAACGGAATCTGGGATGATGATGCTGATTAGAGAATTACACAGATAAAACGCTCTGTTATCAATGGAAGTAACCTTTTTTCCATTGAGCATATTGGGAATGGTGAGCTTTTCTGCTTTTCCATTGTACCCTGTAATCTCCACTGTTCCATCATCCAGCAGCGCATACTGGTAGTCGCGCTCATCCTCCGCCACCGCACCCGTCCAGCAGGCACACATCATCACAACAACCATCAGCAGAGCTACGAAGCACTTCTTTTCCATTAGAACAACCTCCTTTATACCATTATCATACACAACAAGCCTTCATTTGTCAATGCGATTCCATAAAAAGCCCCCAGCATATCCACGATACGAAAATATTTGTTCGTGTTCGCCTTGCATGTGCCGGACAAAATGTGCTATACTGTGTTCCTAAGCCAAGGAGGATTGCAACGATGAACGACCAAATCATCATTCGCGGCGCAAGAGAACATAACCTGCGCAATGTCAGCCTGACCGTCCCGCGCGACAAGCTCGTTGTGTTTACGGGGCTGTCCGGGTCGGGCAAAAGCTCGCTGGCGTTCGATACCATTTATGCCGAGGGACAGCGGCGCTATGTGGAAAGCCTGTCCAGCTATGCGCGGCAATTTCTGGGGCAGATGGAGAAGCCCGATGTTGACCAGATTGATGGCCTGTCCCCCGCCATCTCCATTGACCAGAAAACCACCAGCCGCAATCCGCGCTCGACCGTCGGCACGGTGACGGAAATCCACGATTATCTGCGCCTGCTTTATGCGCGCGTGGGGCATCCGCACTGCCCGAAGTGCGGCAAGGAAATCCGCCAGCAGACCGTTGACCAGATGGTGGATGCAATCGTCGCCTATCCCGAAGGCACGAAGCTGATGGTGCTGTCGCCCGTCATCCGCGGCAAAAAGGGCGAGCATGTCAAAGTGTTCGAGGAGGCGCGCAAGAGCGGTTTCGCGCGCGTGCGGGTGGACGGCGAGCTGTACCGGCTGGAGGAAGTGCCGGCGCTGGACAAAAAGAAGAAGCACTCGATTGAAATCGTCGTTGACCGCCTGATTGTCCGCCCCGGCAAGGAGTTCCAGAGCCGTCTGGCGGATTCCATCGAGACGGCGACGAAGCGCTCCGGCGGCTTGGTCATCATGGACATGATGGACAAGGGCGAACTGCTCTTCTCCATGAATTACGCCTGCCCGGACTGCGGCATCTCCATCGAGGAACTCAGCCCGCGCATGTTCTCCTTCAACAGCCCCTATGGCGCGTGTCCGGCGTGCAGCGGGCTGGGCTACCGCATGGTCGTAAGCACGGACATTCTGTTCCCGGATAAGTCGCTGTCTCTGCGGCAGGGCGGGCTGAACGCGATGGGCTTCGGTTCGGCGGATGGCGACGGCGTGACGGCGCAGTACTTCCAAGCCTTATGTGACAAGTACGGCTTCACGATGGATACGCCGATTCAGGAGATTCCCGAAGCGGGCATCCATGCCCTGCTCTACGGCACGGGCAGCGAGAAGCTGACCATGACCTACGACACGCCCAGCGGCAAGGGGACGTATTCCACGACGTTCGAGGGCGTGATTCCGTCCTTGGAGCGCCGCTATGAGGAAACAGGCAGTGAGGCCATGAAAGCCGCCTATGAGGAATACATGGCGGAAGAACCCTGCCCGGTCTGCCACGGCAAGCGATTGAAGCCGGAAGCGCTGGCGGTCACAGTCGGCGGCAAGAATTTGTATGAGGTGTCCAGCCTGTCCATCACGGACGCGCGGGCGTTCTTTCAGTCGCTGGCGCTGACGGAGAAGGAAAGCATGATTGCCGCGCAGATTTTGAAGGAAATCAACGCGCGCATGGGCTTTCTGGAGGACGTCGGGCTGGGCTACCTGACATTGGCGCGCGCGGCAGGGTCGCTGTCCGGCGGCGAGGCGCAGCGAATCCGGCTGGCGACGCAGATTGGCTCAGCGCTCATGGGCGTGCTGTATATTCTGGATGAGCCGTCGATTGGCCTGCATCAGCGCGACAACATGAAGCTCATTAACACCTTGAAAAAAATGCGCGACTTGGGCAACACGCTGATTGTCGTCGAGCACGACGAGGACACGATGTACGCGGCGGACTGGATTGTGGACGTCGGGCCGGGCGCGGGCATCCACGGCGGCAACATCGTCGCGGAAGGCACGGTGGAGGATATCAAGCGCAATCCGAACAGCATCACCGGGCAGTACTTGTCGGGCAAAAAACGCATCGAGATTCCCGACGTGCGCCGTCAGCCGAAGGGCTTCCTGACCATCCGCGGCGCGAAGGAGCATAATCTCAAGAACATTGACGTGAAAGTGCCGCTGGGCTGCCTTTGCTGCGTGACGGGCGTGTCGGGGTCGGGCAAATCCAGCTTGGTGAACGAAATCCTTTACAAGCACTTGGCGAAGGTGCTGAACCGCGCGAAAACCCGTCCCGGCGCGTTTGGCAGCATGGAGGGCGTGGAGCAGCTGGACAAAATCATCTGCATTGACCAAAGCCCCATCGGGCGCACGCCCCGGTCGAATCCGGCGACGTACACCGGGCTGTTTGACCAGATTCGCAAGATCTTTGCCGCCTCCCCCGAAGCGAAGGCGCGCGGCTACAAGGAAAACCGCTTCTCCTTCAACGTCAAGGGCGGGCGGTGCGAAAACTGCTGCGGCGACGGGATGCTGAAAATCGAAATGCACTTCCTGCCGGATATTTTCGTGCCGTGCGACGTGTGCAAGGGCAAACGCTACAACCGCGAGACGCTGGAAGTGACCTACAAGGGCAAGAATATCTCCGACGTGCTGGACATGAACATCGAGGAAGCCATCACCTTCTTCGAGAATCACGAGAGCATCCGCCGCAAGCTCGAAACGCTCTACGACGTCGGCTTGGGATACATGAAGCTGGGGCAGGCATCGACGACCCTTTCCGGCGGCGAGGCGCAGCGCGTGAAGCTGGCGACGGAGCTCAGCCGCCGCGCGACAGGCAAGACGCTTTATGTCTTGGACGAGCCGACGACCGGGCTGCACATGGCAGACGTGGACAAGCTCATCGGCGTTTTGCAGCGCCTGACCGAAACGGGCAACAGCGTGCTGGTGATCGAACACAATCTGGATGTCATCAAGGTGGCGGACTACCTGATTGACCTCGGCCCGGAAGGCGGCGACAAAGGCGGCGAAATCGTCTGCGAAGGCACGCCGGAGGAAGTCGCCGCGTGCGAAAAGTCGTACACGGGGCAGTTCCTCAAGAAGATGCTGGGGAAACGCTGATTTCTGCCGCGCAATGCGGATGCCGTCAGCGCGAATCCGATTCCGAAGCGAATCACCATTTGAAAAAATGACGAGGCGGGTGTGCCTGCCATCAGCGGAGCGCACCCGCTTCCTGCTGCGCGAAAATGCAACATTCCCGGAAATATGTTGAAATTCATCGAAAAACGCGATATAATGGAACAAGTTAATCTGCCGGAAAGGGGGGAGCGGCTTGAAGAAACATGGAATCCGCGGCCTGCTGATACTGGCGCTGATTTGGGCGCTTATCGGCGCGGCATGGGCGGAGGAAATGCTGCCCGCCTCCATCCGCGAGGCGCAGTCCGCTGAAGAGGCAAGCGCGCTGCTCATCCAGTCTGATACCGGCGAACGCTTGAATGTTGTGAGCGGGCAAGTCCGCCTGATTGTCCAGACGCGGCGCGACGACATGTTCTGCGCTGATTACTGGCGTTCGGGCGAGGAAAAAGGCGAATTTGACCTGACTGCGAAGGAGAACCGCTACGGCGCGCCTTACGCCTACTACATCGGCACCATGTGCACGCGTGCGGTGTACTCGATGGCGCTGTCCTACCTTGGCGTGGATATGACCCCGGTGGATATGAGCGTCCTTGCCCAGCGGCGCACGCTGAATGAGCCGTACGACGAAATCACGGCGCTGGTGGATGGTTTGGCGCGGCGTGGATTGACCGAAGCGACATTTGATGAAATGATGGCGCAGTATCTCAACGATGAGCGATATTCGCCGCTATATATATATATGAAGCGGACGAACGGTGTGGGCCATGCGCTGCTGATTGTGGGGTATAATGCGGAGCGGAAGCGGTTTGTGGCGGTTGATCCGTCGCCGCGCGGATTTCAGGGGGATACGGTGCGGACGTATGAATTGTCGTTTGCGCAGAATCGCCAGCGGGTGATGCGCTGCCCGTATGCGAAGGACTTGGAAGGCGCAAAGGTCTTGCAGGTGTATCAGTGGTATTGGATAGGGGAAGAAACAGAAAAAGAATAGGCGCGGCACAAAGGGGCTAAACACGCGGAAAAGGGATGGAGAAGAAGCCGTCTCCATCGCGCAGAGGGGTCAAAAGGGGAACTTCGCACGTCCGCAGACGCGCCCCCTAAGCCGCGCTATTTACACCCTCGTCTGCCCTAAACACAGCCATGTAACCTTTTCTTCATGTTCCGCAACGTTCAAAGTAACCTCTTCCGCAAATTGTATTCAAATTGTACACACCTGTACTTCAACTGTTTTTTTTGCATTTTCCAGCCGAAAACAGCCTATTTTTTACATTCATCACTTTTCTTTTTCTCGTATCCGTGATACAATAGAAGTGTGAATACTTCTTATTGTGCAGTCGGACGTCAGGCAGTAGCAATTTGAAAGTTCCGTCTCTCCTTGTGTTTGTTTTGTCGAATTCTCATTTCCATTTTTTGCCGTCGACTTTGAAGGAGGTCCTTTCCCGTGGATGATGCGAAACGCCCTGCGCCAGAAACCGTCAATTTCTCAACCTGCCGAGTTGTGAGCGTCCGCGCTGTACCCGCCGCAAGCCCGAACTTCGCGCCGGTGTACTGCCTGATGACGTCGGAGGTGGACGGGTTCCCCATACAGCAGGCAATTCCGCTCATCCCGCTTGGCGGAGCGGTGCAGGGCGCACAGACAGCGCAAGACGTTCGACCCGCACAGCCCATGCCTTCCGTGTCGTCGTCCACTGCATCCGCCCGTCCGAAGCCGCCTCAGCTGCCCCTGCCGAAATCGCAAATCCCGACGCAGTGGGAGATTTCCAGTCTGCTGTCGTCTCTCGGCGTGCCTGCGCGTCTGTCCGGCTTCTACTATCTGGTGGATGCGATTCTGTATCTCCTGTGTCAGCCCATTGAGACGCGCTGCATGACGATGGAAGTCTACCCGACCGTTGCGCGGCGGTACAGCACGTCGCCGCTGGCGGTAGAACGCGCGATTCGCACGGCCATCAACCAATCGTGGCAGGAGCAGAACATTCCGCTTTACTGCGCCCTGTCGGGGCGGAATCCCGCGCCGCATGAACCGCGCCCCACAACGTGCGAGTTTGTGGCGAACGTGCTGATGTTCCTGCGGATTCATCTGGCGGAGCTGAAGAAGTGAATATTTCTGGAGATTGAAAAAGCCAGCGGTTTTGTGCCGCTGGTTTTTCTTGTATCCTTTTGGGTTTGGGTATCCGTTTGGAGGGGGAAGCAAGGGCAAGGTGCGGTGGAGCGACTATGTGGTCGCGCCCATTTGGCGCGACAATGTGCAAGGGGTGGGTAGAGTAGCTTGGGGGCGCTCCTGCGGGAGCGCAAAGTTACTGGCAGGGACGCTTCGCTGC
>ENA-OPEC01002528-OPEC01002528.1-human-gut-metagenome-genome-assembly--contig:-NODE-2528-length-10047-cov-9.821557_pt1 | contig 10047 bp, 10 predicted proteins | sample MGYA00241622_ERZ501507 | MGnify/ENA primary metagenome ERZ501507 (study PRJEB25962, sample SAMEA2042582) | human gut metagenome | biome: human gut; feature: human-associated habitat; material: faeces... | reverse complement strand
GGAGCCATATATCAACCAGCTGCCAGACTATGCGTATCTCTGCAAAGACCTGCTGAACGGAAAAATGTAATCTATCAAACGAGGTGTCAGGAGCCATACGGTGCTTCTGGCACCTTTTTTGTGGATTTTTTGTGAATTTGATTAAAAAGTCCTTGACAATTTGTCTCTGGAAAAACCGCCAAGAGCATCCTTGTGACCGCTTCTGTGCGGCTGGCGGCCTTTATCTTTCCCCAATATACGAACATCATGCAGCGAGACGAGATGGACTTCGGCTCTTTGGGTGAGCGGAAGCGGGCGATCTTCTGCATTACTCCTGTCAACGATGGCAGCATGAACTATCTGGTCAGTATGCTGTTTACCCAGTGCTTTCAGGAGCTTTATCTGCGGGCGGACGAGCGGTATGACGGGCGTCTGCCGGTGCCGGTGCGTGTGATACAGGATGAGTGGGCCAACGTTGCCCAGCCGGACAGCTATCCCAAGGTGTTGGCTACCTGCCGCAGCTATAATATCGGCATCAACATCATCGTGCAGAATATTCAGAGCATAAAGGCACTGTATAAGGACGAGTGGGAGGGTATCATCGGCAACTGTGATACTCTCCTGTTTCTCGGTGGCGGCAACGAGCCCACATCACTGGAATTTGTGTCGAAGCTGCTGGGAAAGGAAACGGTGCATACCCGCACACGCGGGCAGACGAAGGGACGCAGCGGGTCAAGCTCCGTCAATTATCAGCAGACCGGGCGTGACCTGATGACCCCTGACGAAATACGGATGCTGCCCACCAATGATGCGCTGCTGTTCATTCGCGGCGAAAAGCCGGTGCGGGACAAAAAGTACGACATCAAGAAGCACCCCAATGTGCGCCGCACAGCGGACGGTCGGGCGAAGCCTTACAGCCATAACCCGCCTGTGCCGGACTACACGCTGCCCGACCTGCCTTACGAATTCCGCACATTGGACGACTATACATTTTTGGAGGACGAATATGAAATTGAAGAAACCTAACACCATTGTAAGAGCTGTGTGTGCAGGCGCGGGACTCACTCTCTGCTGCCTTGTGCCGGTCTACGCCACTGGCGGTGATCCGCTGACCATCGTCAACAACCTGTCCGACTTCATCTTTTCCATCATCAAGGCCATCGGTATTATCATTCTCGGCTGGGGTATCGTGCAGGTGGGCATGAGCATCCAGAGCCACGACGCCAGTCAGCGGACGCAGGGGCTGCTGTGTCTGTTTGGTGGCTTGCTTATTACCTTCGCCAAGGAGATCCTGACGCTGATCGGCGCGGTGTAAGCCATGGACAACAACTGGATCATTGACAATCTCAACTATGCCTTTGGCGTGTGGAATGACAAGTTGACGGAGATGTGGTCGCTGCTGACCCAATCGCCGCAGGCATTTAAGGGCGGCACGATCTGGCAGACGATCCAGACCATTAACGGAGCCATGCAGGGCATTGGTTACGGCCTGCTGGTACTGTTTCTGGCCATCGGTATCTTTCGCAGCAGTGCCAGCTTTCGGGACTTCCAGCGGCCTGAACACGTCCTGCGGCATTTTATCTACTTCGTCATGGCGAAGCTGGCTGTCACCTACGGTATCGATCTGATGGTGGACATTTTCGCGGTCTGCGCCGGTATCATCTCCACCGCTGCCGGCAGTGTGGGCGGTATCGACGGTGCGGCCGTGTCGCTGCCTGCGGAGATAGCGTCAGCCATTGAGGATGTGGGCTTCCTCGCCAGCATCCCGTTGTGGCTGGTGACGCTGCTGGGTTGCCTGGTCATTACGGTGCTGGCGTTTCTGATGATCCTCACCGTATATGGTCGATTCTTTAAGCTGTACCTGTATGCTGCACTGTCACCGGTGGCGCTGGCGTCCTTTGCGGGGGAAGGCACGTCCCAGATGGGGCGTGCCTTTCTCAAAAGCTACATGGGCGTGTGTCTGGAGGGCGCAGTGATCGTGCTGGCCTGTATCGTGTTCTCGGCCTTCGCTGCCAGCGACACGGTGGTGTTGGGCGGTGGCTCGGTAGTCACGCAGGTGTGGGGCTATCTGGGCGAGGTGATCTTCAATATGCTGGTGCTGGTGGGTTTGGTGAAGGGTGCCGACCATGTGGTGCGGGAGATGTTTGGAATGTGAGAAAATATCGCCCTATACTTTCTTGCTAATTTCTGCCTTGGTATTAGCAGGAAAGGCGCCGTATCTTTGGGTTGCAAACGATTCTGCTGAGTAGTACAATCAGAAAAAAGCAAATTGATATACGAAAGGGCATGTCATTGTGTTAATCAGATGTGCGGAGGAAAAAGATTTTCGGGAACTACGGCAGTTTTATGACCGTATGTGTGAGGTTCTGGGAGAAAAGGACTTTCTGCCGGAAGGCGATAAGGGAGGCTTTCCCTCGGACGAAATGGTCAAAAATGCGATTGCAGAGAAGGATCAGTTTATCGGCATAGAAGATGGCCAAATCGTTGCCGCGTATATCATGAATCATGACTGCGACGAGGCTTACCACACAGTTCGATGGCTGACAGATGCGGAAGACAAAGAGATGGTCGTTCTCCATGCTCTGCGAGTGCTTCCCGAATATGGCGGTCGCGGGTATTCCAAGCAATTGGTGCAGCACGCAATCGATACCGCAAGAGAAAGAGGGCTGAAATCCATTCGCCTTGACTGCATAGAGGGAAATGATATTCCGCAGAAAATGTATATGTCGTTTGGATTTGCCTATGTAGATACTGTCGAAATCACATATGTGGACATCGGAATACCGAGGAAATTCCTTTTATATGAGTTTGCACTCTGACAACATCTTACTCATTAAGGTAACAACGAAGAAAAGCACCGGAAACCGGTGCTTTTCTTTTGCCCGAAAGGAGAAAACACATGGAAATCAAAATCAACAAAGAAATTCGCAGCTACAAGGAGACTGTCTACTTCGGCCTGACAGCACGGCAGTTAATTTGTTCGCTGCTGGCCGTGGGTACGGCGGTGGGACTGTACTTTGCCCTACGGGGCGTACTAGACCGCGAGACGCTGGGTTGGCTGTGCATCGTGGGCGCTGCGCCTATGGCGGCGGCAGGCTTCTTTCACTACAACGGCCTGACGCTGGAGCAATTCCTGTGGGCATGGTGTAAGACCAACTTTCTGCTGGCCGGTCGGCGGCTGTGGCACAGCGAGAATTACCTATACGACCTTTGGGAGGAGGACAAGAAGTGAGAAAACTATTCAAGGACCGCAGCACAGAACGGGACGCTTTCCGCATTCCCCGCAGCGTGCAGCAGTCTATCCCCATCAAGCGCATCTATAAGGACGGCGTTTTTCGTGTAAGCGGCAGGTTTTCCAAGACATGGCGCTTTTTTGATGTCAATTATGCCGTAGCTTCACCAGAGAAACAAATGGAGTTGTTTTTGGGCTACTGCGGCGTCCTCAACAGCCTGCCCATCGATGCGGGCATCAAGCTGACACTGGTGAACCGCCAACTTAACCGGCAGGAGTTCAGCCGGAATCTTCTGATGGCCTACCGGCAGGATGGCCGCGACTATATGCGCCGCGAATATAACGGCATTCTGCTGGACAAGGCCAGCGGCAGCAACAATCTGGTGCAGGAGAAGTACATCACCGTGTCCGTGGCCAAGCGCAGCATCGAGGAGGCCCGCACCTTCTTCGCCCGCGTGGGAACCGACCTGACCGCTGGCCTGAGCCGCATGGATTCCGGTATACGGGAAATCACCCTCAACGAGCGTCTGCGCCTGTTCCATGACTTCTTCCGCGTGGGGCAGGAATCTGCCTTCGCCTTCGACCTGCAAACCGCCCAGCGGCGCGGCCACGACTTCCGCGACGCCATCGCGCCGGAGACGCTGCAATTCTTCCCCGATCACTACGCCGTGGACGAGCGTGTGGGCCGCACGCTGTTCCTGCGGGAGTACGCCAGCTTCATCAAGGACACTATGATCACCGAGCTGATGGACTACCCCCGGAACATGATGCTGTCCATCGACATCGTGCCGGTGGCCACAGACGAGGCTGTGTCGGAGATGCATCGGCGCATCATGGCGGTGGAGAGCGACATCACCCGTTGGCAGCAGCGGCAGAACCACCACAACAATTTCTCCGCCAATATCCCCTATGATCTGGAGCAAATGCGGAAGGAAACACGGGAATTTCTGGACGATCTCACCGCCCGCGATCAGCGGATGATGTACGCGCTGGTGACGCTGACCCACCTTGCCGACAACGAGGAGCAGTTGGAGCAGGACACGGAGGCGCTGTCCGCCATTGGCCGCTCCCACGGCTGCCGGTTTGCTACCATGAAGCACCAGCAAGAGGACGCGCTGAACACGGTGCTGCCCTACGGCCTGCGGCGCATTGACGCCATGCGGACGCTGACCACGGAGAGCACCGCCGTGCTGCTGCCCTTCAAGACGCAGGAGATCATGGACACCGGCGGCCTGTACTATGGCGTCAACGCCGTGTCCCGCAACCTTATCATCTGTAACCGCGACGCGATGCTCAACGGTCACGGTCTGTATACGGGCGTGTCCGGCAGTGGCAAGTCCATGATGGCAAAGCAGGAGATCGGCTTCGTGGGGCTGAATACCAACCACGATATTATTGTGGTAGACCCCGAGCGGGAGTATGGCCCGCTGATCCGCGCCCTGGGCGGCGAGGTCATCACCATCTCCGCCTCCAACGGCAGCTATGTCAACGCGCTGGACATCTCTAAGGAGTACGGTGACGGGCGCAATCCGCTGGTGCTGAAAAGCGAGTTCATCATGTCTCTGTGTGAACAGCTCATGGGCGCGGGCGAGATCGGCGCAAAGGAGAAGTCCATCATCGACCGCTGCACTGCCAACATCTACCGCAAGTACATCCGCAGATACGAGGGCGACCCGCCCACGCTGAAAGACCTCTATGACGACCTTATGCGGCAGAAGGAGCCTGTTGCCCATGAAATTGCGCTGGCGTTGGAGCTGTTCACTACCGGCAGCCTGAACGTGTTTGCCCATCAGACCAATATCGACACCCGCAACCGTATCATCTGCTACGACATTCAGGACTTGGGTGAAAACCTCAAGCCCATCGGTCTGCTGGTGATGCTGGACAGCATTCTCAACCGTGTCATTCGCAACCGGCAGCAGGGGAGGTATACCCACGTCTATATTGACGAGATCTATCTGTTCTTCGCCAGTCCTGGTGTGGGCGGTAAGAGCGCCATCAATAACTATTCCAGCGAATTTCTTTACAAATGCTGGAAGCGATTCCGCAAATACTATGCCACCCTCACCGGTATTACGCAGAATGTGGAGGAGTGCCTGCTGTCCGATACGGCGCGGCTGATGTTCGCCAACAGCGAGTTTCTGGTGCTGCTGAACCAGGCACCCACCGACCGTGCGGAGCTGGCAAAGCTGCTGGATGCCAGCGACGCGCAGATGGATTACGTCAGCGACGCCCCGGCAGGACACGGATTGATTAAGGTGGGCTCTTGCCTTGTGCCGTTCATCAATGAGTTGCCCCGTGATACGGAGCTGTACCGCCTGATGACCACCAAGCCGGGGGAGCAAAATGCATGACATCAAGACCCGTGCCGCCATGGAACAGCCGAAAACGCGGCAGCAAAACGCCATACCCCGCACGGCGGTTCGTATCTTGCAGCGGCACTACGCCCAGCAGAAGCAGGAACGGCAGACACAGCACCAGCGCCAGCCGGTGGAATACGCCACGGAGCAGGCACGGCAGGGCGCGGCGGACGCTGCCCGTCTGACTTTCCGCGCCACGCAGCAGCTTCAGCGGAAGTACGTCCTGCACAAATACCGTACCCAAAAGGTGCGGCAGCGGCAGGAGACAACGGCGGTGCAGGTGCGACAGCGGGATATGTGGCAGTCAACGGAGCAGACCGCTGCGGCGCAGCACACTGCCACGGTGCCGCGCCAACCGGCACAAAAACCGCCTGCACCAACCATGACCGCCGCCCGGCAGCGGGCAAAGCAGCACACCCAACGTACCGCCCAGCGACAGATGCTCCAACAGACGAAAGCCGCCGCCCGCAAAGCGGGACAGCGGCTGGAGCAGATGGCGCAGACGGCGGGCAAGGCCATCCGCGCCGGTGTTGAGGCGATAGCCGCAACGGGCGGCGGTGTGGTGTTATTCCTGCTGCTGGCGTTGCCGGTGATCGCGGTTGTGACGGCGCTGTCACCGGCTGGTGTTCTCGTGGACAGTCATACCATGGAGCCCACCGGCGAGGCTATGGAGGTATGGGAGCGCCTGCCGGACGATCTCTCTATGGAGCGGCGTATGGTGGTGACTTATGCGCTGGCGCTGGTGGGCAAGGTGGACTACTTTTGGGGCGGCAAATCGCTGGTGCTGGGCTGGGACGACCGCTGGGGCGAGCTGACTGAGGTCACAGCCGAGGGCAGCGCCACCACCGGCACGGAGCAGCCTTACGGCCTTGATTGTTCCGGCTTCGTGGATTGGGCGTTCTACAACGCCAGCGGCGGCGAGTATGTGATCGGGCAGGGCGGCGGAGCCATAGAGCAGCACGCAAACTGCGTGGACATAGAGTGGGACGAAGTGCAGCCGGGGGACTTACTGTTCTATCCGGAGGATGAACACGTCGGCATCGCCGCAGGCCGCGACTGGCTGGGCCGCCTTCTGGTGGTGCATTGCGCCGCAGGTACGGACGGTGTGGCGATCTCCCACCGAACTGGTTTTGAGACTGCCGCAAGATCCATGTGGTATGGGGAAGAATAGAGAGCAGAGGACGCCATAGCGGCACAAAAAGGATGCTGTAAAGTTGATAGGTCGTTGCCTCCGCAGCAAAAACTATTCAGCGGTGTCAATAAATAGCAAGCGCTCGGCGTCAGCCGAGCGCTTGCTATAGTTTGCGCAAGACCTGCTTTACTCTGCTATCTGGATGGTGGAAGGATTATTTGATGCTTGGACAGAATAGGTCATATACGTACGGGTGCTGGAGGTTCCGTTTTTGGCGGCATAAACATCTACATTAGCATAATAGTAACAGCCTGCAACGCCTTGAAATGTTATTGGAGTCTCAGAGTAATAATATGCATTATGGCCTATCATGGCAGGGTAATCCTTGGAATCAAAGGTGCGGAGGTAATAAAAGTGCTCATTATCGGTGGACTTATACACATAAATCTTCGTGGCGCCTATATCATCCATAAGTCCGGTACCGTCAACCTCGACCGTTATTGCAATTTTGCTGCCTTTTTCCGCCGTGCATGCAGCCCGATAGCTATCTAAGTGTGCACTTGCTCGTGTCGCTGCATACGCTGTAATTACTAATCCCAGTATCATGCATAGTGCCAAGATGCTCGATGTAAAGAATTTCTTGCAAAACTTCACCATAGTTACCCCCTGTATATCGATTTGATGATATTTTCAAGATCCACTTGCGATACGCTGCCCATTATACGGCATCCAAAATCGCCGCTATTCCATACGGCTTTCTCCATATCAGATTCTCCGTCGTAAAAAATGTAGTGTTCAATTTGATGGAGAATTACTCTCAGCACATCCTTCTGATCCTTTTCAATTGAGGGTTTGTTGTGATTAGACAACTGCCAGCATCGTAGCGTTAAGCACCCATTATCAGATATGTAAATCACCCTAAAACTGATCCCAATTTTATCTCGGGTTGCTTCACAAAGCTGCAATGAGAATCTCTCGGGAAGCCATGTGGGGAGGACATATCCCTTAATGTTCAGATCGGCCAGCATTTCCTCTGGCGTTTCGTAGACCCGGGTTTCTCCCACAGCAAGATCATTTTTCCCCATTGATATCTGTTCAGAAGAATCATTTCCTATCCGAAGCACAGACGCCGTCCACTCGGCCAACGTTCGGAAAAGATTGAAGCCGGAGGCCTGTACCGTAAATAGAGACAACGCTACGACGAGTGTAGCGGCCAGGATGAGCAGCTTTTTGAACGGTTTGCGGGAAGGTGTCGCAGAAAGATTTCTTCTTTTCGCTGCGGCAGGTGCAGCAGTTTCCTCAGACTCCAGGAGTTGTGGGTTTTTCTCACAAAAACGTAAATAACTCCTCTGCACCTGAGCATCTGTTACTGTCATCTCTGGGTCATGCTTTTGCAATTCATCAACGACATCTATCAGTTCTGCAGACAGATCATCATATTCAGCATTTTCAAGCATGAGTTCCGCCCAGCGATCACGGATGTTTTCCCTCCAATGCCCCTCAGATTGCTTCAAAGAGCCCTGCCTGCCGCCGTTGGGCGCTCTTTCCGCTTCGGACATCCCAACACCTCCTCGCTTTCATATTTGAGCAACTTCCTATTATGTAACGACTTTTTTTCTGCTTTTTCTTCAAAATCTCTCCACTTCTCGTAGCTGCTTCTCGCCCGAATCAATCGCATACGACTTGCAGCCTCTGAAATGCCGAGAATATGGCCAATCTCTCGGTGACTTAGCTGTGCTTCATAGTACATACATAGAAGGTCTTTTTCCTCTTCTGACAACTGGCGGGGAAGCGAGTCCCGAAATGATATTTCACAGTCAGACTCTGTTATCGCGGACCGCTCGGTTAACGGTTGTTCCACCTGATGCCACTTTCGCTGCAACTCTGTTGCGATCTTGTTCCGCAGTGTGATCACCAGCCAGCCCATCAGATTTTCATGTTCTGCTACATTAGGATCGTCCCGGCGCTCCAACAGTGTTTGAAATGTCTCTTGTACCATGTCGTCTGCAAAAGTTCTTCCCAGTCCGGAGGCGCAGGCAATTCGAAACAGAGTTGGATACGCAGTTTCGTACAATTCCTGGATTTTTGCATTCCCCAATCCCACAAAGACCTCTCCTTTATTTCGCTTCAAAAACCGACATTTATCCGCATAACCGTAGCACGGCACAGTGCATAGTTTGCGTGGTGCCCGCTTCCTCGTTGCAGATATATTATACAAGTTTACAGGAAAAGTCAACAAAACAACGCGGTATATGACTATAAAATCTGTTTAATTAGCAGATTTTCTCCCTTAAGGTGTGCCAGTATTCGACAATTTGTGACATGTTGCAGTTCTTGTCAAATGAGAGGTTAGAGGAAACTGCCGGGTTATATCCCGTGCTATGCAAAGGAGTGTCGCCCCGTGATACACCGCGATTTTGAGAGACTGCATTCAGATGCTTATGCGCTGCTTCGAGCTCTTGGCATAAGAGCAGATCATACACAGTTCTTCTATACGGCCTACGCCATCGCCCTTGTAGCTGACCAACCGTTACGCAGTGTTCTTTTCACACCACTGGTTCGGATACCTGTTGCCAGACTCTATGATGTCTCTATTACTGATGTACGAGATGCGCTTCACTGTACGGCGGAAGAAATATCCTGTGCGGGTACGCTTTTATTTGCCGATATTTTTTCGCGTAGGACAAACCCATCTGCTGTACAGCTCGTCTTGGGGCTTGCAACCTACATAAACAAGGAATATCGCGCATGAACAATGACGCTGAGTAACCGTCAAAAGCTATCCCAATGTCAGCTTAACTTACTGACATTGATCCCACGGCGTGGCCATTTTTACGCCTTTACACCGCTATCGGTCTGACCCAAGCGCGGAAAGCGTTGGATACTTGGAAATGGAACGACCAGTTCCAGCTCTTGATTCCCCACATTTTCTTCCTTGAATATACCAGAAACCCGGTTGCCACATAATGCGCAACCGGGTTTCTCGGCAGACTGTGCAAAGAACGAACGTACTGTCTGCCAATTTTTGACAGAATGTGTACATAAAGTGTAATATGTCCGCCATATTCCGCGCTGTCGCCGCGTTAAACGTCTTATGCGGCTTGATTTTCCCTATAAAAGGTGGTAGCTTAGAAGCAGTAATTTTGCGACGTATCACGTGCTACGGCGTTCATGCCCCGGAGCGGCAGGTGTGCTGCAAAATGCGTGGTCAACAGATGACACAGCTGTTCTTGCAGAGAGGTTCTGGGAGCAGAAAGAGTGATATAGGGAGGAACAGGAAATGAAAGGTATCGTATTAGCAGGCGGAAGCGGGACGCGGCTGTATCCGCTGACCATGGTCACGT
>ENA-OPEC01002526-OPEC01002526.1-human-gut-metagenome-genome-assembly--contig:-NODE-2526-length-10077-cov-3.831371_pt1 | contig 10077 bp, 8 predicted proteins | sample MGYA00241622_ERZ501507 | MGnify/ENA primary metagenome ERZ501507 (study PRJEB25962, sample SAMEA2042582) | human gut metagenome | biome: human gut; feature: human-associated habitat; material: faeces... | reverse complement strand
AGGGCTTCAGCCTATTTTTATCTTTGATTAAAAACTTTTACCGGACAGCAATAATAATTTTTACAGCTTGAGAATAGTTATTTAAGTTATTCATATCGCACATTATTCTGCAAAGATATATCAATCATTAGGGTACTAACAACCACAGCCGTTACTTCCTACTATAGTATAAATTCCTTTGTCGAAAGGAAACTCAATATTAGCAAAAACCATATTTTTAATATTATTTATTTTTACATTTAATACATCCATATTAGCCTACCATTAATTACGACCATACAAAAGTACAAAAAAATAATGTTAGTTAATAGGAATTACATAGTATAAATAACATCTTTACTCTTCTGCCATAAAAAAGTTTGCTTCTTCTGCTCACCCAACGAGTTTCTTTCCCAAAACACGCCATCGGCATATCCCTGAATAGTCTTGTCAGAAAGAGCATTGACTACCCTCTTGGCAGCCCATAGGCAATATTCCTTATTGATTTCAATTCCGCAATAAGAACGCCCCAACTTGCGGGCCACGACGGCGGCAGTACCGCTACCTAAGAACGGGTCGAATATCCTGTCGCCCGGCTTAGACGATGCAAGCACGAGCTTGGCATAAAGCTTCTCGGGTTTTTGGGTGGGATGGTCGGTGTTTTCCGGCATCGACCAAAAAGGAATACTGATATCATCCCAGAAATTAGACGGATAGGTTATTCTGAAATTACCCGACTCCGTCTCATCCCAATCCTTCGGTTTGCCGTCTATTTTATAAGGCGCTATCACCTTACGCTTCATCTTCACCGACTCCACGTCAAAGTAATAATCCTTAGAATCCTTCACGGCAAACCATATATCCTCCATTCCGTTCTTCCAATTGGATTTCGCTCCGCGCCCCTTTTCCCTTTGCCATGTAATGCGGTTGATTACGGTAAGCCGCTCTTCTATGACACGCTGCATCGAAGATGTGCATTTCCAATCTCCGCACATATAAAGAGACCCGTTGCTCTTCAGCTTGTCGCAGACCTTATAAAACCAGCTCCTGAGATAATCCTCGTATGCGTCAGACTTCATGGCTGCAAACTTCTGCCCGTGAAAATCCTTATCCAAATTATAAGGAGGATCTATAATTATCAAATCAAAATATTCATCCGGGATATAATCTAAACAGTCAAGGAGATTTGCATTGACAATCATATCATCATGAAAACCGTTTCTGAGACTTTCACCATTATCCACCAGCCCCTCTAAAGCCGGTATCTCTTCTGCCGAAACCGTCAGAGTCCTGTTTCTTCCGGCCCTTTGTTTTACACCTTCTGTCATATCAAATTATTGTTTACCCGATGTTACTAATGATTAATAAAAACTCTGAAGCCATTATATTATTGCTTTCTCACAGCCCATTAAAATGGGGGCAGTTCCTACAATTGCCCCTATTGCGATTACTCATGCAATGCGTTGAAACCGAAATTCCGCATCACGGACGACGAGCTGAGCATACGAATAAACTCCCGTGCGGATGCCTTGATATAAGAGTTCTTGAGCACATGAATGCATCCCTCCATATCGTTGCCAGGCACATCGAGTGGAACGGCAACAAGTTCCCTTTGGTCTATGACGGTGGATTCGGACAGGATGGTTACGTAGTTGCTCTCGCGGATGACCTTGAACAGCAGACTCACATTATTCATCTCAATTTTTGCATCGAGACAGTGGCGTGTGTTGGCGAGCATTTTCTCAAGTGCGTTGCGTGCCTGCAAGCCTTTGGTGGGCAGCGCCAGGTCGAAGCGGTCAATCTCGTAGAGCGTAACCAGCTTTTGCTTAGCAATGGGATGACGCTCATTAACGACAGCGGCCAGGCGATTGTTGAACAGCACATGACTATCAATACGTTCGTTGCGGACAGACGGGCGGAATGCCAACACGAAGTCGAGCTCATGCCTCGTGAGCTTGTCCATCAGCTCCTCCATCGCCCCGTAGCACACGTTGAGCTTCACCTTAGGATATTTCTTCAGGAAATCCATCAGCGTTTCGATGGCTATCATGCTGAAGGAGAACGTAACACCGATATTCAGTTCGCCCACAAGCATGGCTTTCAGTTCCTGTAGCCTCAGCACGCAGATGTTGGCACTGTTCACCGTATCGTGCGCCAAAGGCAGCAGCGTGTGGCCCGCCTCGGTGAGTATCACCTCATGGCTGTTACGCTGGAAAAGCTTTTGGCCGAGTTCCTTCTCCAACTGACTAATCTGTTGCGACAACGTGCTTTGCGTAATGAACAGTTCCTTACCGGCCAAAGAAAAATTCAATGTCTCAGCCACTTTCAGGAAATACCTTAATTGTCTTAATTCCATTTTATCGTCGTTTAACGATGCAAATGTACTACTTTTAGACTAAAAAAATGTGCATCACTATGGCATAATCTCGATTTCAGCTATCGTTTTTATCAATAGCAGAACGTCGGAAGGCTATTCCGGTCCACAGAATATTTACATTTATAGGTAAATTTAGCACCAAAGTCTTAAACGCCTTGACTGTAATCAAGCAACACCTGTTAGCAGCACCGAAAGCGGCGTTCGATAAAAAGAATAACAACCATAAGTTTGTTCGATGAAAATAATCTACTTTTGCAACCGAAGATGAATAATAGAACAATGGAACAGATTCACGAAAAGCATTGCCGTTACGGTGGCATTACAGCCACATTGAACCACAAACTCGACCTGCTGCTGCGCACAGGCTGTCTGCTGACGGAAAGTGCCGCGGACACAAGCCGCATCATACGCACAATGAAACGCACCGCTGCATACCTCGGCTTGCCCGAAGAGAATCTGCACGTGTATGTGAATTACAATATGCTGATGGTGAACCTTTCGGACGAGACGCACTCTTACACTAAATTCAAACGCTGCGAACACCACGGCATCGACATGACTGCCATCTCGAAGATAAGCAATCTCTCGCTGTGCGCTATAAAGCAAGACTACCCGGTGGAACGATACGAGGAGGAACTGGAGCGCATTGGCAAGGCCAAACGCAACTACACCCCGTGGCAGGTGGCTGTCGGAGGCGGCTTTGCCTGTGGCGGCTTCTGCATACAGTTCGGCTGCGACTGGCCGGCATTCCTTTACGCTTCCATCGCCGCCATACTCGGTTTCCGCCTCCGGTTGTTTCTCAACTCGAAAGGCAGCAACCCGTACTTCAACATCGGACTGGCCGCATTCGTCTCTACACTGATAGCCTGGCTCTTCGGTCTGCTGTCCGAGACCAGCGGCATAGCATCTGCCATGCCTTCGTTCATGGTGTCCGACACACCGTGGCATCCGCTCATGGCCTGCGCACTGTTTATCGTTCCGGGTGTTCCGCTGATAAATTTTGTGAACGATATGCTTTCCGGTTATGTTCAGGTGGGCATCACCCGCGCCGTCAACACTCTGCTGGCGGTACTCGCCATGGCCTTCGGCATTGCCTTCGCCATAGAGGTTTGCGGCATCGACAATTTCGTGCGCGACCTCTCGATGACGCCGCATCACAACTACATAGAGTATTCCATCGCCGCGGCAGTGTCGGCAATGGGATTCTCGATGATATTCAACATTCCGAAACGGCAGCTTTGGGTAGTGGCGACAGGCGGCATAATAGCCGTCTGCACGCGCAATTTCGTCAGTCTCGGAGCAAGCAGCGGCAACATAGGACTCGACTGGGGGGCGACCATCGGCTCGCTGGCCGGCTCCGTTCTGATAAGTATCATCGCCACGCGCGCCATGCACCGGCTACACACTCCGCACCATTGCATCTCCATTCCGAGCGTTATCCCGATGATTCCCGGTGTGCTGATGTATCGCGCCCTGTTCTCGTTCATAGATATGCACGGTGTCGTAGGCGAGGTGACGGTTGGTATGAACAACGCCATCCGTGCGTCGCTCATCATCCTGTGCATCTCCATCGGCGTGGCCATTCCGAACATCTTCTTCCGCCGTATGAACTTCCCTAAAAAAGAGCGCCAGCTCCTTGATATGCTCATTGAGCGCAGGAAGAAGCACGGTTTGTTTGTCGACTTGAACAATGTTGGATAATCAATTCATAATATATTAAATAATTTGTCGTAACATAAAGCGCCCGCATGGCAGTATGCGAATATAGTCTGCGGGCGTTACGACTATGAAATCAATCCCTATCCGAATCATGAAAAATCTTTATAAATATCCCTTGAAAAATCGATGTTTTTTCTTTCAAGCTCTCTCTTGCTCTCAAAAACGCAAAAATACGGCGTTTTAGTCAGTTTCAACCTAAAACCCTGACAACCAGAGAGTTATACCATTTCAACCCCAAAACAGCGTTTTAGAAGGCGTTTTTAGCCTCGTTAAATTGCAACGGAGCCACTTTTGCATTGCAACGGAGCCACTTTTGGCCTTCAACGGAGGCTCCGTTGCACTCCAAAACGGCCTAAAACGGACTCTAAAAGTGGCACTTTTGAAAGCCAACAAACGTTAAATCGGCTAAAAACGGAAAATTCCCGTGTTTTTTCAGACATCAAATTTCGATGAAAAACGCTTCCGATTTTTTCCAACGGAGGCCGTTTTAGAATTATGAGTTACGAATTTTGAGTTTTGAGTTGGGATTTTTAAGGTCGAAAAACAGCCGAAAATGAGTAACGGAGCCTATATTTAACGTTCGTTAATACAAGAGAATCGATTTTTGATTGTAAAGATTTTTAACTTAAACCTTTACAAAACAGTTGGCTTTCATAGTCTGATTTCTTTCTATAAAGAAGAGCATTTTGGGGCTGTCCCCTCTCATTTTTTACTGCACCGGACAAAATAAAATCACGAGAACAGTCCTTAGTTGATAAAAAACGAGTAATTTTGCATAAAAAGAATATTATATGCTTTTCGAAAATACAAAATATTTGGATTACAAATTCCCTACCCCTCAATATTTAGGAGCTAAATATATTCACAGAGGATGGATTGCCCAATTCATACCAGAAGATGCAATTACGGTCGTAGATGCATTCTCCGGTTCACAATCCATATCTTATATGTTCAAACAATTAGGGAAAAAGGTCATAACGAATGATTTCCTAAGTTTCAACGATGCAATAGGAAAGGCCCTTATTGAGAACCCAAGTTATAAGCTGGAAGACTCTGATATAGAAGTATTATTTTCCTCTAACAGCAATCCCTCCAAATACAATTTAATAGAGAAACTATACACAAATTTATTCTTTATGGTAGAGGATTCTACATTTGCAGATAGTGTTCGTAGCAATATACATAAACTCAGCAATCCGTATAAGCAAGCTTTAGCTCTTTCCCTTATGTGCAGGAGTATGACAAGAAAAGTTACAATGGGGCATTTTGCCCATACTCAGGCTTTAACATACGCAGCAGATCCAGCTCGCATAAAACGTAATAGAAGTTTAATACGACCTCTAAGAGATATTTTTATAGATTTGCTTCCAGAATATAATGCCGCCGTATTTGACAACAACAAAGAAAATCGCAGTTACAATCAGAATATTCTGGAGTTATTACCCACATTGAAAAATGTTGATTTAATATATTTTGACCCACCATATTGCAATAGTCATGCCGACTATCAATCGTTTTATCATTTATTAGAAACATACGTCGAATATTGGAAAGATAAACAGTTTATAAACGGCACAAAACGATATGAACCCAAGAAATATAGCGGATTTGATAAAAATAGCGAGGCTTTATCAAGCCTTCAATTACTGTTCAAACGTTCATGCCACATTCCTACTTGGTTAGTAAGTTATAATGACCGAAGCTACCCAGACATAGAAACTATGGTTAATATGATAAAACCATATCGCAATGTAAGAATTGAAAGAAAAATATACAACGCCGGGCGAGGAGGCAAAGGTAGTGTTGCTGGAAGCAGTGAAATACTTTTAATCTGTACAACTAAATAATATATATCATGACGAACTTTGAAAAGTGGGACAAAGAATTTAGAGCCCAAAATCTTTTTGCCTTTAATCACAATAACAACGCACTATTGTGGCTTAAAGTCAGGGCTGTTTGCAGAGGAAAACAAATACACCAATTTCTCCGCAAGAATGCTATAACTTTATCGACAACAAAAATAGCAGAACAGAACATTGAACTATTTGAAACATTAGAAAAGTTTCCAAATAGCATGACATTATTAGATTCTTTCTTAAATGAAAGGAATAATGAATGGTATAACGCTATGAATATTGACGAAGAAACCCTTAAAAACGATTTATATAAAGTACATCACTATGAGTGGGGAGGTAATCAGAACAACTCGTTAGACAAATATCTCGTAAGCAGATACGTTAAAGTTATCAACAAATACGACGAACTACTCAATAAACAAAATGAGATTGCTGATAATGCTTGGAACTATGTCCAAACAAGTTGGTATAATAATTGGACATCATACCTCATAGAAGCTTTATTTAAACGTCATAAGAATGTAATCTCTGCTGTTGGCGAAATTAAAAGCGTCGATTTTTTCTTAAATAACACACCAATCGACTTAAAAGTTACATTTTTCCCCAATCAATATATGAATGAGAAATTGAAAATCAAACTTGGCAAACACGAACTCACATGGCTAAAGCAGAAAGCTAAGACTTTGGGAGTAACCGTAGATAACAAACAGTCTGATTCTCAACAATTATACACATTATCTGAAAAAATATTAGAACTGGGGAAAAATGATATTCTTGAAGAATTAGCTAAAAAGAAAAGAGAAGTTATAACAGATGCGCAATCCAATGTGTTAGAGCTTATTACTTGGCTATATTCAAATCAAGGAGAAATGCGTTTTGGAGCAGAGAACAGATTATTTGTTATTTTAATAGATTCTGCGGACATAAGTCAATCTTGGAAAATGAAAAGAGCGTTTTCTTTAATTGAACCTAAAGTTAAAAATTACTTGGACAATTTTACAGAAGGCTCTCTAAAAGAAATAAATTTTACATTTAAAGGAAATCACTACAAGAGTTTGGCAGATGTGATTTTTATCACAAAATAGAATATCGGATAGCAAGAAAAGGAATAAGAAATTGGCTGAAACCACATCCATACAGGCTCTGAAGCAACAGAAACTGCTGCTGCAAATGGAATACTACTCCGAAAAGGAGGAGTTCCGCCGCCAGACCGAAGCAATAGGAATGCAGCGGAAGGTGAAACGCGGCGACGCATGGCTTCCGCTGCGCATAGGCAAGAGCGCGTATAACTCGCTGAACCAACTGACACTTGAGGTGTTCCGCACGCAAGACGGCGACATAGAACACAACTTCGAGTTCGGACGACCCGTGGTGTTCTTCAAGACTGCTTCCACCGGGGGGAAGGGGGGCTTGCGCTATTTTAACTTCACCGCGACCGTGAGCTACGTGGACGGCGACCGCATGGTGGTGACGGTGTCCGACAACGCGCCGATATTGGAACTGCAATCTTCCACTGAGAGCATCGGTTGCCAGTTGTATTTCGACGAAACTTCATACCGCACGATGTTCGACGCGCTCGACCGTGCAATCAACGCAAAGCACGGACGGCTGGCTTACCTACGCGAGCTGTTCTACTCAAAGCATAAGGCCGAGACGTTCTCTTTCTCCCCAATGCGCTTCCCGTGGCTCAATCCGACACAGGAACAGGCGGTGAACGAGGTGCTGAGGGCAAAGGATGTGATGGTGGTACACGGCCCGCCGGGAACGGGAAAGACCACCACACTGGTCGAGGCGATAAACGAAACGCTGATGCGCGAGAGCCAAGTGATGGTGTGCGCGCAGAGCAATATGGCAGTAGACTGGATTTCGGAGAAGCTCGTCGACCGCGGCATCAACGTGCTGCGCATAGGCAATCCGACGCGGGTGAACGACAAAATGCTGTCGTTCACATACGAACGGCGGTTCGAGGCGCATCCCGACTATCCGCAACTGTGGAGCATACGCAAGGCGATACGCGAGTTGCGCAGCCAGCGCAAGCGCGGTTCGGAGAGCTATCATCAGAAGATGGACCGGCTGAAGAGCCGTGCCACGGAACTGGAGATTCGCATCAGACAGGAGCTGTTCGGCGAGGCGCGCGTCATAGCCTGCACGCTTGTAGGCTCGGCAAGCCACGTACTGGACGGGATGAAGTTCGGCACGCTGTTCATCGACGAGGCTGCCCAGGCATTGGAGGCAGCCTGCTGGATACCCATCAGGCGTGTGTCGCGTGTCGTTTTTGCCGGCGACCACTGTCAGTTACCGCCTACGGTGAAGTGCATCGCCGCGCTGCGGGCCGGTCTCGGCAAGACTCTCATGGAGCGAATAGTGGAGAACAAGCCCGAGGTGGTGAGTCTGCTGAAGGTGCAATACCGCATGAACGAACAGATAATGCGCTTCTCAAGCGACTGGTTTTATGGCGGAATGGTGGAGAGTGCGCCGCAAATCAAGTTCCGCGGGATACTTGATTACGACACTCCCATCACGTGGATAGATACGAGTGAATGTATAAAGAGGTCAGAGGTAAGGGGTGAGAGGTTAGAGAATACCGACATAAAGGGACAAAAGGATAATTCAGGGAAGTCTGAGGTAAGGGGTGAGAGGTTAGAGAATACCGACATAAAGGATGAAGAGAAAGACATATCTCTTACCTCTCACCCCTTACCTCTTACATCTAAAGAACCTCCTCTCCACTCTAATCCCTTCCGCGAATCCTTCGTAGGCGAAAGTTTCGGCCGCATAAACAAGGACGAGGCGGAACTGACACTGACTACGCTGGAGCGGTATTTCACGAAGATTGGCAAGCAACGCACATTGGAAGAGCGGATAGACGTGGGCGTAATCTCCCCCTACCGCGCACAGGTGCAGTATCTGCGCCGACTGATAAAGAAGCGCGAGTTCTTCAAGCCATACCGTCATCTGATAACGGTAAACACCGTTGACGGCTTTCAGGGACAGGAACGCGACGTGATACTCATATCCCTCGTGCGCGCCAACGATGACGGACAGATTGGTTTCCTGAAGGACCTCCGCCGCATGAACGTGGCCATAACACGGGCGCGGATGAAGCTCATCATCCTCGGCGACGTGCCAACCATGACCCGTCACCCGTTCTACAAGAAACTATGGGAGTATGTCTGCGCCGTGGACAACGAAGACAACAAGGAGAAAAACTAAGGAAAAAGTATATCTATGTTACAACAAGACTACATCATGCGACTGATACAGGAGTTTGCCGCCGCACTGCGCAAGTTCCTTCAGAAGCCCGAGGGCGAAGACAAGGACACCATGTTGCGCGACCTCTATCGCCAATACGTGGGCGATTACGAGTTTTATCACACCGCCGCCACCGAGGATGCGCTCGCATCGATGGAGCAATACGATGAAGGCGAGCGCACCCACCGCATCGAGATGCTTGCCGAGCTATACTATGCCGAAGGCTCCCTGTGCCTCGGTGCCGACCGCCTCATGCTTTGGGACAAGGCCTTCCGATTGTTCGACTACGTGAACCGGCACGGCAAAACCTTCTCCTTCGACCGCATGGCGAAGATGGAGGAAATAACGAAAGCATTAAAATAAAAAGATAATGACACCATTATCAATAATTATTTGTACTTTTGCACATAAATAACAAAACAGCAGAAGATTACGATGGAACAGAAGAATTATAAGCGCACGACCGTGACGGCGGCTCTGCCGTATGCCAACGGAGGCGTGCATATAGGACATCTCGCCGGAGTTTACGTTCCGGCCGACATCTACGTGCGGTATCTGAGACTGAAAAACAAGGACGTGGTGTTTATCGGCGGCTCCGACGAACACGGTGTCCCGGTGACCATCCGTGCCAAGAAAGAAGGAATAACCGTGCAGGAAGTGGTTGACAGATACCACGAAATGATTAAGAAATCGTTTGAGGGGTTCGGCATTTCGTTCGACATTTACAGCAGAACAACGTCCGACATACACCATAAGTTCGCATCGGATTTCTTCAGGAAACTGTACGATAAGGGCGAATTCATTGAAAAGACCAGCATGCAATACTACGACGAGGAAGCCAAGACTTTCCTTGCCGACCGCTATATCACAGGCGAATGTCCCCACTGCCATGCA
>ENA-OPEC01002523-OPEC01002523.1-human-gut-metagenome-genome-assembly--contig:-NODE-2523-length-10092-cov-2.787785_pt1 | contig 10092 bp, 12 predicted proteins | sample MGYA00241622_ERZ501507 | MGnify/ENA primary metagenome ERZ501507 (study PRJEB25962, sample SAMEA2042582) | human gut metagenome | biome: human gut; feature: human-associated habitat; material: faeces... | reverse complement strand
CAAGCGCGGCGGTGTTCAATGCCATGCCGCCCCAGCCGCAAATGCCGATAATGCCGATTTTATCGGAATCAACCATTTCGTTTGCTGCAAGGTAGTCTACTGCTGCCTGAAAGTCCTCGGTGTTAATATCGGGCGAAGCCATATAGCGGGGCTGCCCGCCGCTTTCACCGGTAAAGGAAGGGTCGAAGGCAATGGTTAAAAAGCCGCGCTTTGCCATTTCCTGCGCATAAAAGCCGGAGGCCTGTTCCTTAACTGCGCCAAACGGGCCGCAAACGGCTATGGCGGGCAGTTTGCCCTGTGCGTTTTTTGGTACATACATATCCGCCGCCAGCGTAATGCCGTAACGGTTGCGGAAGGTTATTTTACTGTGATTTACTTTATCGCTTTGAGGAAAAATTTTGTCCCATTCCTGAGTTAAATTAAGTTGTGCTGTCATGTCCGTATCAGTCCTTTCTGCGGTAATTGCCGTGCCTGCCGGTGCGGCGTAAGCTGCGGCTGCGCCTGTGCAAAGCAAAAGCGACAGGCCGAGTGCTGTAAAAAGCTTCATACTGCTCATCCTTTCTTACATATTAGCAGGGGCTGCGTTTTTTAGCTGGTAAAGCAAAAAATCCAGCAGGTCTACTTTTTGTTCTGTCCGGTGGAGTTCTGCCAAAAGCAGGTGTTTATGGCGGCGCAGCAGCAGGGCTGCGTTTTGGGTATCGCCGCTTCGCAGCAGCTGCATAACAGTATCGGTCAGTTCGGCACTGCACCCTAACTCCCGCAGGCTGTTTTGGTAATCTGCTAATTTTATCTGCTGCATTTGCGTACCTCTTTTCTGTTTTTATTATAGCTCGGTGGCGATTTTTGCGCTAATGGTAAAAACTCATATCGTGATATGAAATAAATTCAATTCATGTTATAATAAACTTACGGAGGTTTTAGTATGGAAATCAGAACCCTGCGCTATTTTTTAGAGGCGGCGCGCGAAGAAAATATGTCTAAAGCGGCGGAGCGGATGCATATATCGCAGTCGGCGCTTTCCAAACAGTTAAAAGGGCTGGAGGAGGAGCTGGGCAAAAAACTGTTTGTGCGGCACAGTTTTTCTATTGAGCTGACGGAAGAAGGGATGCTTTTGCGCAAGCGCGCAGAAGACTTGCTTTCGATGGCGGATAAAATAACGGCGGAGTTTGCCTCAATGGACGACATTATCGGCGGCAATATTTATTTTGGCTGTGCGGAATCGTACCAAATCAGGCATTTGGCGGCGTTAATAAAGCGTTTTAAAAAGCAGTACCCGGGGTTTCATTACCATATTACCAGCGGCGATACGGAGCAGGTAACGGAAAAGCTGGATAAAGGGCTTTTGGATTTTGCCGTGCTGGTGGAGCGCCCGGATTATGCAAAATACAACGTTGTTAAAATGCCGGAATCGGACCGTTGGGGGCTGGTAATGCCTGCCGGGTGCGCACTGGCGCAGAAGGATTGCATTACTTTTGAAGATTTGCTCGGGCTGCCGCTGTTTTGCTCCGGGCAGGGCTGGCATGCCGATTTGCCGTTGTGGTGCGGCGAGCGTATTAACGATCTGACGCTGGAAGGTTCGTTCCGGCTGTCTTACAACGCTTCTGTTTTTACACGGGAAGGGCTGGGTTATTTATTAACCTTTGAACATCTGGTTAATACCAGCAGTGAAAGCGGGCTGGTGTTCCGCCCGCTGTACCCGGAGCTAACGACGGATATGTTTATTATCTGGAAGAAACATCAGGTATTTACCCCCATTGCCGAGCGTTTTATTAACGAGCTGCAAAAAGAATTTGGGAGAAATAATTAAAGTTTTCTGGCATCGGCCTGAAAAGTGAAAATGCAAAAGTTTTTAAATTGCTAATCGAAAAACAGAGAAAAATTTGATAGAATTAAAAATATAAAAAGAGTTAAAAATTTTTTAAGGAGAAAAACTATGCGTACAGTTGCCTGTTTTGGCGATTCTTTAATTTTTGGTTTTCCGTATGGCCCTAAAGAATCATGGATTGCGGAAGTTGAGGCAGAAACCGGGGTAACCATGCTTAATTACGGCGTGTGCGGCGATTGCTGTGACGATATTGTATACCGCCTGAAAAATATGTATCTGCCTGAGCAGGTTGAAGCTGTTTTATTTTGGGGCGGAGCCAACGATATTTTAAACGGACGCCCGCAGGGCTTTGTTATTGATGATTTGAAACGTGCGGCAGAATTTTGCGCGGCAAAAAAATGGCCGCTGGCTTTTGTGCTGCCGCTGTTTTCGGCTGATGACGATTTTAATGCAAGGGCAGAGCTTTTGCGCCGCCGTATGCAGCTTGAGTTCAGCGGGAAAGTATTTTTGCTTGATTTGCAGGAGGCTGTTGGCGAAACTGACAGAGAATTGCAGGCTGCGTATTTTGACGGCATTCACCCTACCATAGCAACCTATAAAAAACTTGGCATGTGCGCATCGCAGCTTTTGGCAGGCTGGCTGAAAGGCGAATGATTTGCTTTAAAGAGGCGGCATGGGGTATAATAATAGATAATAATAAAATGGCTTTAACAGGCCTTAAAATATGATACAGGAGATTTTATAATGTTTATTGACAGAGCGAGAATTTATGTGGAAGCAGGCGCCGGCGGCGACGGCATGAGCAGCTTCCGCAGAGAAAAATTTGTAGAAAAGGGCGGCCCTAACGGCGGCAACGGCGGACGCGGCGGCAGCGTTATTCTGCGTGCCGATAAAAACCTTAATACGCTGATTGACTTCCGCTATAAGCGCAAATTTGTTGCAAAACGCGGCGGACAGGGCGGCAACAGCAACTGCACCGGGCACAGGGCTGATGATGTTATTGTAAAGGTGCCTATGGGCACTCTGGTGCGCGACGATGCAACCGGTGTACGCTTGGCTGACCTTATTGAGGACGGGCAGGAATATGTTGTTGCCAAAGGCGGGCGCGGCGTCAAAGGCAATGCCTGTTATGCAACCGTGCGCCTACTTTTGCCGAAAAAGGCGAACCCGGTGAAAACCGCTGGGTTAAGCTGGAGCTTAAACTTTTGGCGGATGTAGGGCTTGTAGGCTATCCCAGCGTAGGCAAATCAAGCATTATTGCGCAGGTATCGGCAGCAAGGCCGGAAATTGCAGCTTACCATTTTACCACGCTGACCCCGGTGCTTGGCGTAGTGCGTATCGATGCTGAACGCAGCTTTGTGCTGGCGGATATTCCGGGCCTTATTGAAGGCGCGCATCAGGGCGTTGGCCTTGGTTATGACTTTTTGCGCCATGTGGAACGCACAAAGGTGCTTTTGCACGTTCTTGATGTTTCCGGTACGGACGGGCGCGACCCGATTGACGATTTTGAAAAAATTAATTTTGAACTGAAAGAATATAGCGACAAGCTGGCACGCCGCAAGCAGCTTGTTGTTGCCAATAAAATGGACTTGCCCGAAGGCAGGGAGAATTTTGAGCGCGTAAAAAAATACGTGGAAGAAAAAGGCTTTGAAATTATGCCGGTATCGGCAGCAACTGGCGACGGTTTGCAGGCATTGATGTTTAAGGCTTATGAAATGCTGCAGGATTTTGTTCCGGAAGAAGACGAGGAAGAAAACCTGCTTATTGAAGAAATTGACCCGGACAGCTTTGAAGTAGTGCCCGGCAACGATACTGATTTTGAGGTGCGCGGCAAAAATATTGAGCGCCTTGTTGCCATGACTAATTTTGACAATGATGAAGCGTTGTATCGCTTCCAGCTTATCTGGAAAAGCCTGAAAATTGATGATGCCCTGAAGGAAGCAGGCATTACCGAAGGACAGACTGTGCGTATACGCGACATGGTATTTGAATTTAAAGAATATTAAATGGGGTGAGGGGTATGGTTTTACAGCGGAGTGATTTAAAAAAAGCCAAAAGGGTTGTTGTTAAGGTAGGTTCAAGCACAATTACCCATCAAAACGGCAAACGCGATTTTGGGCGTATTGACAGGCTTGCGCGTGAGATGTCTGATTTGCAGAATCAGGGGCGCGAGATGATTCTGGTAACGTCCGGCGCGGTTGCTGTTGGGGTGGACAGGCTGGGGCTGCCCGAAAAGCCGCGTACCATACCCGGAAAGCAGGCTGCTGCCGCAATAGGGCAGGGCATTTTAATGCATACTTACGAAAAGTTCTTTGCCGAATACGGGCAGATTGTGGCGCAGGTACTTTTAACGCGTATGGAGGCCATTGACCGCCACCGTTACACCAACGCGCGCAACACTTTTATGGAACTTTTGAAAAACGGTGTTATTCCCATTGTTAACGAAAATGACGTAGTTGAGCTGGATGAACTGAAAATAGGCGATAACGATAATATGTCGGCGCTGGTTGCCGGAATTACCGACGCCGATCTGGTTATAATCTTATCGGATGTGGAGGGACTTTATACTGCTAACCCGCAGACGCATCCGGAAGCAAAACTCATCAGCCAGATTGAAGAAATTACGCCTGAAGTAGAAGCATTAGCCGGTGGTGCAGGCAGCTCCGTTGGCACAGGCGGCATGTTTACCAAGCTGCAGGCGGCCAAAAATGCCACAAGCTCCGGCATTAACATGGTTATTGCCAGCGGCAGCGAAAAAGATGTTATCGCGCGTATTTTAAACGGCGAGGAAATCGGCACGCTGTTTGCATCAAAAGAAAACCGTCTGCAGTTCCGCAAACGCTGGCTGGCGTTCGGCGCGCGCATTATGGGCAAAATTATTGTTGATGACGGCTGCGTAAAAGCAATTAAAAAAGCTGGCGGATGCAGCATTTTGCCGGCAGGCATAAGCGGCGTGGAAGGTGATTTTGAAGCAGGCAACACCGTAAGTGTTGTTACGCAGGACGGTTTTGAACTGGCAAGGGGTTTATGCCACTATTCTTCTGATGAACTGCAGAAGATAAAGGGCTGCAAAACATACCATATAGAAAAAATTCTTGGCCACAAAAATTTTGATGAAGTTATTCACCGTGATGATTTGGTAATTTTAAATTAGGAGGCTGACATGATGACTACATTTGAACTGGTAAGAGCTAAAGCGGAAGCGGCTCATAAGGCTGCGTGCGCACTGGGCGTAGTATCGGCAGCTGTAAAAAACAAGGCGCTGCTGGCTATGGCGGATGCGCTTCTGGCAAAAACGGATTTTATTATTGACAGGGATATGCAGGCTGCCCGAGAAAACGGCATGAAAGAATCCATGCAGGACAGGTTGCGCCTTACGCCCGAACGTATTGAAGGTATGGCGGAAGGCTTGCGCCAGGTAGCGGCCTTGCCTGACCCGGTCGGCAATGTTATAGGCGGGCAAACGCTGGCCAACGGGCTTAAAATTACCAAAGTACGTGTGCCGCTCGGCGTTATCGGCATTATTTATGAAGCACGCCCCAATGTAACGGCAGACGCTATCGGCCTGTGCTTAAAATCCGGCAACGCGGTTGTATTAAAAGGCGGCAGCGAAGCCATGCAGTCTAACATGGCGGTTGCAGGCGTGCTTACCGAAGCCGCTGAAGCAGCAGGCATACCGCAGGGGGCAATTCAGTTTATTGATACTGCCGACCGTGCTGCGGTAACGGCGTTAATTAAACTTAACGACTATGTTGATGTAGTAATTCCGCGCGGCGGTGCAGGCTTAATTAAGGCTGTTGTACAAAACGCCACCGTGCCCGTTATTGAAACCGGCAGCGGCGTATGCCATACTTACGTGGATGCAGCGGCAGACTGCGCTATGGCGCGCAAAATTGCCTTTAATGCCAAAGTGCAGCGCCCTTCCGTATGCAACGCCATGGAAACGCTTTTGGTGCATAAAGATGTGGCCGGTAAGTTTTTGCCGCAGATGCTGGACGAATATTTTAAAGCGGGCGTAACTGTTTTTGGCTGCCAGGCAACGCAGGAGTTTGATGAACGAGTACAGCCAGCAACGGAAGAAGACTGGGCAACGGAATACGGCGATTTGCGCCTTTCTGTAAAAATTGTGGGAAATATTGACGAAGCGCTGGAGCATATTGCCAAATACGGCACCAAACATTCCGAATGCATTGTAACCGAAGATTACAATGCGGCACGTAAATTTCAGGATTGCGTAGATGCGGCGGCGGTATATGTTAACGCTTCAACTCGCTTTACAGACGGTTTTGAATTCGGCTTCGGCGCGGAAATCGGCATCAGCACGCAAAAACTGCATGCGCGCGGGCCTATGGCTTTGCCGGAACTTACTTCGTATAAATTCCTGATTAACGGCAGCGGGCAAACCCGCGGTTAATAAGTGCGGAGGTTAAAATGGAAGAAATTGAACAGGAAGTGCTGGATTTATTACAGCGCAAAACTGATAATACGGATGAACTTACCGTACGCTTCCGCAATGCGGTAATGCTTGAGCGTGTTAAGAAAAAACTGCTTGGCATACCTGTGGCACGTTACGATAAAGAAAAACGCCGCGCATATCTTGAATATCCTGACGGCAGAAAAGTGTATGAAGATGAATAATGATAAAAAGCCGGAAATAATTGTTTTTGCCGGGCCCAACGGCAGCGGCAAAACAACTGTTACCATGCTTGCCAAAATAATTCAGCCGTATATTAATGCTGACGAAATAAAAAAGAATTTGCTGTGCGAAGATTTGGAAGCGGCCAAAATTGCCGAAGGCCTGCGTGAAAAAGCACTGGCGCAAAAACAGAGCTTTACGTTTGAAACAGTGCTTTCAACACGCCGCAACCTTGATTTGCTGCACCGCGCCAAAGAGCAGGGCTATTTTATAAGGTGCATTTATGTTTTAACGGTTGACCCGGCAATTAATGTGTACCGCGTGTTTTCGCGCGTAGCATCGGGCGGGCATCCTGTGCCGAAAGATAAGATTATTTCGCGCTGGCATAAAGCGCTGGGGCTGGTGCCGGAACTTATCGGCGTGTGCGATATTGTGCACATGTATGATAAATCGGACGAGCCGTTCAGAATTTTTAAAAAGCGCAAATCGGAAACTTTTACCTGGTCGTGCGATTTATGGCCGCAGGAGGCCATTGAAAAACTTGTAACTACCGGAACAACAAGTGTAGAATGTAAATAATATAATACCGGAAGCCTTTATACGGTTTCCGGTATTTTTTTGCGCTAAGTTAAATAAAAATAAAGCAGTATTAAAAACAAAATAAACAAAATACGCTAAAGTAAAACCTTGGTAAAAAATGCCCTGCGGCGCTTGCAGATACGGAAAAAGATTTGTAAGATAAAAATAAAGTTAGCTATGGGAAACAGGTGCGGAAATGAAGGCGGATTTACATATACATTCTGTGTTTTCGGACGGCAGCGACAGCAGGGAGAGTATTTTGCAAAAGGCTGCTGCTGTTGGAATTAAGGTTTTGGCATTTACTGAACATGACACAACAGAAGGCTGGCAGGAAAGCATTGCGCTTGGCAGAAGGTACGGAATAACTGTACTGCCGGGTGTGGAAATATCTGCATGCGACGCTGAAACAGGCAAAAAGGTACATATTTTAGGCTACGGTTTTAAAAGTGCAGAAGCCATAAACGCTTTATGCAGGCCTGTTGCCGAAGCAAGGCATGAAAATTCACTGCAAAAAATAAAAGTGCTGCAAAAGCTCGGGTATAAAATAACGGAAGCAGACGTTTTGCCCTATGCCCATAAATATATTTTTAAAAAGCACATAGTCCGCTATTTATTTGAAAGCGGGCAGGAAGATAAAATATTCGGGCATGTTTATCATAAAATTTTTCACGGCGGCGGGCCGGGAGATTTTTGCATAAAATATGTAAATGCCGCCAGCGCTGTAAAAGTAATAACGGAAAGCGGCGGCAAAGCAGTACTGGCGCATCCGGGTCAGCAAAACAATTTTGAAATACTGCCGGAACTAAAAAGGGCTGGCTTATGGGGTATAGAACTTAAGCATCCGGTGCATAATGCCTACTGGCAGAAAATTGTATTGCAGGCAGCGGCAGATTACGGTTTATTTTGCACAGGCGGCAGCGACTGCCATGGAATTTATTCCGAAAAATACCACGCGGTTGGTTCCAATTTATGCCCTGCGTCAGCGGCCGAAGAATTGCTGAAACAGAATAAAAACTCTTGAAAATATTATGCTTGTAAGCAGGCATAATATTTTTTTGCTTTGCGGCAGTTTTTAAAACGGCAGGGAATAATATTTTTTTGTAGAATTATATAACAGAATTCTTAATATGGATTCGAAGGAGGCGTGACGATGAAAATTACTTTTTTGGGTGCCACAAGGATGGTTACCGGTTCATGCTATCTTATAGAAACAGGCGGCAGGAAAGTGTTGGTTGACTGCGGTATGTTTCAGGGTTCTAAACTTGTAAACGCTTTTAATGAGCGTGATTTTGTTTTTAACCCCGGCGAAATTGACGCCATGGTTTTAACGCACGCGCATATAGACCACAGCGGCCTGATACCGAAGCTGGTTGCGCAGGGTTATAAAGGGCCGGTGTACTGCACAAAAACCACGCTGGAATTATGCGGCATTTTACTGCCGGACAGTGCGCATATTCACGAATCGGATGCGGAGTTTGCCAACCGCAAGGGAATGCGTGCAGGGCGCAAATTCGTTAAGCCGCTTTATACGGTTGATGAAGCCTATGCGGCGCTTAAAAATTTTGTAGTACGCGGTTTTGACGAAGAATTTGACGTTATTCCCGGCATTAAGGCCAAATTTAAAGTAGCCGGGCATATTGCCGGTTCTGCTATTGCAGAAATTTTTGCCGAGGAAAACGGCAAAAAAACAAAAATTATTTTTACCGGCGATGTCGGTCAGCCCGGTGCGCCGATTCTGGAAGACCCGGAACAGCTTCAGGGCGCCGATTTTATCATAACGGAATCCACTTACGGCAACCGTGTGCATAAAGTTTACGATAAAGCGGCGGAACTGGCCGAGATTGTTAACGATACGGCAGAGCGCGGCGGCAACATCATTATTCCGGCGTTTGCCGTTGGGCGTACGCAGGTGCTTTTGTACTATTTCCAAAAGCTGGCGCACGAAGGAAAAATTTCCAGCGATATACCTATTTACATAGACAGCCCGATGGCTAATAAAGCCACGCAGATTGTGCTCGGCAACCCGCAGGAGTTTGACGACGAGGCGCGCGCCATTTACGAAATGCAGGGCAGGCACCTGCTTTCGATGAAACAGCTGCATTTTACAGCCACGGCGCAGGAATCGCGCATGATTAATGAAATGCCCGGAACCAAAATTATTTTGTCTGCCAGCGGTATGTGTGATGCCGGACGCATTCTGCACCATTTAAAACACAACCTCTGGCGTGAGGACAGCAGCGTTATCATAGCTGGTTATCAGGCGGACGGCTGCCTTGGGCGCAAACTTATTGAAGGCGTGCGCCAGGTAAAAATTATGGGCGAGGATATCCGCGTTAATGCGCGCATTTACAATTTAAAGGGATTTTCGTGCCCGTCCCCAGCTGCTTAAGGTGCCGAAGCTTGGCAAAAAAGCCTACGAGCAGTGCGCCGGCTTCCTGCGCATCTCCGGCGGCAAAAACCCGCTGGATGCCACCGCCGTCCATCCGGAAAGCTACCCCATCGCCGAGCAGCTGCTGACCCTTTGCGGCTGCGCCTTGACCGATATCGGTACCGAAAAGCTGCGGGAGCTGCCCACCCTTGCGGAGAAGATGGGCTATAAAGCGCTGGCGCAGCAGCTTTCCGCCGGCGAACCGACCGTCCGGGATATCATAGCCGAGCTGCAAAAGCCGGGCCGCGATCCCCGCGAATCGCTGCCGCCCACAGTGCTGCGCAGCGATGTGTTGGAGATGAAGGACCTAAAACCGGAAATGGAACTGACCGGCACTGTCCGCAATGTGGTGGATTTTGGTGCCTTTGTGGATATCGGGGTGCACGAGGACGGGCTGGTACACATCAGCCAGATCGGTGAAAAATATGTAAAGCACCCCAGCGAGGTGCTGAAAGTGGGGGACATTGTCCGGGTAAAGGTGCTGGAGGTAGACCAGAAGCGCGGGCGCATTTCCCTTACCATGCGCGGGGTCAAGCAGCCCGCCCAGCTGTAACCGCCGCCAGTCTGTACAAACCGCAGGATACGGCCCGCAGGGCAACCCGTCCTCCGGACGGGTTTGGCGGG
>ENA-OPEC01002521-OPEC01002521.1-human-gut-metagenome-genome-assembly--contig:-NODE-2521-length-10100-cov-5.310503_pt1 | contig 10100 bp, 8 predicted proteins | sample MGYA00241622_ERZ501507 | MGnify/ENA primary metagenome ERZ501507 (study PRJEB25962, sample SAMEA2042582) | human gut metagenome | biome: human gut; feature: human-associated habitat; material: faeces... | reverse complement strand
ATACGCAATCTCGCGCGCCTCCGCCCGCAGGTTCTCCTGCCGAATCGCCGTCTGCCGGCTGGGGAGCGTATACAGCCCCAGCCCCGACAGCACGCTTGTCAGCAGCACAATTACCGCCACAACCACCGCCATAATCCGACCAAACATGATGTTTCCCGCCTCTTACTATTTACAAATGAGAATGAGCCAAGGCGCGAGCAGATGGCTCAGACGAATGCAGAAAATAGTACTACTTTATAACCTCAAACTTGTACCCGCGCCCCCAGATGGTCTGGATGCGCCAGCCGTACTTTTCGCACCCGACCAGCTTATCGCGCAGGCGCTTGACGTGCACATCCACCGTCCGGCTTTCGACTTCCACCTGAAAGCCCCACACTTGGTCAAGCAGCTGACCGCGCGTGAACAGCTGGTTGACGTGGCTGGCAAGGAAGTACAGCACTTCCAGCTCCTTCGGCGGCATCTCCAGCTTCTTGCCCTCGTAGAACACTTCGTAGCGGCTCAAACTGACTGTCAGTCCGGGGAAGGACAGCGTGTCATCCGCCGTTTCTTCCTCTTCCTCGGTCTGCCCCATCGTCCGGCGAAGCACTGCCTTGACGCGCGCTGCCATCTCCTTGCTGTCAAACGGCTTGGTGATGTAGTCGTCCGCGCCCAGCTCCAGCCCAAGCACCTTGTCGAACGTCTCGTCCCGCGCTGTGACCATAATAATCGGAATATTCGAGGACTTCCGCACGGCTTTGAGCACCTGCCAGCCGTCCATGCCGGGCATCATCACGTCCAGCAGCATCAAATCCGGCGGCATTTTGCGGAACTCGGTCATCGCGTCATCCCCGCGCCCGACCGTCTTCACCTCATACCCCGCCTTCTCCAAATACAGCTGCTCCAATTTCGCAATATTCGGGTCATCATCGACCACGAGAATATACGGCTTCTCTTTCATTAAATACACCTCCACAAGGGGCTTCGCCCCTTGACCCTACCAAAGGGACTTCGTCCCTCTGGACTCCCATTCGCGCGATTGAGTTGGTGACTTCTTCATGCAATTTCCGCGTGTTAAGCAGGGGTTTCGCGCCTGATGAAAAAATCCTCGCTTAGCAGGATTATTTCAGCGTCACAATCGTGACCCCGCTCTCCCCTTCCCCATAGACGCCCAAGCGGCAGCTCGCCACATGCATATGATGCTTCAAATGCTGCTGAATGCCGCTGCGCAGAACGCCCGTGCCTTTGCCGTGGATGATGCTCACTTCGCCCATCCCCGCCAGAATCGCCTGATCCAGATACTGGTCAACCGTCATAATCGCCTCATCGAGCGCCATGCCGCGCACGTCGCATTCCATCCGCACCGTGCGTTCCATCGCGCCGGTTTTCAGATGAACGCTCGTCGGCTGGGGCTTCGGCTTGTCCGGCTGCTTCACCAGACGCAGCTGGCTGATATTCACCTTCAGCTTCAGGATGCCCGCCTGCACCTCCACCTCGCCCTTGGCGTTTGCGGGGGCAAGCACCGTACCCTGACTGCCGATAGTGAGGATTTCCACTGTGTCGCCCTTGCGGACTTCCTTCGGCGGCAGCCCGGTATCCACCTTTTGCAGCAAGCCCTCGGACAGATTGTCCACGTTGTTCTCGATGCGGCGGCGAATCGCGTTCACCTGCGCGTCGGGGTTCTGCTGCTCCTTCTTCATGCGCTTCAAATCCGCGATGATGCTCTCGGATTCGCGGCGCGTCTGCTCCATGATGCGGCGGGCGTCCGCCTTGGCTTTCTTGATGGTGTTCTCGCGCTGGTCTTCCATCTGCTTGCGGAGCTTCTCGGCTTCGTCGCGCAGTTTGACCGTCTCAGCGCTCGCCTGACGCGCAATCTCGCGCTCGCGTTCCGCCACCTGACGGTGATATTCCGCATTGGCGATAACGTCCTCAAAGCGCACAGAATCGCTGGACAGCAGCTTCTTCGCGTCGTCAATGAGGTTTTCCGGCAGACCCAGACGGCGGCTGATTTCAAAGGCGTTGGACTTGCCCGGCACGCCGATGGACAGGCGGTATGTCGGGCGCAGCGTCTCCACATCGAACTCGACAGAAGCGTTCTCCACGCCCTTGGTGGACAGTGCGAATGCCTTCAGTTCGCTGTAATGCGTCGTCGCCAGCGTCCGCACACGGATGTTCAGCAATCGCTGCAAAATCGCCTGTGCCAGTGCCGCGCCCTCAGTCGGGTCAGTACCCGCGCCCAGTTCGTCGAACAGCACCAGATCATCCGGCGTCACCTCGTGCATGATGGACACAATCGTCGTCATATGCCCGGAGAAGGTGGACAGGCTCTGCTCGATGGACTGCTCGTCGCCAATATCGGCGAACACCTGCCCAAACACCGCCAGCTCCGTCCCCAAATCCGCCGGGACTTGCAAGCCCGCCTGCGCCATCAGCGTCAGCAGACCAACCGTTTTCAGCGTGACCGTCTTGCCGCCCGTGTTCGGGCCGGTGATAATCAGCGACGTGAAGTCCTTGCCCATCCACAGATTTGACGGCACAACCTTCTCCCGGTCAATCAGCGGATGACGCCCGCGGATGATGTTGATATACCCGTTCTGGTTGAGTTTGGGCGACACGGCGTTCATCTCGCGGGACAGCATCCCCTTGGCGAAGATGTAGTCCAGTTCCGCCAGCGTTTCCACCGTCTCGCGCAGCTGGTCGGCATACGGCGCGATTTCCGCCGACAGCGCCGCCAGAATCCGCTCAATCTCCTGCTTTTCCTTCGCCGCCCACGTTTTCAGCTCGTTGCCCATTTCCACCGCCGCCATCGGCTCGATGAACAGCGTCGCCCCGGTGGACGACTGGTCATGCACCAGCCCTGGCACGCTGCTGCGGTACTCCGCCTTGACGGGCAGGCAGTAGCGGTCGTTGCGCATGGTGACAATCGGGTCTTGCAGGTACTTCTGGAACGCGGATGAGCGAATCATCTGATTCAGCTTTTCCTTGATGCGCTCATTCGCCCCGCGCAGATGACGGCGGATGTCCATCAGTTCGTTCGACGCGCGGTCGGCGATTTCGTCCTCAGAGATAATCGCGTTGGTGATATCCTGCTCGACGTTGTGAAGCGTCGAGAGGCGCTGCGCCAGTTCCTTCAAAATCGGCGTGTTGTCGCGCTCGGTATCCAGCGCCTTCCGCGCCGCGCGGGCGGACTGCATCAGCGCCGCCACTTCCAGCAGCGCCTTTGGAGAGAGCGTCGCGCCCTTTTCCGCCAGCGTCAGGCTTGCGCGCACGTCCGAAAACGGCACGAGCGGCGACGCGCCCACATATTGCAGGATGACCGTCGCTTCCTCCGTCTCCGCCTGCATCCGCTGGATTTCGGTCATATTGCTGGACGGAACCAGCGCCTCGCAGCGCTCCCGCCCCATGTCCGTCATGGCCTTGCTTGCCAGACGGTCGCGGATTTTGGTAAATTCCAGCACCCGCAAGGTTCTTTCCTTCATCATCTGCGTGTTCCTCATAAATCGTTCATACTATTTTCGGATGAAAATGAGCCAAGATGCGCCGCGAATTTTTCATTCAGGCTAACGCGAATGAAACGCAGCGTAGCAGCGCTACGCTAAGTGGAATGAGCGGACGACTGAATCAAAAAGGCGCAAGCAGATGGCTCAGGTGAATCCGAAAATAGTATTACTCAACAGGACGATTCCAGTGATTGCTCGTCCCTTCCAATTCCCGCATTTCGCCATCCATGACGGCGCGCACGTCCGCCGCTTCCTGCGCGTTTTCCGTCGTCAGCACCATCATGGGCGCATAGCCCGCCTGACGCACCCGGCGGATGTTGTTCGTCGGCAGCGCGTTCATCAGCCGCACCAGACACCCCTCCGGCAGCCTTTGCCGCAGCAGCGGATAGACCGTGCCGCGCCGGTCGGTGAGCGTCTGCCCCGCCAGCGCATCCGGTGAATGCTGGTCGCACATCCGGCACGCCGCGTGCCCCTTCGTCAATCCCAGATACGTCCGCGCCGGGCAGTGGTGCAGCAGCATCAGCTGCTCCCGCCCATACGCCGGCACGACCACAGGCGGATGATTCTGCATCAGCGTCCGCAATTCCGCGCCGGACAGTTCGCTGCTTGCCGTCACGAATCGGCACCCCTGCTCCAGCAGAAACTGCGCCGCGCGGCGATTCATCACCGGAATCCCTCTGCCCGCGCCCATTGGCACGTTCCATGTACGTCCCAGCTGCCCAACGCTGCCCAGCACAATGCCGCCGAGCTTCCCCGCGTTTCTCTGCACGAAGTCGCAGAGCAAATCGAGCGTCTTTTCCTCGCACACGGTCGGCAATTGCAGCCACACGCCGTCCGGCATGTCCCGCAAGCCGCTTTCCAGCGCATCCGCCCGGAAATCCTCAGGATACCAGACCAGCAAATCCGCCGCGCCCTGCATCGCGTCCGCCTGTTCCCTCGTGCGGACAATCGCCATGCTCGGCGCATCCGGCGTGTCGGGATAAATCAGGTCATCCGCGGTTTCTTCGCGCCCAGCTTTGCGCGTGAATGCCGCAATTCTTGCTTCCGCCAGCTGCTGACAAGCCTCGCGCCGCAGCTGATTCAGCGCCGACACAGGCACAAACGCGCCCGCGGTCTGCACCGTCAGCGCCCGCAGGGAGAACGGCGTGTCGCTGAGCTTTCCCAGACTGCGCCGCGCGTCCTCTTCACTCATGGCGCGGCTCTGCGCGGGGGCAACCGTGTCGCCCGTGACGGTGACACTGCTTTCGCCGTCGGTCATGGTGAGCGCAAGCGGCTTTCCGGGATATGCAATCAGCGCCATATCCGCCGGAATCGCGGGAATGGCAAGGCTTCGCGCCCATTGGAGCTGCTTTTCGCTGGTCAGGCGGTAGACCTCATCACCCGCCTTGGTGCGGATGTCGGGCCGCAGGCGCACGACGGCGATTTGCCCCGCTTCGGTGTCATGCCCGGCATAAATCAGTTCGGCATCGCCCTGCGCGGTACGGATCTGCAAGCCATCGCCGTCATCAAGGCTGCGTTCCAATCGGACGCGCGCCATATTGCCCGCGGCAAACTCCACCCTGCCGATTTTCACGCCGCCGTGGCTGACGCGCGCCGGGTCAATCACGCCCGCATCCTCCGCGCCCATGGCGTACCCGCGCATAAAGCCGCCGCGGGAGAAAATCTGCCGCAGTCCGGTCATTTCGGCTTCGTCCGCCTTGCGGAAATGCCCATTGTCCATCGCGTCGATGGCATTGCGGTAGCTATTGGCAATCGTCGCGACGTATTCCGGGCGTTTGAGCCGCCCCTCCAGCTTGATGGACGCAACGCCCGCCTTGTTCAGCTCCGGCAGGTCATCGCGCATACACACATCGCGCGGAGAGAGCCACGCCGCGGTCTTGCCGCGGTAGGTATACAGCAGGCGGCAAGGCTGAGCGCAGCGCCCGCGGTTGCCGCTTCGTCCGCCGACGACGGAGGAAAACAGGCACTCCCCGCTGACGGCGACGCACTGTGCGCCATGCCCGAACACTTCGATTTCGATGCCCTCTTTCGCGGCGAGGGCGATTTCGGCGGCGCTGCATTCGCGGGCAAGCACCGCGCGTGTCATGCCCTGATTGCGGCAGAAGCGGACGCCAGTCGCGTTGTGAATCGCCATCTGCGTGCTGGCGTGGATGGGCAAATCCGGGAAGCAGCGCCGCGCCATCCGCAGCACGCCCAAGTCCTGCACCAGCACCGCATCCACGCGGATTTCACTCAGCAGCCGCAGCACATCCACGACCCCCGCCAGCTCGCCGTCCTTAATCAGCGTATTGACGGTCACATGGACACGCACATGATGCAGATGGGCGAACCGCACGGCATCCCGCAGCTGCTGCGCATCGAAATTGCCCGCGCCCGCCCGCGCCGAATACGCGGCATACCCCAGATACACCGCGTCCGCGCCCGCCGCCACCGCACTCCTGAGCGCATCCCAATTTCCCGCCGGTGCAAGATTCTCCATCCGATTCACAGTCCTTTCGCAAGGGGCTTTGCCCCTTGACCCCACCAAAGGGTCTTCGACCCTCTGGACTCCCTTTCGCGCGATTGAGTTGGTCGCACTTTCATGCTATGCCCGCGTGTTTATCCACAGCTTACCCACACTGTCCCCCATATCCACAAGCAGCGGTACAGACCACTAACATGGGAGTGCAAGCGAAGGTTTCCAAAGGGCGATCGCGGACTTCGTCCGTTTCCATTGCCCTTTGGTCGCGCCCGCAGGCGCGAAACCCCTGCTCCATCATAAAACGAGCAATAAATCCCCAACCCTGCAATCATCGCACCAAAGAAGAGGCTTTTATACTATTTCCAAATGAGAATGCGCCAAGATGCGAAGCGAATTTTTCGCGCTGGCTAACGCGAATGAAACGCAGCGTAGCAGCGCTACGCTAAGTGGAATGAGCGGACGCAAGCGCGGAAAAGGCGCGAGCAGATGGCGCAGGTGAATTTGGAAATAGTATTACCGCTTTTCCCGCAAAAGCGCCAGCTCCCGCCGCAAGCGGTTCACCTCGTCCTGCGCGCGCATCAAGTCATCCGCCAGATTCAGCGCCGTCAGCACCGCCGCCGTGTTCGCCGGAATCCGCCCGGAACGCATCGTCTCCGTCATCTGCCGGTCAACATACGCCGCCACCCGGTTCAGATGCTCCGGCGAATCCGTCGAAACAAGGGCGTAGTCCTTCCCTGCCACCCGAACCGTCGTTTTCTGCTTCTCCATGTTTTCGCTCCTACGAAATACAGGCGCAGTCCGGCTGTCTCCGCCGCGTCTGCGCCTGCATCATTATACGATTCCCAAATGAGAATGCGCCAAGATGCGCAGGCAAATTGGGAAATCGTATTACATCTGCTCGAAAGGATAGGTCTGCCCGAAGGTCTCCACGCGGATGGACTTCATTACCTGCGGTTCAAGGGGCTTATCGCGCATGTCGCGCTTGACGCTGACGATTGCATCCGCCACGTCCATGCCTTCCAGCACCTTGCCGAACGCCGCGTACTGGCCGTCGAGGTGCGGGCTGTCCGAAGTCATGATGAAGAACTGGCTGCCGGCGGAATCAGGCATCATGCTGCGCGCCATCGACAGGACACCGTAGGTGTGTTTGAGCGGGTTGTTCACGCCGTTCATGGCAAATTCACCCTTGATGTGGTAGCCGGGGCCGCCGATGCCCGTGCCCTTGGGGTCGCCGCCCTGAATCATGAAGCCCGGAATGACACGGTGAAAAATCAGCCCGTCATAGAAGCCGCTGTTCGCCAGCGCAATAAAATTGCCGACGGACTGCGGCGCAGTTTCAGGGTAGAGTTCGCCCTTCATTTCGCGGCCATCCGCCATCGTAATAACAAAAGTAGGATTCTGTGCCATGTTCATAGCACTCCTTTCAGAACCAATTGTCCGCGCCCTTGCGGACTTTGTGGAAGATAGGGCAAAAGCGCCTATCACGCCTATTGTATCAGCAAATGCGCCAAATTGCAAGCCAAAAGGGGAATTTGCCGCCGCCGAAACGTGCTTTTTGCCGTCAAAGTGGCATTTCCGGCAGGAAAAGTGCTTTTTTGCGCCCAATCATTTCCTCCACGCGGGCAATGTACTGCTCGATGTTGGATACGTTCGGCGCACGGCCGATGTGCCCCTCCTCCGGGTAGACGCGTTTGGAAATGCCGCCCGCGCCGAGGGCGAGGATGTGCGTCGTTTCTTCCATAATATCCACATTGTATTGACAGGCGTGACCCGGCAGCGCGTAGCCGACGTTCTCCTGATTGCCCGCCATGTACTTCTGGCGGTAGAGATAGTAGGGCTTCATGCCCAATTGGTGCGCGGTGTCAAGCCCCAGCTGCACCATGCGGGAGGCGGTTTCGCCGTCCGGCAGGGGCGCGTTTTCCAGATGCAGGCGGCTGGAGCGCTTGATGGCGAGGGTGTGCACGGTCAGGCTTTCCGGCGTCAAGCGGAGCGCCGCGTCCATTGTACGGGCAAAATCGTCGATGTTTTCACCCGGCAGACCGGCAATCACGTCCATGTTGATGTGGTGGATGTTCGCCGTCCGCGCCATCGCATACGCCTCCTCCACCTGCTGAGCGGTGTGCGCACGGCCGATGACGCGCAAGGTCTTGTCATTCATCGTCTGCGGATTGATGCTGATGCGCTGTACGCCCGCGCGCCGGATGGCTTCGAGCTTCGGCAGCGTCAGCGTGTCGGGACGACCCGCTTCCACCGTGTACTCCATTGCGAAGGGGAAGCACTGCATCATCTTCTCCAGCAGACGCGGCAGCTGCTCCTCATTCAGCGATGTCGGCGTGCCGCCCCCGACGTAAACCGCGCGCAGTTTCTTCCCCGCGTCGCGCAGGAGCTGCGCACAGGCATCCATCTCCCGGAACAGCGCTGTCAGGTAGGGCGCAACCAAATGCCCATCGCCCAGTTCGCCGCTGGAAAAGGAGCAGTAGGTGCAGCGCGTTGTGCAGAACGGAATGCCGATGTACACATCCATCCAGTCGTCGCCCGGCGGCGGAAGCTGCTGCTGCACGGATACGAGTTCCGCCAGCAGCGCCGCCTTCTCCGGCGCAACATCAAACTGGTGCACCAAATGCTCCTGCGCGTCCGCCATCGACATGCCTTCGTTCAGCGCCTCGTACATCAGGTGCGTCGGACGAATGCCCGTCATGCTCCCCCACGGCGGATGAATGCCTGTTTCCTTGCGCAGCAGGTCGTAGAGCGTCTGACGGCAGAGACGGCGGAGCGCCCGGCGGCGGTGCAGCGCCTGAATCCGCGCATCCGCATCCGACGGAATGTCTGTCACGCCCTGCGCCGCCTGCGTTTTCCCATAGAAGCGGATGACGTACTGCCCGCCCTCGATAGCCGCCGCGAAATGATATTCCGGCGCATCCCACACGCTGTCCGGCAGAGAGAACAGGCGCGTCATGTTCATCAAATCCGGCTCGATAGTCGTCAAGTCGTCCTGCAGGCCCTGCTGAATTTCGTTGCTCATTTTAGTCTCCATGTCCGGGGTAAATTTCCAGATTGCGCGCCATCGGCACCACCCGTGCCAGCGAGGCTTGCATCTGCTCGCTGCTCCCCGTGGGCAAATCGGTGCGCCCGCAGCCGAAGCGGAAGAGCTTGTCGCCAATTTGATAGCACACGCTGCCCGCCGTATGACCCGGCGTATGCAGCACGGTGAAAGTCAGCCCCGCCGCCATCACCTTGTCGCCCTCGTGGACGAGTTTCGTCGCTTCCGGCGCGGTCACGGGAGCGCCCATCAGGAAGCTGGCGTTCTCCTGCGGATTGGAAAGCATCAGCGCATCCTGTGCATGAACCACCAGTTCCGTTTCCGGGGTCATCAGCGCCCGAACCGCGCCGATATGGTCAAAATGCCCGTGCGTGAGCAGAATCGCGGCAATCGTGCGCCCGTCCGCCGCTTTGCGGATGCGCTCCGGCTCGTCGCCGGGGTCAATCACCACGCAGTCAGTGCGCGCGTCGTCCCAGAGGATGTAGCAGCACGTTCCAATCGCGCCGACGGTGACTTCCTTCATTTGCAGCATGGCTCTATCCTCCTGCGTCAGAATGCCTTGGTAGAATCCATCAAAATCGTCACAGGGCCGTCGTTGACGAGCGACACCTGCATATCCGCGCGGAAACGTCCGGTTTCGACGTGAATGCCCTGCGTGCGCCACGCCGCAACAAGCTGTTCATAGCGTTCATTGGCTTCTTCCGGGCGCGCCGCCGCGATAAAGCTGGGGCGGCGGCCGCCGCGGGCATCGCCATAGAGTGTGAACTGGCTGACGGCAAGAATCGCGCCGCCAACATCCTTGAGGGAGCGGTTCATTTTACCCGCTTCATCCTCGAAAATGCGGAGATTCGGCACTTTTTCCGCCATATAGTGGACGTCGTGATCGGTATCGTCAGTGCTGACGCCGATAAGCACCATGAATCCCTGCTGGATGGCGCCGATTTGCTCGCCGGCGACGCTGACGGAGGCTTGGGCAACTCGCTGAATGACACAACGCATAGGGGGTACTTCCTCGTTTCTTGGGGATTTTCTGTTTGGATAATGCGGTCGGATAAACACGCGGACACTGTATGCAGTCGTCACCAACTCAATCGCGCGAAAGGGTCAAGGGAGGAACTCCCTT
>ENA-OPEC01002520-OPEC01002520.1-human-gut-metagenome-genome-assembly--contig:-NODE-2520-length-10104-cov-4.394368_pt1 | contig 10104 bp, 7 predicted proteins | sample MGYA00241622_ERZ501507 | MGnify/ENA primary metagenome ERZ501507 (study PRJEB25962, sample SAMEA2042582) | human gut metagenome | biome: human gut; feature: human-associated habitat; material: faeces... | reverse complement strand
GTCATACACGCGTCCTGTCAGCTTCACACGCCCCTGTGCCGCCAACTGAAAAACCGCGCCTATCGTGATAAAAAGGAATAATATCTTGTATCTCATCGGGATTCTATACACACTGTGCCTCTTTCGTCGAAGGCACATTTATTAAACGGGAAAAAACTCCGTTCAGTATACGGCCGGACGAAAAGTATCAAAAAAAGTTTCTACCATTAACCGTAGAACAACAAGGTTATTGTATCTTTGCTATGTAAAGATGATTTGTATGGTGATAAAAAGGGTCTTTACTCTTTCAGACAAATCAAAATGGATAAATTTCATAACAAACTTAGAACTTCTACCCTTATGAAAAGCCTGCACAACTTGTTGATTCATCGGCGGAGTATCCGCAAATACACCCAAGAGGCGCTATCCCCCGAAGCCGTAAAAACCATTCTCGAAGCGGGATTGCTCGCTCCTTCGTCCAAACGCTGCACTCCGTGGGAGTTCATTGCGGTGGAAGACAAAGAAACGCTCGCCCGGTTGTCCGAATGTAAGACTTCGGGAGCCAAACCCATTGCCGGAGCTGCGCTCGCTATCGTCGTCACCGCCGACATGACCCTTACCGATACGTGGATCGAGGATGCTTCTATCGCTGCCATTCTCATGCAGTTGCAAGCCGCCGCCCTCGGTTTGGGAAGCTGCTGGATACAGGTGCGGGGACGATTCGGAGCTATGGACGAACCTGCCGAAGATTTTGTGCGGGAGACATTGGGAATCCCCGAAGAGATGGGAGTGCTCTGCATTCTCTCCATTGGACATAAAGACGAAGAGCGCAAGCCTTTCGACGAAGAAAAAATGATGTGGGAAAAAGTTCACATCGGCAAATGGTAATCCCCTGCATCGACATGAAGATTATTCTCATCGGAGCCGGCAATTTAGCCACGCGATTAGCGGTCGCTTTACAAAAAAAGGGAATGACTCCGGCTTATATATACAGTCGTACCCGAGAATCGGCCGAACAACTGAGCGAACGATTGCGCGATGTACCCTGTTCCACCGACATCAGCCGAGTCCCCACCGACGGCGATCTCTATATCTTCGCCGTGAAAGACTCCGCTCTGCTCGATTTGGTTTCCCGTATGCCTGCCAATCGAGGCCTTTGGGTACACACAGCGGGAAGCATGGACATGGAAGTATTCGCCCCGTATACCGCGCGCTACGGTGTATTCTACCCCATGCAGACATTCAGTAAAGAACGGGAAACCGACTTCGACGATATTCCTATTTTTGTCGAAGCGAACCATACGAACGATACCGAACGTTTGCAAGAATTGGCAGGTCGGTTATCGACAAAGGTTTACGAAGCGACCTCCGAACAGCGCAAGTACCTGCATTTGGCTGCCGTGTTCGCCTGCAACTTCACCAATCACATGTATGCCGTGGGCGAACGTATCGTCCGCGGTGCGGGGCTGGATTTCGACGTGCTGAAACCGCTGATCGCCGAAACCGCGGCCAAGGCCTGCGACGCAGCCTCGCCCCGCGACGTGCAGACCGGCCCCGCCGTGCGCGGCGACCGCACCACACAGGAGCGTCACGAGGCGCTGATCGCCGATCCCCGCATGAAAGAGATCTACCAAACAATCAGCCAAAACATATGGGAAACTTCAAGGAAGATATAGCCCGCTGCCGGGCTTTCGTATTCGACGTGGACGGCGTGATGACCGACGGAGGCATCATACCGACCATCGACGGCGACTTCATCCGCCGCTACAACGCCAAGGACGGCTATGCGCTGGCCTACGCCATCAAGACGGGCTACAAGATCTGCATCATCTCGGGAGGACGCGGCCGCACGCTCGAATACCGGCTCCGCATGCTCGGAGTCAAGGACTACTATCTCGACTGCATGGACAAGATCCGGACCATGCGCGAATACTTCGCCCGCGAGGGATTAGACCCGGCCGACGTGATCTACATGGGCGACGACATCCCCGATCTGGAGTGCATGCGCGAAGTGGGGATTCCGGTCTGCCCGGCCGATGCCGCATCGGAGGTGATCGAGGCGTCGCGCTACGTCTCCGAGTTCCGCGGCGGCGAGGGCGCCGTGCGCGACATCGTCGAGCAGGTGCTGCGCGCCCGCGGCGACTGGGCCCGCGACTCGATGGGTGTGACCCCCTCGTCGCTGGTGGCCTCCCGCTGACGGACGCTGCGATCCGGGCGGACGACAGCAGGAGAACGAGAAAACGAACCGACCGGAGAGCGCCCTTGAAAAAAACGACGGGACCGAATGCAACATTCGGTTCCGTCTCTCATTTTACCAACCGGGCTTCTACCACATCACATTGATGCTGTAAGCCTCGATACCGTTACCCAACGACTCCGTATCGACGCCCGTGAAGCCCCAGAAACGCTCCTCGGCAAGCATGAACACCGAGAACTCGCTGCCGGCTGCCACCTTATAGACCTTAAACGACGGGTCTGCTGAAGCCACAGACTGCTCGAGCGAGCCGAACAGGTCGTTCTTCACCGTACCGATCATCAGCAGGTTCATGTTCTCGCGCTTGAGGCTGTTCATGACACCCTCCTCGCCACCGAAGGCCGAAAGCTGGTCGGCAGCATCGAAACGAACCGTGTAGAAATTGATATTGAACGAGATATCGACCGTAGCGGTCACCTCTCCGTTCTCATCCCGGTCGGTGCGCGTACCCTTCATCAGGGGCGAGAAACTCGTCACGCGGCAGCCGGCCCCCGACTCCACCGAGCGAACCAGACGCGTCGGCTCGTTGAAGAAGAGCGTGCTGCCCTCAAAGACCGTCATTCCACCCAGCTTGTTGAAGGCGGATGCCGTCCAGCGATAGGTATCGACCGAGAGCTGCATCACATCCGAAAGACGCGAGTTGTCGGTCCGGTCGAGAACCGTCAGCCAGGATTTCTCCCGCTTGTTCAGCGTATTGACCATGTATCCCTTCAAGGCCTGGTAATCCGCATCGCTCGTGATCAGCGGAGCATCGGTCAGGCGGCTCACGAACTGGATCTTGGCATTGAACTTGTCGGACGGTTTGGCACTCACCGACTTCAACGTGTATTCGTCGTCATCGGAGCAGCCGACAACCCCTGCGGCAACTACCCCCAGCGAGAGGAGCGCCATCATGTATTTCTGTATCTTTTTCATCTCTTCGTACGTTTTTTCGATTCATTACTTCAAGGTAACGGTAGCCATGACGGGATCGTGGTCCGAAAGGTTGCCGCCATCCTTCGACTCGAACGTCTCGCTTCCGGACCATGCACCCTTCGGGAATGCCCAGATGTGATCGACCCAGCTATAACCGATCTGGTCGCCGACATTGCTCAACGGATCCAGAACGGAGCCCGCACCGACATTGAGGTCGCCCATCATGATGGTCGGATACTCCGGATTGTCCAGACCGAGGAACTCGACAGACTCACGGGCCTGACGGGTGCGGACCTCCGAATTACCCATGTGGTCGAAATGCGCACAGGCAATGCGGACAATCTTGCCGGCCGACTCGGAGGTGGGAACCAGCACATCGGCATAACCAATGCTGCGCTGGTCCGTACCATACTCGTCGAGCTGCCATCCGCTGTTCCACTGGTAGTTGCCTTCACCCTTGTAGTGCTCGTAGGTAAAGAGTTTCGATCCGGTGGCTACGATCGGGTATTTCGACAGGATCACGTTGCCGTAATAGCCCTCGTCCTTCGGATAGGACATGATGTAGAAAGGATACATCTCCAACAAGGCAGCGATCTCGGCCATCTTCTCCTTGCCCATGCGGCTCGTGCCGGTCTCGAACTCGTTGAAGCAGACGACGTCGGGATTCTGGGCCTTGACCAAATCGACATACTCCTCGACGGGGAATCCTGCCTCAGCTCCGGACTTGTCCTCCTTCTCGAACGAGAGGATGTTCCAGGACAACACTTTCAACTTCACGCTTTGTGCGTTCACCATGACCGTCGTGAACAGTGCGGCACACAGGACGCCAGCACGAACGGCATATTTCAAGATTTTCATATTCGAATGACTGCTTCAGATTAATAACCAATGTTCTGCTTCAGGTTCACCGTACCGTTGAACGCCGTCACCGGAATCGGGAAAACCTGGTTGATAACCGGATCGAACGTACGGCCTTGGTCGTAATTGGACGGCTCGTCGATCACCACGGTCTGCGTAGCCGAATCCCAGTGTGAATTGACCCGACGCGTCGGCTCGGCATAAACCTCCTGTGCATCGCCCCAGCGGACCATGTCCAGGTGGCGGCTCGGCATGAACTCGAAGGCCAGCTCGCAGCGACGCTGGTTCTTCAGCTCGGCCTTCGTGGCGGTGCTGTTCTCCTCGAGACGGGCACGCTTACGGATGCGGTTGAGCAGTTGCTTGGCCTCGGCGTCGCCTTCGCCCTTGGTCCAGATCAGAGCCTCGGCCTTCATCAGCAGCACGTCGGCATAACGCATCAGGCACATGCCGAGCGTGTTGCTGGCGTTGTCGCCGTTCGGGTTCACGTCCTTGCCCACGCAGTCGGCCTCCTCCCACGGGGAGAGGAACTTGCGGAAGGTCATGCCCGTATCCGACGAGATTCCGTAGGTCGAGCTTCCGAAGAGGATCTCGCGGCCCATGAACTTGATCGTCTGTCCGGGATAGAGGATCGTGGCGTCACGACGAATATCGCCCTCCTCAAAGGCCTCCCACAGCGAGAGGGTCGGCTGGAAATAGCCCCAGTGGTTGTAGAGGTTCCATCCGCCGTTCTGGAACGACATGCCGTGGAACTTCGGGCCGTCGGAAGCGTTGCCCAGCAGCGAGAAGATATACTCGCAGCCGAAGTTCTGCTCCTTGCGCCAAAGGTTGGCAAACGTGTTGTTCGTACCGTCGTCGAACAGGTCGCGCTTGTCAGCGCCGCTCATAGACATCACCTTGTCGCACATCTCGATCACCGTGTCGTAGTACTTGGCATCGAACTGTGCTGCGTAGAGGGCGGCACGGGCGGCAAAGGCCCATGCGGCAGCCTTGTGGGGCAGACCGTACTCCTCGGGAGCGAGCTCCGAGAAGTAGGGCAGGCGTTCGCCGGCCTCGCGCAGGTCACGGATGATCTGGTCGTAGTTCTGGAGCACCGATGCGGGACGCGGAATGTCCATGTCTGCAGGCTCGGTCGTGTCGAGGATGATCGGAATACCGCCGTTGGGGCCGTTGTCTCCGTAATAGGGAGCGATCCACAGCATGGCGAAACCGCGGAAGAAGTAGGCGATACCGGTAGCCTTGCGCTTGTAAGCCTCGTCCAGGTTCATCGAGGGAACCATCTTGATGATGTTGTTCGCCTTGGCGTTCACCTCGTACATGGTCTTCCAGTTGTTCTTCACGTCGCGGCCGTTGCTCGGGGCCATCCGGAAGTTGCGGATGTCCTCGGCCTCACTCTGCGGACGGCCGACCGTCAGGTTGTCGCTGCAGCACTCGAACCACATGATGCCGCGGCCCGTCACACCCTCCGAGTCGTTCGTCGTGAACGAATAGAGGGCGGCAATCGCCTTGTCAATATCGCCCTGGGTTTCCCAGACCGTCGAGGCGCCGTATTTCTTGACTTCGAGGAAGTCGGAACAACCCGAAACGAGCGCTCCGCTCAAAAGGAGTCCTCCCAGAATGAATATCTTTTTCATTTTCATGATCTTGGCTGTTAATTGATTAGAAATTGACATTTACGCCGAAGTTGAAGAAGCGCGTTACGGGATAGACACCGCGGTCGATACCGTAGTTGCCCACCTCGGGATCCACTCCCGTGTAGCCCGTGATCGTGCAGACATTATCGACGCTCATGTAGACACGGAGCGAACCGCTCTTCATGCCCACGAAGCGGCATACCTTCTCGGGAAGCGTATAACCCAGCGTGATGTTCTTCAGGCGGAGGTAGTCGCCGTCCTCGAGGAAGATGTCCGAGAACTTCGTGTAGTTGCCGTTCGTGTCGCTGCCGGTAACCAGACCCAGGCGCGGGTACTTGCTGCTCTCGGGGTTGAAATCCCACGTATCGAGTACGTCGGAGATCAGGTTGCCGTAGTCGCTTCGGCCGTTCATGGCCATCTGCTTCAGACCGTTGTAGATCTTGTTGCCCGTAACGCCCTGGAAGAAGAAGCTGAAGTCGAAGCCCTTCCAGTCGAACGAACCGCCGAACGAGAAGGTGTTCTTCGGAGTGTAGGAACCGGCGAATACCTTGTCGTCATCGTTGATCACACCGTCGTTGTTCGTATCAACGAAGATCAGGTCGCCGACCTTGGCTTCGGGCATGAGCAACTTGGCCTCGCCCGTCTCGGGGTTCTTGTAGATATACTTGTTGATCTCGTCCTGCGAACGGAAGATGCCGGCCGTGCGGTAGACCATGAACGAATACCAGGGCTGTCCGGCATCCGAGAAGAGCAGTGCGTTGCTGTTCAGGTTGGGGTTGGTGTGCATCACCGGGCCGTTGCGCACGCCGTATTCGCGCACATAACCCTTGTTGGTCGAGAACATACCCCAGACGTTGTAGTTGAACTTGCCTTGGGCGGCGCTGCCGTTGTAGTTGATCGAAAACTCCCAACCCTTGTTGAGCACGTTACCCATGTTGCCCATCGGCGAGTTGGCCACACCGATCTGCTCGGGGGTCGGAACCAGGTCGATCAGGTCCTTGGTCACCTTGTGGTAGTAGTCGGCGCTGAACTCGAGCTTGTTGTCGAACAGAGCCAGGTCGAGACCCACGCTGGTCTGCTCGGTCGTCTCCCAGCGGGCGTTGAGGTTCGGGATCGTGGAGAGGTAGGTACCCTGCACGAGCTGGTCGAGGTTCTGACCGAAGATCATCGAGTAGGTGTAGTTGAGCAGCTCGACGTCGGCCACGTTGTTCGGATAGAGGTCCACGTTACCGACGCGTCCCCAGCCGGCACGCAGCTTGACCAGGTTGAAGGTCTTGGCCAGGCCCGAGTTCTGGAAGAACTTCTCCGAGGAGATCTTCCACGATCCGGAAACCGAGGGGAACCAGTCGTAGTTCTTGGCGGCGGGCAGCTTCGACGAGGCGTCGCGGCGGATACTGCCGACCAGGAAGTAGCGGTCGTCGAACGAATAGCCGATACGGGCAAGGAACGAAGCCATCGCATACTCGTAGATGAACTCCTGCGGGTGCGTGTCGGTCCAGTTCTCGGCCTGTCCCCAGAGCAGCTGGTCATCGGCCTCCGAGGCGTAGTTGCGCGAATAGAGCTGACGCTCGCGCGTCTTCTTGAAGTCGGCGGTGAAGCCGGCCATGGCGCTGATGTGGTGCTTGCCGAAGACCTGTGCATACGAGATGGTGGTCTCCGAAAGCCAGTGGCGGTCGCGGTAGAAGAACTGCTCGCGGTGGTTCTCGCTGCGCTGCAGACCGCGCTCGGTCATCTTGGGATAGAACTCGTCTGCCTCCTTGTTGCGCAGGTCGGCCGTGAAGTCGGACTTGATGGTCAGCGACGAGATCGGCTTGATCTCCACCGAGGTGGTCGAGTAGATCTTGTTCTCGGGATAGAGGCGGTGCAGGCGCTCGAGGTAGGCCACCGGGTTGTAGAGCAGCGGCGTACCGTTCACGTTGGCCCACAGCGGGGTCGTACCGCCGTAGAACTTGTTGCCCTTGTCGTCGAGGGCGTAGGTTCCGTCCTCGTTCATCTCATAGACCGTAGCCGAACGGGGATACCAGACGGCACCCATGATGGGGCCCTGGTGGCTCGTATCGACGTTACCCTGACCGTTGGAGACAACGAACGAAGCGCGCTCGGAGATCTTCAGCCACTTGGCCAGTTTGAAATCGGTCTGCAGCTTGCCGTTGAAACTCTCGCTCCAGGTGTTCAGCAGCACGCCGTCTTTCTTGTCATACGAAAGCGAGAAGATCGACTGCACCTTCTCCGTACCGCCGCTGATCGAGGCGGCATAGTGCTGCGTGAAGCCGGTCTGGAAGATCTCGTCGAGCCAGTCGGTGCGGGTCACATTGCCCCACGGGTAGATGCTCGGATCGATCGCGCTCGGCAACTGCGAGCCGGGGTTGCTCTCCACGGCCTTGGCCCATACCGAGTTGAACTGTTCGGCCGTCAGCATCGTAGGCAGGTTGGAAACCTTCTCGAAGCCGAGCGACACGTTGGCGCTGACGCGGATCTGGCCGCTCTGCGCCTTCTTGGTGGTGATCAGGATAACACCGCTCGAACCGACCGATGCACCGTAGATAGCGGCCGAAGCGGCATCCTTGAGTACGGTGATCGACTCCACGTCCTCGACCATATAGGGTGCGTTGGGCACGCCATCGACAACCACCAGCACGCCGTCGCCCGAGGTCGGGTCGTCGTCGTTGCCCTTCGAACCGCGGCCGCGGATCGAGAACGAGGCGGGTTTCATCGGGTCACCGGTCTGCTGGATCGTCACACCGGGCATGCGGCCCTGCAGCATCGTAGCCAGGTTCTGGGAGCGGCTCTTGGCCACATCGTCCAGCTTGACGGTGGTCACGGCCATCGAGAGGTCCTCCTTGCGCTGCGAGCCGTAACCGATGGCCACAACCTCGCCGATCATCATCGCGTCGTCCTCCATCACCACGTCGATCTGCGTACGGTTCATCACGGCGATGCTCTGCGCCTTGTAACCGATGAACGAGAAGTCGAGCGTGGCATTGCCGTCCACCGAGATCGAATAACGGCCATCAACATCGGTCGTGACGCCGTTGGTCGTACCCTTTTCTATAACCGAAGCACCAATCAGCGGATTCTGACCCGTATCGGTCAAACGTCCCGAAACCGTCACCCGGTTCTGGGCCTCCGCCGGAAGCATGAGTATGCCAAGCAGCAGACTCATCAGAAAAACACGGAAGAAATTCCGCGTCTTCCCCGAAATTGTCAAATTCATTTCCATAGAGTTAAGGTTAATAATTATGAGATATATAAGTGATGAGCTCTACAGGGGGATTGTGGTTTTTAAATATTTTAAATTAAACCGTACCTTTGTAACCTCTTTGTAACATTCAGCCATTTTGATATTCAAAATTATATACTCTGCCGCAGCGATCGGTCGCCTTTCGCGTATTATAATCCTCATTTCGCGCAGATCTGCTGTCAAAACCGCAGACATTCGGATCAATCGACGAAAGCATGCCGCGCATAACGGTAGCCGCAGGCGTCATAAAGGCCCGTCAGGCGGCGCATGCGGTGCACGAAACCGTCGTAATCATCCGTGGCAGTGCCCCATCCAACTTCGGCGAGTGCCCCCAGCCGCGGCAGCAGCATGTACTGCGTCTGGTCGAAATCGGGGATGTATTCGGTCCACAGGTTGGCCTGCACGCCGAGCAGGAACTGCCGCTCGTCGGGCGAAAGTCCTGCGGCCGGGTCGAACGAATAGACCTGTCCGAGCGGGAGATATCCGCCCCAGGCCAGCGGCTCGCCGGAGGTATCCTTCGTCTGGTAATAGTCGAAATAGCAGTAGGTCGTGGGGGCCATGATCACGCGGTTGCCCTGACGGGCGGCACGGATGCCGCCTTCGGTTCCGCGCCACGACATAACGATGGCCGTCGGCGAAACCCCGCCGTCGAGCACCTCGTCCCAGCCGATCAGTTCGCGGCCGTGCCGCTGCAGGAAGCGCTCGACACGCACCGTGGCATAACCCTGCAGCTGCCGCGGGCGGGTGAGCCCCTCGGCACGCATCCGCGCCCGGCAGCGGGGGCACTGCTCCCACATCTTCGTCGGGCACTCGTCCCCGCCGATGTGGATGTATTTCGAAGGGAAGAGCCCGATGACCTCGTCGAGCACCCCTTCGATGAACTCGAAGGTCTCCTCGCGGCCCGGGCAGAAGACCCTGTCGTCGATGTCCCATGTCTGCCGCACCTCATACTGCTCGCCCGTGCAGCTCAGCCACGGATAGGAGGCCAGTGCCGCCACGGCATGGCCCGGGAACTCGATTTCGGGAATGACCGTGATGAAGCGCCGCGCGGCGTAATCGACCACCTCGCGGATCTCCTCCTGCGTATAGAAGCCGCCGTAGGGGGTCTCGTCGTAACGGCACGACTCGTCGTACTCGCCGCCGGGATCCTTGCCGATGAGCGTCCGTTTGCGCACCGACCCCACGCGCGTGAGTTCGGGGTATTTGCGGATCTCGATCCGCCACCC
>ENA-OPEC01002519-OPEC01002519.1-human-gut-metagenome-genome-assembly--contig:-NODE-2519-length-10112-cov-5.726559_pt1 | contig 10112 bp, 6 predicted proteins | sample MGYA00241622_ERZ501507 | MGnify/ENA primary metagenome ERZ501507 (study PRJEB25962, sample SAMEA2042582) | human gut metagenome | biome: human gut; feature: human-associated habitat; material: faeces... | reverse complement strand
GAGCTGGATGACATGGAACTCATAACCCGTGATAACGGGATTGGCCGCCTTGCGCAGGTCGCCGATCTCGGTGATGATGCGGGAAATTTCGTTGTGATCTCGGATTGCTTCGAGAATCGCCTTGTCGGAGATGTCGATGCCGTAGGTCTCGTGCAGCGGCTCGAGCACCTTCACGCGCAGCTGCTCTTCATAGTGATCGACGGCGAAGTCCTCGTCCGAGAACGGCACGTCCATCATGCTCATGAAAAACTGCGGATTTTTCTCCTTCACGAGGCCGAGGATCTCGAAATGCTCGTGGCCGCGGTGCATCATCTGGCACGTCTCGGACGAGAGCAGCGCATCGAGATAGTCATAGCCGCCCTCGATGCCGCGCTCGAGGATGCTGCGGGTGTACGAGCAGATCTTGCTCGACATGTAGTACGTGCCCACGTCGATGCTGCCGGTGTTCGGCGCACGCAGGCGGCTCGAGAAGTAGCCAGGCAGGTTCAGCAGCGTTTCCGGCACGAAATAGCAGGTGTAACCCAGAGCGTGTTCCCCCTCCGCCCTGGCCTGCTGTACCAGCTCGTTGTTGGCCTCCTGCAGCAGATTCTCAAAATAGATCAGATGCTTCAGGTCTTTCATGGTTTGCTTCCACCTCTCACTTTTCATTACGGGTGCGGCAGCTGGTCGGAACACGATCTGGTTCAACCAGCGGCTTCATGAACCAAAGATAGCATATTTTTTGACAATGTGCAATGGATTTCCCACCATTTTCTGTTTTTCAGTGCTTCGCACAATGGAACTGGTCTGACCACGACCATTGTATCGCCAACAAACCGGACAGATTTTGCGCTTTTGCAAACAATCATTGACAAGACAGGCCGGCTTATTATACTATTATCTGTCCAATCATGAAATCAAAGGAGCCTCACTTCATGAATGAAATTTACGTCACCGGCCACCGGAACCCGGACACGGACTCCATCGTGGCAGCCATTTCCTACGCGGCGCTGCGCAACGCCTGCGGGGATCGGGAGTATGAAGCGGCCTGCCTTGGCCGTGTCTCCGACGAGACCCAGATCGTGCTGGACCGGTTTGGCTTTCTGCCTCCCAAGCGCATCACCGACCTGTACAATCAGGTGCGGGATCTGGATTTTGACAAGCCTCCCATCTTAAGCGGCGGTGTGACCATGGGGCGCGCCTGGGACGAATTTCAGGCTTACCCCGCCATTGCCTCCATCCCCGTGGTCAACGAGGACGGCACGCTGTACGGCATTCTGTCCCGGACGGACATCGCGGACTACAACATGTCCCGCACCAATTCCGGCGTGCTGGAAGAGGTGCCGCTGTTCAACGCCATCTCCGTTCTGGAGGGCAAAATTCTCAACGATGCGGGAGAAAGTACCGACACCATCTCCGGCGAGGTCACGATTGCCCTGCCCCAGAGCCGGGAGAATCTGCTGTTCCATTCCAAGGAGAGCATTGTGCTCTGCGGCAACCAGCCGGACATGATCCGCCGGGCGCTGGAGCTGAACGTCAGCTGTCTGGTGCTGTGTCAGGCGGAAATTTCCGAGGAACTGCGCACCATGCCCACGGAAACCTGCATCATCTCCACCCCCTACGACGCCTTCCGGGCGGCGCGGCTGATTTTTCAGTCCATCCCTGTGGAGCGGATCTGCAATACCCAGAACGTGGTCAGCTTCCACCTGGACGACCGGGTGGATACCGTGCGGGATATGGTGCTGAAATACCGTCATCCCAGCTACCCCATTCTGGATGGCAGCGAGAAGGTCGTTGGCATTCTGACCCGGTATCATCTGCTCCGCCCCCGGCGCAAGCAGGTGGTTCTGGTTGACCACAACGAGGCTTCCCAGTCCGTCCCCGGTCTGGAGGAAGCGGAAATTCTCGCCATTATCGACCATCACCGGCTGGCGGACATCCAGACCGGCAACCCCATTTACGTCCGCAACGAGCCGGTGGGTTCCACCAACACCATCATTGCAGAGATGTATCAGGATCGGGGGCTGATGCCCTCGGCCAAGCTGGCGGGCATGATGGCGGCGGCCATTCTCTCCGACACCGTCATGTTCAAGTCCCCCACCTGCACCAAGCGGGACATCGCCATGGCGGAGCGGCTGGCCCGCATCGCCAAGGTATCCCTCAGCGATCTGGGGCGGGAGCTGTTCAGCGGCAGCAACGACAGCCGTTCCGCTGAGGAGCTGCTGCGCAGCGACTTCAAGGAGTTCCATATCTCCGAGCAGGTGCTGGGCGTGGGGCAGGTCACCTGCATCGACTCCCAGAAGCTGATGGAGCGCAAGGATGAGCTGCTGGACGCCATGCGCGCCGCGCAGAAGGCCAACAGCTACGACATGGTGATCCTGATGCTCACCGACGTATTGCAGGAGGGTTCCCAGCTCCTGTATATCGGCAGCGATGACACCATCCGCAACGCCTTCGCCGTGGAGCCCAAGGACAACATGGTGTTCCTCCCCGGCGTCATGTCCCGCAAGAAGCAGGTCATCCCCATGCTGACCACCCTGTGGGGCTGAGAAATTGCCTTGCCCCGCATTTTGAAAGCAAAAAAACATCCGCCTCTCGGCGGATGTTTTTTTGCTTTCGTAAACTCTTACTCGGCCTCGGCCAGCGCCTTGGCGGCGGCAATGGCCTTCTCCTGTGCCGCAGCAGGGCAGTCCTCGTAGCGGACGAAGTTGAAGGTGAACGTACCGCGGGACTGGGTCATGGAGCGCAGGTCGATGGCGTAGCTCATCATCTCCGCCATGGGGACCTCAGCCTCCAGCACCGTCTCGCCGTCGCCGGTGGGGTTCATGCCCATCACACGGCCGCGGCGCTTGTTCAGGTCGCCCATCACGTCGCCCACGAAGTTGTCGGGTACGGTGACCTTCAGCTCGCCGATGGGCTCCATCAGCACGGGCTTGGCCTCGGGCAGCGCGGCCTTGAACGCCAGGTTGGCGGCCAGCTTGAACGCGATTTCGGAGGAATCAACGGGGTGGTAGGAGCCATCCACCAGCGTGGCCTTCAGGAACACCACGGGATAGCCGGCCAGCACACCGTGCAGGCAGCTCTCGCGCAGACCCTTTTCCACGGCGGGGAAGTAGTTCTTCGGCACGGAGCCGCCGAACACGTTCTCCTCGAAGATCATATCCTCCTGCTCGCTCTGGGGCTCGAAGATAATGTGAACGTCACCGAACTGACCGCTGCCGCCGGTCTGCTTCTTATAGCGGCCCTGCTTGCGGACGGTGCTGCGGATCTTCTCACGGTAGGCAACACGGGGGGTATCCAGCTCGGCATCCACGCCGAAGCGGGACTTCAGCTTGCTGCACAGCACGTCGATCTGGATATCGCCGGCGCCGGAGATCACGGTCTGGTGGGTCTCGGCGTTGTTGGTGACGGAGAAGGTGGGGTCCTCCTCGTTCAGCTTGTTCAGGCCGGTACCCAGCTTCTCGATCTCCTGCTTGGTCTTGGGGGCGATGGCGCGCTCGTAGCAGGCAGGTGCGAAGGCCAGAGGCGCAAACTTCACATAGGTCTTGGGCTCGCACAGGGTGTCGCCGGTCTTGACCTTGTCCATCTTGCCGATGGCGCCGATATCGCCGCAGCAGATCTCCTTGGTCTCCTCGGTCTTCTTGCCCTTCATGACGTACAGACGGCCCAGCTTCTCGGTGTTGCCGGTGGTCATGTTGTACAGGGACATATCGCTGGTGACCTTGCCGCGGACGACCTTGATCATGGAGAACTTGCCGTACTGGTCAGAGATGGTCTTGAACACGAAGGCGGCGGTGGTGCCGTTGGGATCATAGGCGACCTCGATGGCGTTGCCGTCGTCGTCCTCAGCGGCCACGGCGGGCATATCGGTGGCGACGGGCACCAGATCCACGATGGTCTGCATCAGCATCTCCACGCCCATGCCGGTGGCGGCGCTGCCGCACAGCACAGGGCATACGCTGCCCTCGCGGACGCCCAGCTTCAGGCCCTTGGCCATATCCTCGGCGGACAGCTCCATGGTCTCGAAGAACTTCTCCATCAGCTCCTCGTCGGCGCCGGCGGCGGCCTCCATCAGCTCGGCGCGGAGCGCCTCCACCTCATCGGCCATGTCGGCAGGGATGGCGCACTCGCCCTTGGCGTCGTATGCCTTGTTGTGCAGCAGATCCACGATAACGGTGACGGCCTTGTTGCCGTCGGCCTTGGTGGCGACGATGGGGGCAATGGCGGTGCCGAACTTGTTCTTGATGGCGTCGATGCAGGCGGCGTAGTCGGCGTTGGCCTCCTCCACGCGGTTGATGAACATCATGCGGGGCTTCTTGCCCAGCATCTTCCAGGTACGCTCCATACCAACGGACAGACCGTCCTTGGCGTTGCCCACGATGACGGCGCACTCGGCGGCGCGAATGGCGCAGACGGCCTCGCCGGAGAAATCGAAGTTGCCGGGAGCGTCCATGACGTTGATCTTCTTGCCCTTATACATGACGGGAGCAAATGCCAGAGAGATAGAGATCTGGCGCTTGATCTCCTCGGCGTCGTAGTCGCAGGTGGTGTTGCCGTCGACGGTCTTGCCCAGACGGTCCACACCCTTGGTCATAAACAGCATCTGCTCAGCAAGAGAGGTCTTGCCGGAGCCGCCGTGGCCCAGCAGTGCAATATTGCGAATGTCATTAGCAGTCATAGTGGTGATGTACTCCCTTCGTTTTCTTGAAGTCCGCCGCCCACATGGCTGCGGACAGTAGCTCAACGTACCGATTATAGCTTATATTCCGGGGTCTGACAACCTCTATTTTATTGATTTGTATGAAAATTCCCGGCTATCGCCGGTTTTTTCGTCAACTTATACAATTATTTTTCCGCTCTGCTGGGCAGGTCGACGAGGGCGGCGGCGCAGGATGAAAAAAGAGGAGCCTCGCGGCTCCCCTTTTGCGTTGTCACAGAACATTTCCGTCCCCGTCCACCAGCAGCTCCGCCGGCGGGCGGTGGCTGGAAAACCGCTGCACAGACAGGGTGCAGGCGTAGGCGCCGGCGTTGGACACCGCCACCAGATCGCCGATCTCCAGCGCCGGGCCGGTAAAGCCCTCCTGCAAAACATCCAGCGCGCAGCAGAGATTGCCCACCAGATGCACCGTCTCCGTGCGGGCGGGATCGCCCAGCGACGTGACGGTGCAGGCGTCCTCCCGGGTAAACAGCGGCTCCTGGGGTGCGATCACCGCATCCGGCCCCACCGCACGGCGCAGCATGGCGGCAATGGCGGGCTTCTGGAAGCCGTTGAGACAGTTCTCCACGATGACGTAGGTCACGCCCCGGGAGGTCTTTTTGTCCACCACCGGCATAAAGTATGTACCGGCCTGACAGGTCAGGAACCGGCCGGACTCGATGAGCAGGCGGGCTCCCAGCGTGCGGCGGTTCTCCTCCGCGATACGCTGGGCGCACTGCCGCAGAGCGGCGTAGTCCAGCGGCTGCTGGGACGCCTCGTTGTAGGCGATGCCCACGCCGCCGCCGAAGTTGATATACTCCACGGTGCAGCCCAGCACCTCCTGCACCCGCAGCGCCAGCGCGAAGCAGTTCTCATAGTACCGGGTCAGCACGGCGGCGTCCAGATTCTGGGAGCGCAGATGGACGTGGATGCCGCAGACCGTAACGGGCAGCCCCTCCAGCGCCGTGCGCAGCTGGGGCAGATCCTCCTCACAGATGCCGAACTTGCCGGAGGTGCCGGGGCCGCCATCCATGTTGAAGCAGGGGTCGATCCGCACGCCGATGGGCCGCGCCTCCCCCTTCTCCGCGGCGATGCGGCCGATGCGCACCGCCTCGCCGATGGAGTCGGCGATCAGGTGGCCGTGATCCCACGCCTCCCGCAGGGCGCTGTCGGACTTGCCGGCGGCGGAAAAGTAGATGTCGGCGGCGGACATGCCGCACTCCTCCGCCAGCAGCACCTCCCTGGCGGAGGCGGCGTCCGCGCCGATGCCCAGCGCCGCCAGCGCCCGCATTACCGGCGGGAACGGGTTGGCCTTCACGGAAAACAGGAAGTCAAAGCCGGGGAACGTATCGCGCAGCAGCCCAGCCTGCCGCGTCAGTACATCGCGGGAGTAGATAAAGCAGGGGGCGTTTTCCCGCGCCAGACGCAGAATATGCTCGTTCATGGAAGATGCTCCTTTCGATGTGTCGTGATACGCCCAGTGTAGCATATCCGCCCCGCCGCCGTCAAAACATTCCTTGCGCACCGGCAAAAATTGTGCTACAATACCGGCTGTATCTGCGGGCGTGGTGGAATTGGTAGACTCGATGGATTTAGGTGATGTCACCTCAGTGTAGGATTTTATCACCGGTACAAGCTCTTAAAACTTAATATGCGGGTATGGCGGAATTGGCAGACGCGCAGGATTTAGGTTCCTGTGAAGTGATTCGTGTGGGTTCGACCCCCACTACCCGCACCAGAAAAAGGCTCATTTTCGAAAAATGTCGAAAATGAGCCTTTTTCCAATGTATTCAGGATTGCTTTCCTTGTATTCGTGCGATACGCTAAAGAAGGAGGTGACACTAAATAATGATTAGATTAACTGATTTTGATAAAAAGACACCTGATCCTATTGGCGTAGAATGTCTCACATCACCTTCCGGAAATATTCCTGCATATGAAATACATTCGTTTCATTCACTTACACAGTTTATAGGCTTTGGAAAGTATTTGAATAGAGCGTCCGGAAATGTGTATTTGCGTGGGCAAACATCGCTTTATAACGGATCATTAACGCCATCTGCATTGAGAGGAAATAGAAATCGTAAAACAGGAATTTCAGAACCACTTAATTATGAGAAGCGTATTGGCGATTATAAACACCACATTGCACTTAGTCTTAAACGCACAAAGAGTTTCTGTGACCGTGATCCGGATATTATGGAGCCTTTGTTACAGCACTACGGTATAAAAATATATTGGTTAGATATTGTTGATAATGTGTGGGTTGCATACGAAAGCGCAGACGGATACGGCGCGGCATATGCGGTACTTCCACATTGGGGTACTGTGCTTTGTGGGCGCGGAATACCTGCTGTGGACGGCGGGCTGCTTCTGGCCCAACACCTCCCCGGCCAGCCCCGCCTTCTGGGGCGACATACTGCTGACGCTGGCCATTCTGGGGCTGCTGCCCGCCACGGGAAAGGCGGTGGCGGCATGACCTACATTGAGAACATTTTTCTCTGCATGGCGTCCCCGCTGCTGGTGGCCGCCCTGTGCATGGGCAGACGGCAGCTCCGCCTTTTCCTGTTCTGCATCGCCGGGATGGGGGTGTGCCTGCTCTCGGCCTACATCAACACCTTTCTCGCATCGGTGTGTCAGGCGGACGCCCTTGCCGCCACGGTGGAGATCGCGCCGGTGGTGGAGGAGGTCATGAAGCTGCTGCCGCTGGCCTTTTACCTGCTGGTGTTCGAGCCGGAGGGGGAGCGGATCAAGCCCGCCGCCATCACCGTAGCACTCGCCTTCGCCACCTTTGAAAATGTCTGCTACCTCATCCAGAACGGCGCGGACCGCTTCTCCTTCATCTTCTTCCGGGGCTTCGGCACGGGAGCGATGCACGTGCTGTGCGGTCTAATCGTCGGCGGCGGGCTGGCGTATGCGTGGCAGCGGGCGTGGCTGAAAGTGGCCGGCACCTGCGGGCTGCTGGGCGCGGCCATCACCCTTCACGCCACCTATAACCTGCTTATCGCCTACGGCGGTGCGGCGCAGTATATCGCCTACGCCCTGCCGGTGCTGCTGATCGCGGTGGGAAAGCCCTCCGTCTCCCTGTCTGCCCGGCGGGAATAATCAAATATTACTCCTTGAGAGCCGCTTTTTGGCGGCTCTCAAATTTTTTTGGAAAATTTTGCGATCGGGGTGAGAGTTTTCCCGATTTTTTGTACCTATATAAGTAAGAGGCTTTTTGAGCCGCCTTGTCGAGAAAAACAGGGAGGAGGTTGCAGACGATATGTACGATACCGCAAGACGGGTCGCCCTTGTCAAAAAACGGGTGCGTGACAACACCCGCCGGAGGCAGCGGCGCAGCGTCTACGGGCTGTCCGCCGCGTGTGTGCTCCTGTTCGCGGCGCTGGTACAGGCGGAGGGCATGGCCATTGAACGGGGACAGACCGCCGCGCAGGGTGCCTTCGGCGCCATGCTGCTGCGGGAGGACGCAGGCGGTTACGTGCTGGTAGGCGTTGTCTGCTTTGCAGCGGCGGTGGTCGTTACCGTGTTTTGCACACGATTGAGAAAAAACAATCACCAGGAGGGACAAACCAAGGAGGATGAGGAAACATGAAGAAAAGATTTTTAGCGGCGCTGCTGTGCCTGTGCATGATGCTCACGCTGCTGCCGACAGCGGCGTTTGCAGCGGTGAGCGATTCGCTGGGCAACACACCCGAGGAAAATCAGGCGGTTTTGGAGCAGCTCTCCGCCCTGACTGACGGTAGCAGCGACCAGGTGCTTTCCATGCTGAACGCCTTGGGGCTGCTGGATGAAGCCGGCAATTTCAAGGTGGATCAAACCATCACGCTGGACGGCCAGGTGTTGACACTGGCGGCTGTCATGGAGCTGCTGGAAGATCCCGCCACGGATCTCGCCCGCATAGCCGACGTGGATGGGACTCCGGTGGCGCTGGGCGATTTGAAGACCATGATCCAAATCGAACAGGAGCTGCAGCGGATCAAGGAGACCTATTTCTCCGGCAGGGAGTTTACCGGGGAAGCTCTGGAGAATCTCAATAGCCTGACGGAGCAGCTGGAGCTGCAGGGCATCAGCTTGCGGTATTCCGCCTTTGCCACACCGCCTGAGGGCGTTGAGACGGTGGATATGAGCGAGATGATGAGCCTAACGCTGGGGACCGAAGCATACAACAACAAATGCAGCTCCGGGACTTTTACTGTATACAGCGGAAAACCGGTCGGCTTTTCCTACCGCATTCAAAAAGGCCAGCTCAGCGAGTATATCACCGGTGTGGAGGTCTCGATAGGCAATACGAGTAAGGTCGTCGAGCAAGGCGACGGGTCCTACAAGCTGACCTATGACGTAGGCGAAACTTTCAGTTTAGGTGGTCAGGAAATCACTGTCAAGGTTAAAACCAAGGGAAATAACCCGGCCTGGCTCGAGAATTCTTATTCCCATGGCGACCTGCTGGGGATGATTGAATTTTACGATGCGGAAAATCTGGTGTTCTATAACGGCGCCAGCTATGCCGACCACCATCAGCTCAAGCTAATAAAGACGGTTGACGACCCCGCAATAAAAACAGAAATGACCGCGCCGAACTATGAGGAAAGATACGAAAGTACAGACACAATACAGGGGGATATGTATATTCCTTTGCTGGCAAATAAATACACTGTCGGCGGCGGTGCCGACAATCAGGACTTCGTTGCGCTAAGCGATACCATCAGAATTCTGGATGGCGCTCGCAACTCGGTGCTTCCCGTCGGCTCCGACCCATTTTATCAGCCATACCAAATCGACGCCAGCATCGAGTTTGACTGGAGTACCAGCTTAGCTGCCTATACTGGCCCTGCGCCGTATGGCTGGTATAAAGACCAGCCCTATGCCCCGTTCTATCTGACGGAGTACAAGCTCGATGGAACAGATCTGCCGCTCAGCGGCGACAGAACGAGAACGGGGGACTGTACGATTAACAAGAACAGTACGGTCAACATCTCCCTGCAGTCTACCACGCAAAACAGAGGGGATCAGCAGTACTGGCTGCCCTTCCGACTGTATATGAAAAGTGTACAGGGCCAAATCCAAAATTCCTACGCCACCACCAAGAACAGCAACGTCACCGCCAGGCTGGTGGACACGGACGCCCCCACCATTCAAAGAGTCACGGCCCCGGCGGGAACCTATGCCAGCGGACAGCACGTGCCCATCACAGTTACCTTTAACGAGTTCGTGGATCTTAGAAGCGCCAGCGTGACCATCAATGGCAAAGAGTATACCGCCGCTGAGCTTTCCATGAACAACTACGGTGTCACGGCAATGCTCTGGTACCCAGTGCGGGATACGGATGACACCACGGTCACCGTCAATGGTATGACCGGCGTGGAAGATGTTTTCGGTCATACGCTGGATACCACACAATATCCAAGCGAGCCGATTACCGACGTTACGCTGAAGA
>ENA-OPEC01002517-OPEC01002517.1-human-gut-metagenome-genome-assembly--contig:-NODE-2517-length-10116-cov-3.174734_pt1 | contig 10116 bp, 7 predicted proteins | sample MGYA00241622_ERZ501507 | MGnify/ENA primary metagenome ERZ501507 (study PRJEB25962, sample SAMEA2042582) | human gut metagenome | biome: human gut; feature: human-associated habitat; material: faeces... | reverse complement strand
TAAATAGCGGACAATTAAAAAGTGGAGGAACTCTGAACTCTTATGAAGAAAAAACTATTTGCAATCCTACTCAGCATTGTAATGGTAGCTGGACTCCTGCCTGCCACAGTACTGGCAGCGGAACCCACAGTCTACGACATCTGGGTAGACGGCGTACAGGTCACGTCTGAGAATAAGGATAATCTTTTCAGTGGAACAGTAAGTTATGACCCGACCACTCACACCTTGTCCTTGAACAATGCCACCCTTGACGACGACACCATGTCAGACTACGGTATTAAAACGACTATCCCCAGTACGTTGAAGATACGGTTGACCGGGACAAATAGCATTACCCGAACCGATCCCGGCGGAGGAGTGGGAATATACCTCAATTACAGCAATTCTGTCGAGATTACCGGCGATGGAACACTGGTGATCAACGTTATCGGGAAAAACTACGATGGAATTAGCACAGGGGCTGACGTCAAGATTTCCGATAAAGCAAGGGTCATAATAAACTCTGAAAGCGGATTGGGCATAGCCGGAAGAATGGTCGAAATTGACGGGGCAACAGTGGATTCCACCGGCTTGTATGCCGGAATCGATGCCCATTGGCTGAAGATTATAAACGGCGCTGATGTTACGCTTAAGGCAACCCAGGACGGACGTAACGGAGCATATATCTGGAAAGATCAAGAAGGGAACGGCGGCGATATTGAACTTGCTGCATCTAATGTTAAAGCAACAAGCTATTATCCCGGTCTGTATGCTACAGGTGATCTGACGGTTAACGGCGGCGAGGTAAAATGCACCTCTACTGCGGACGGCGCAATATGGACAAAAGGCAATATTCTGATCAAAGGAGGCGCCAAAGTAACCACTGACGGTAAATTCCCGATGGGCTGTAACGGTACTTTTACCGTAGAAGAAGCAGAGATTGATGCAAAGAATACGAATGAGAATAATATCCCTGCAATTTTCGATGAATGTGTGCCTGTGATTGCCGATGGCTATCATCTGAACTATGCAAAAGCTGTAGACTCGGAAGGAACAGAAATTGACCTGCTTTCCAGCGGTACTCAGTACTTTGCACTTTATAAAAATGTTCATTTTATCACAAAGGCTGTCTATCCGGTTTCTTTCGTTGTAACGCCGGACGGTCTGACCAATGTTGTTGTTAAAGTGAATGGTCAGGAGGTTACCGGCTCTGTCAGTTTGGAAGCAGGAACTTACCCTGTTGAAGTAACAGCCGATGACTGCAAAGCATACACCGGCAATATAACGATCACCGCCGATCCGGCAACGCATACGCAGACGGTTGCAATGACATATTTACCTGCCGACTACACTAAGGTTGACGAAGCCATTGCCAAGGCAAATGCACTGAACAAGGACAACTACAAGGACTTCACCGCCGTGGAAGCTGCCGTCAATGCTGTTGTCCGTGACAAGAACATTACCCAGCAGGCAGAGGTTGACGCTATGGCAAAGGCTATTGAAGATGCGATTGCTGCCCTGCAATACAAGGACGCCGACTACACCAAGGTCGATGCAGCCCTCGCCAAGGCAAATGCTTTGAAGAAGGATGATTACAAAGACTTCTCCGGCGTAGAATGCGCCATCAGAGCAGTTGCACGCGGCAAGAACATCACTCAACAGGCAGAGGTTGACGCTATGGCAAAGGCTATCGAAGATGCCCTTGCTGCCGTGCAATACAAGGACGCTAACAAGACAACACAGCCCACACCGGCACCTGCTGCAACAGCCACACCTCAGTACACCATTCCGCAGACCGGCGACACCAGCAACCCTGCTTTGCTGGTTGTCCTTATGCTTGTCAGTGGTAGTGCAGCCATTGGAACAGCCGTTGTTGCCAGCAAGAAAAAGCGCAACAGATAACTGAACAGCCCCCTCGCTCCATCTTCCGGGCAAAGCAAAAGCGCCGCAGCGATGTGGCGCTTTTCTATTGCCACAAAGCAGCAAATAGCGGGCTTTCCCACCATAAGCGACAAAGTTATATTCCCCACCATCGTAAAGCCCCTCATATTAAACAAAAACGTCCAAAATCGCCCCGAAAGCGGACCTCAAGGTACTTTTTATTTTCTGAATTAGTTGTGTACCTCCAGATGAAAAAAATAAGGAGAGGCTTCCAAGGAAACCTCTCCTTAACTGGTATTAAGGGCTATGTCAAAATCTTTCCGGCAGAATATTTACGACAGGTAACTTACCGATACAGCGGTCCGTACTGCTTGCACGCAGCATAATCCGCAGCCTGCTGATCCTGTGTGCCGAAGCTGGCCCATGCGTGGGGGCGATAGACCTTCTCGGCAGGGACATTGTGCATCGTAACAGGGATGCGCAGCATGCTGGCGAGCGTAATGAGGTCAGCACCCACATGGCCGTAAACGGTCACGCCGTGGTTGGCACCCCAGTTTGCCATAACGCTGTACACATCGGTGAACGCACCCTGTCCGGTCAGGCGCGGGCAGAACCATGTGGTCGGCCAGGTTGGGTCGGTGCGTTTGTCGATAGTGTTGTGAATCTCGTCGGGCAGATCAGCCGTCCAACCCTCGGCAATTTGCAGGACGGGGCCAATGCCCTCCACAATGTTGAAACGCAGCATCGTAACAGGCATCTCTGCCTTGCAGCGGAAGTGACTGGAATATCCGCCGCCGCGGAAGTACTCATAGTCCGCACGACACCAATCGGTGGCGTTCAGGCATGCCTTGATGTCCGCATCGGTCATCTCCCAGAACGGCTTCATCACGTGGTTGCCCTCGGCATCCACGCAGGCACCGGAACCATCCAGAGCTGTCGCGCCGGAATTGATGAGGTGAATAAAGCCGTTGGCGGCAACGCCGTCAGGCTTCTGCCCGGTCACACGCTCGCAGGCTTCGGGGCTCCAGTAGGTGCGCACATCATGGAAGCACGGTGCAGAGCCGGAAACAAGGCTGCCCAGCATCATGGCAATGCCGTTGCAGGTGTCATTCTCGGTAGCGAACGGGGTCGGGGCTTTCGGACCATTCCAGTCAAAGGTAGAAGCCATAATAGCTTCGGTGAAGTCAGCATTCGGCAGCCAGTCTGTCCACTGGCGCTGGCCCTGGAAGCCGCCGACCACAGCGTTGCGACCGAGTGCTTCTTCATGCCAGCCCATCTCGTCCAGACGCGGATTGCCGTATAGAATGTCGCGGATGATCAGGGTCATCTTGACGATAAACTCCCAATCCTTGTTGGCCGGAACAATTTTCGACTTCGTGATGACAGGCGGCAGATTCTTGCCGAGGTTCTTATCAAAGCCCTCTTTGCAATTCTCGCGCACCCATGCCAGCGCCTTTTCATATTCGTCATGGTCATAGATGCCGATGGAAATGCGGCGTAGGATCTCGACCTCGTCCACCCATTCGGCGCGGATGCCGAAATACTTTTGCAGAACACCTGCATCGCAGAAGCTGCCGGCAATCCCCATCGTCACAGCGCCAATATTGACGTAGGCTTTGTTCTTCATCCAGCCTGCGGCAACAGCACCACGGGCAAAGCGCAGGATTTTCTCGGCCACGTCATCGGGAATCGTATCATCATTGGCTTCCTGCACGTCATGGCCATAAATGGAGAAAGCAGGCAGACCGCGCTGGGCGTGTGCTGCCAGAACCGCAGCCAGATACACCGCGCCGGGGCGCTCGGTGCCATTGAAGCCCCAGACTGCCTTGATGGTGTTGGGATCCATATCGAACGTCTCGGTACCGTAGCACCAGCAGGGAGTCACAGACAGCGTTGCCGTAACATTCTGGGTAGAGAACTGTTCTGCCACACGGGCCGCCTCGGCACCGCCGCCAATCGTCGTACAGCCGATCACGCACTGCACCGGCGTACCATCGGGGTACTTGAGGTTCTCCGAAATCAGCTTGGCGGCATTTTCTGCCATGCGCATCGTCTGATTTTCCAGGCTTTCACGGACGCCGCCCCAGCGTCCATCGATGACAGGGCGAATACCAATTTTAGGATACAGCATAGTTGCACCTTCCTTATTATAGTAGGGCTTTGAAACGATCATAAGCGGCGTTCCATTCCGCATAGTTCTGTGTGCTTGGGGTATATGTTTTAATGACCTCTGTCTCCGCAATCAGCCGGCGTCCTTGTGTGATGGAGTCCAGCAACCCCAAGGCTTTCAACTGAATCATAATGTTGCCGAGCGCCGTAGCTTCCACCGGCCCTGCCTTTACTGTAAGGCCGCAGCAGTCTGCCGTCATCTGGCAAAGCAGACGGTCTTTTGTGCCGCCGCCCAAAACGTGCAGGGTCGTAAATGCTCGACCTGTTACAGCGGAGAGCTGCTCTATCGCATAGCGATATTTCAGAGCAAGGCTTTCATAAATGCAGCGCATTACGGCTCCCACCGTTTCTGGGACGGGCTGGCCGGTTTTGCGGCAAAATTCCTGTATTCTGCCCGGCAGGTCGCCGGGGGCAACAAATTCCGGGGCATCCGGGTCAATAAAACTGCGCAGCGGTTCGGCGGCAAGTGCCTGTTGCTCCAGCTCCGCGAAAGAATATGCCTGTCCACGGCGCTTGTACTCACGGCGGCTTTCCTGAATCAGCCAAAGACCGATGATATTTTTCAGATAATTGATTTTCCCGTTTGCACCGAGTTCATTGGACAGCCCGCTTTGGCAGCTGTCCGCTGTCAGAATCGGGGCATCCAATTCCGTTCCCAGCAGGCTCCATGTGCCACAGGAGAGAAATGCCGTATGTTCGGCATCCTCCTCGGCACACGGCATAGCGGCCGAGGCGCATTGTGTATCATGCCCTGCCACCGCAATGATTTTCGCACCGTCTGCAAGTGTACCCGTCACCGTGCCGCTGGCAACAATGGGTGCGAAGCTGTTTTCCGGCAAGCCGTAGGCGGCCAGCACTTCCCTGCTCCACTGCCCTGTGCGGGGGTCCAGCATCTGACTGGTGGACGCAATGCTGCGCTCGCAGACCGGCTCGGCTCCCAACAGAGCTGCGAACAGATCCGGCATAAAAAGGACCTGCGCAGCCTTTTGCAGCAGTTCCGGGTCCTGCTCACGCAGAGCCAGCAGCTGGAACAAAGTATTGATTGCCATGATTTGATTGCCGGTATGGGCATACAATTCTTCTGCAGGCATACGGGCAGCGGCCTGTTCCGGTTTGCCATTCGTTCGGGCATCGCGGTAATGAACAGGGTTTGCCAGCAGATGGCCGTCCGCATCCAGTAAGCCGAAATCCACGCCCCATGTATCAAATCCAAGGCTATCGAATGTACCCGCCTTTTGAATGGCTGTGTGGATTTCCTTCAGCAGTGTTTCCACATCCCAGCAGAGGTGACCTTCCTTTTCGATGGGGACATTTTCAAAACGATGGATTTCCTCGTAGGTGAGGTTTTGGCCATCGTACACGGCTCGAATTGCACGTCCGCTGGAAGCGCCAAAGTCGAAGGCCAGCACAGTTGCTGTGTTACTCATTGCACCACGCCCTTCTTCAAAAGTACGTTGGCATAGATTGCGCTTTCCCCGGTGGCGATAATCGCATAGGCATGGCGTGCGCGCTCATAAAACGCAAAGCGTTCCATCATTTCAATTTTAGCCGGGTCATTGCCGCTCTCGTTCAACTTCTGTTTATAGCTATCCCAGATAGTCGGCTTGCACGGATCGCCATCTACCACTTTCATCAGCGCGACAGGCTTTTCCACATACTGATCCAACGGCAGAAATTGCAGGATGGCCTCCAGCAGTTCTACGGTTCCGTGCCCGTCTGCACGAACCACAATGGCATCTTTGCCGATGCTTTCAGCCGGGAAATTTCCGTCTGCGAGAATAATTTCATCGCCATGACCCATCTCGCAGAGGACTTTCAGAAGTTCCGGGCTAAGGATAGGCGGAATGTTCTTCAGCATACGGGGCCTCCTTATTTGTCCGTCGGCTCACCTTTTTCGCGTCGCTCAAATTTGCGATAGCCGGGGTGTTTGCCGGTAATTTTGTAGTAGGAGCGGAGATTGATGAGCTTATCAATATTCTTGCGGTCAATATCGTAGCTGCCGCCGAGAATAATTGCGTTGATCGTGATTTTTGCCCACAGTTCCAGACTCTCCATGCGGTAATAGGCGGTGATGACATCGCTGCCCACCGTCAGCGCACCGTGGTTTTCCAGCAGCATAACATCGTGGTCGTTGAGATACGGCTCGATTGCGTCCGGCACCTCCGTCGTGCTGGGGGTTCCATACGGAGTCAGCGGCACAGCGCCGATGGCTGCCACATCCTCAATCATGTTGTACATATCCATCGGGCGATGTGCCACGGCAAAGCCGGTGGCTGCCGGCGGATGGGCATGGACAACAGCATTTACATCGGTGCGCTTTTCGTAGCAGCGCAGGTGCATCTTGATTTCGCTGGACGGGCGCAGGCCCTCTGCCCCTTCCAGCACATTGCCCTTTGCATCAATACGCAGCAGCTTGTCCGGCGTGATGAAGCTCTTGCTCATGCCCGTAGGCGTTGCAAGGAAAGTTCCGTCCTCCAACCGCACTGAGACATTGCCATCATTGGCAGCGACCCAGCCAAGCTGCCACATTTTATGGCAGACATCGCAGATCTGGTCTTTGATTTCTTCGATTTGCACAGTTTGTACCTCCTAAAGTGGATTTTGTCCTTTACTTGTATTATACTGTTGCAATTCGCCCTCGTCTTTGCGTATAATGATATTATATTGGACGATTTTGATATTTTAGGAGATGCCTGCCATGAAGTTTCTGGCTTCCCATGAAAGCAGTACACGCGGCACTTTTGACTTTCCCATTGAGCTTTATTATGTAGATAAAATGCACCCACGCTATGAAATGCCGTTTCACTGGCACATGGAATTTGAACTTATGCTGGTTCTGAGTGGGGAGTTTTCTCTGCTGATTGATGGACGCTCTTACCTTTTACACAAGGGGGATGCCGCCATCATTTCAGCCGGGGCCGTTCACGGCGGAACCCCCAGCGACTGCGTTTACGAGTGTGTTGTCTTTGATATGAACCGCTTCCTCGGCAGCGGCTCCGTATGTCAGGCAAAATATAATGCGCTTTTTGAACGCGGCGCACAAATTGAGCCATATCAGTCGGCCGGCTCCGTAACCTGCGAACTGATCGACCGGCTTTTCGAGGCAATGGAAAAGGAGCCGGAGGGATATGAATTTGTGACAATTGGCCTGATGTGGCAGCTGTTCGGCCAAATTCTTTTACAGCATTCGTACACAGTATCCACTTCTGAGAACAAGCGGAATGACCGCAGCACAGCCCAAATGAAAGCGGCCTTAGAGCGCATCCGAAAGAATTACGCCAGCCGCATCACCTTGGAAGATCTCGCCTCCACAGCAGAAATGACCCCCGAACACTTTTGCAGGGTCTTTCACAGCATAACCGGGCGCTCCCCTATTGACTACTTGAATTACTACCGGGTAGAATGTGCTGCCGAGCTGTTATGCTCCACCGAAGATCCCATCACGGAGATTGCGTATAGCTGCGGCTTTAGTGATTCCAGCTACTTTAACCGGATGTTCCGCCGCTATAAGGCTGAAGCTCCGGGCAAATATCGAAAACTGCATAGCATATAAAATCGCGCCGACAGTGCATTGTCGGCGCGATTTTTAGTCAACAATTCGCATTTGGTATCAACCGTTCTGAGTTTCCAACATCATAAAACCAATTGCAACACACGACCTTATTAGCCTCACAGCGGACATACAACTTGCTGCATCACAGAAAACTCCCGCGCTTGTTAAGCGCGGGAGTTAAGGAAGGAGAAAACACGATTTTGCATGATGCACTCTACTGCACTATGCAAACCGAAAAATGAAAAAGCAGATTAGTGGTATCAGCAGTATTTTTCAATTACTTTTTGCATGGCATCCCAGTTCCGTTCCATATCGGCAGTCAACTTGAACTGGGTGCGGGCGCGGTTGAGGTTTTGGGTTTCGTAGTTGATGTGGAAGTAGCGATCTCCCTCCAGATAATCGGCGAGGAAGCGCATACCACATTCCATCGTCATCAACTTGGCACCCCAAGGCAGGGTCTGCTTTTCCAGCGGGGTGAACGCTTCCCCTGCTGCCTGCAAGAAGCCCTTGGTGTAAATTTCAAACAGTTCCATGCTGAAATTGACTTTCGAGAGGTCAGCTTCGTCCTCGGCGCAGTGGTTGGCACCGAAGCGGATTGAATCCCCAAAATCATTGGCAGCAAGCCCCGGCATGACGGTGTCAAGGTCGATAACGCAAAGGCCCTCGCCGGTTGTTTTGTCGAACAAGATATTGTTCAGCTTGGTGTCGTTGTGAGTGACGCGCAGCGGCAGTTTACCCGCCGCCAGCAGGTCCACCATGACATGATAATCTGCTTCGCGGGCGCGGACAAACTCAATTTCACGCTGCACCTGTGCGGCACGACCCATGCGGTCCTCGGCCACGGCGCGCTGGAAGTCAGCGAAACGCTTGGGCGTATCGTGGAAGTGCGGGATCGTCTCATGCAGGGTGTGTGCCGGATATTCAGCCAACTGATGCTGGAAATTGCCAAATGCAACAGCGCTCTGGTAAAAATTCTCAGCCGACTGCACCTGCTGCAAACAGACAGTGTTCTCTACAAATTCATAGACACGCCAGCAGCTACCATCAGCAGCCTGATAATAGGGCTTTTCCTCTTTGGTAGGCACCACATGGAGCGTTGCACGCGTAGGATCGTTCCCCCGCTGCTTGGCCCTTTCACGCAGGAATTCCGTCACGCCGCAGATGTTTTCCATCAAACCAGCCGGGTCTTTGAATGTATCGGTATTGATTTTTTGCAGGATGTAGCGTTTTGCCCCCTGCCCCGATGTTACCGTGATGGCATACGTCTGGTTAATATGTCCTTCGCCATAAGGAACCGGCTCTGACACTGAGCCATTCCATTTCCATGCAGTTAAAATATCATTCATTTGTATATACATCCTCTCTGGTTTTGTTTATGCCGCGATACTGTACAGCGCGACACCGGCCACGGCAGCCCCCGCCATGACCTTGATAGGGCTGGGCTTCCATTTACGTAGAACAAAAAAGCCCATGAGGAAAATTGCCAGTGCAATCAGATCCATGCTGCCCAGATCCGCCGGGAAAGTGCGCTGCCTGTACAGGGCCATGCACAACAGGGAAATGCCAGCAGAAGCAATCATGGCAATAACAGCGGGGCGCAGCCCGGCCAAGATACCCTGCATAACGCTAAGGCCGCGGAAACGGTAATACATGTAGGCCAGCGCCATGACGATGACGCAGGACGGGAAAATACAGCCGATCGTGGCAATCAGTGCCCCCGGCAGACCCGCCACCTGAATACCAACAAACGTAGCAGCGTTTACGGCGATGGGGCCGGGGGTCATTTCGGCAATCGTAATAATGTCCGCAAAGCCTGTCATCGTCAGCCAGGGGTGAATGTCCACTACTTGGTTTTGAATCAAAGGCATAGCCGCATAGCCGCCGCCGATGCTGAACAGGCCAACTTGGAAAAAGCTCCAGAATAATTCAAGGTAGATCATTTGCTACCCTCCCGCTTTTGTAGATACATGGTATCCAGCGCGCCGATGACGCCGCAGACGAGGATAATCAAAATGATGTTCACCGAGAAGAAACGGGTCGCCGCAAAAGCTGCCAGCATAACCGCGATGGGCAGCCAGCGCTTCTTTTTCAGGATGGGCCACGCCATGTTGATGACCACATCAAAGATGACCGCTGCCACACCGGCCAGCATACCGGCCATTGCCATGCTCACATACTTGTTGGAGCGGAACGCCTGATAGAACGCGGAGATGATGGAGATGATAATCAGCGGTGGCAGCGCCGCGCCCACCACAGTAATCAGTGCGCCGGGGATGCCTGCTACATGGTAGCCCATCAGAATCGAGGCGTTGATGGCAATAGATCCGGGGCTTGATTGGGCAATCGCCGTCAGGTCCAGCGTTTCCTCTTCCTCGATCCAGTGCAGTTCTTTCACGAAGCGTTCCCGCATCAACGGGATAATGACAAACCCACCGCCGAAGGTGCAGGCACTCAATTTAAAGGTCGATAGAAACAGCTGCCAGTATTTATTTTTCTTGTGCAATAGAATCGGTCTCCTTTTTCAGCGATACATC
>ENA-OPEC01002513-OPEC01002513.1-human-gut-metagenome-genome-assembly--contig:-NODE-2513-length-10136-cov-3.321297_pt1 | contig 10136 bp, 8 predicted proteins | sample MGYA00241622_ERZ501507 | MGnify/ENA primary metagenome ERZ501507 (study PRJEB25962, sample SAMEA2042582) | human gut metagenome | biome: human gut; feature: human-associated habitat; material: faeces... | reverse complement strand
AACGGAAATTACCGCAAGCCGCGGCTTGCGGTAATTTCCGTTGGTGCGGATAACCGCTACGGGCACCCGGGGCGTGACGCCGTGCAGCGTTTGCAGGCCGCCGGGGCCAAGGTGCTGCGCACCGATAAACTGGGCGCGGTAAAAGTATGTTTTGACGAAGGCCGCCTGCAATGGTATAGTTATAGGTACGACAAAGAATTTTTTTAAGGTGATTTTATGGAACTGGCACCGGAAAAACTGATAGAAATGCTGGAGAAAGGCGAAAGCCTGCCCAACGTTATTTTAATGTACGGCGAAGAAAGCTATTACCGCAGCAAAGCCGCAGCCTGCATAAAAAAATATGTTTTTGGCAGCGCGCCGGATGAAGATATGGAGATAAGCGTTTTCGACCGCGATACGGATTTAAAAAGGCTTAATGCCGCCGTTAACACTTATCCGTTCTTTGGCGGCAGCAGCCTCGTCATCATCAGCGACGATAAAATTTTTGCTGCCGAAAAAAAACAGAAAGAAAATCTGGAAGCAATTTTGGCAAACATACCGGAGTTCTGCCATGTGTTTATCAGCGTAAGCAAAATAGACAAGCGCGGCCGCCTTTATAAAATGCTGGCGGCAGAAGGAGCGGCCTGCGAATGTAAACCGCTGAAGCCGTACCAGCTTAAGCCGTGGCTTGACGCCGAAGCCAAAAAACGCGGCTGCCGTTTTGAATATGATGCGGAACAGACGGTAATGGAATATCTTTCCGCGGCCGATACCGCACCGCTGCTTTTGCTTGAGCAGGAAATAGAAAAGCTGTACGTTTACGGCGGCAAACGGCGCATCTGGACAAAAGCCGATGTTGAAGCTGTATTTTCTTCGTTGCCTGAAGTTTCGCGTTTTGCGCTTTTAAACGCCATTGCCCAAAAGAACCTGCCCGAAGCGCTGGAGCTTTTGCAGAACGAAAAGAAACACGGCGGCAGCGCGATAGCCGTCAGCGGTTTGATTGCCTTTCAGGTACGCCGGCTGGCGCAGGTTAAAGAGCTGGCGGCACAGGGAATGAATCAGCAAATGGCGGCTTCCGCTTTAAAAATGTCGCCCTATGCCGTAAAAAAATTAATTGAGCAGTGCCGTAATTTTACTGCGCAAAGCTTATCGGAATTTATGCTGGCGCTGGCAGAATTTAACGCCAATATCCGCTACGGCGGCAGGCAGTTTGAAATGCTGGAAGAAATACTCATCCGCTTTTTGGGCAAGCGTTAAAATTTTTACAAAACCGGAAAGATTTTACTGGACGCGGCGAAAATTATTTGTTATAATACAAACGTGGTCAATGGAGACCCTGCTATTTGTATGCCCAAGTAGCAGGGTCTTTTGTATTTTATTTTTGTTTTAATTATTTTAATTAAATGAAAGGAGCGCGGCGCAAAGCCGCAGGTGACCGACATGATGAACCCCGATATGCTTTATGTTATCAGCCCCGAAGAACAGAACAGAGAAACACTGACCGAGATTTTAACAGCGCACCCGGAAATTAAATTCGTTTCCTTTATGGGTGTGGATTTTGCAGGCAACGATACCGACGAAAAAGTGCCTATCAGCCTGTTTTTGAAAGATATTGACGGCTTTCTGGAAGGCATGGCTGCCCAGACCGACGGCAGCTCCGTTGTGCTTACCGGCATTGCTACTTTAAATAACGCCCGCGTTGATATGAAAATCGACAGCAGCGTAAACTGGTATATTGACTATAACTATGAACATTTCGATTCCGCCACCGGCAGAATGGTTGGCACGCTGCGTATTCCGTGCTTCCTTGTACACAACAACGTACGCGTTGACTCCCGCTCTATTCTGCACGATACGCTGGACTATGTTGAAAAAGAACTGCTGGAGCTCTTTAAAAAGCATCCGCAGGTTGCAGGTTTGGAACATATCAGCGGTGAAGACATTGAAAAAATTATTTTCACCTGCGCAACCGAACTTGAATTCTGGGTAAAATCCCCGCGTGAAGATGCTCCGATTGAAGCGTTAAGCTCCTCGCAGATGATGCAGGAACAATACTGGCAGCGCTGCCGCGGCAACGTGCGCACCGCCTTGGAACAAACCGTGGAAATGCTGGAAGCCTACGGCCTTGGGCCTGAAATGGGACATAAGGAATGCGGCGGCGTACGCGGACAGATTGACGACAACGGCCATATGACCCACGTTATGGAACAGCTGGAAGTAGACTGGAAATACAGCTACGGCGTACAAACTGCCGATAACGAACTCCTGGCGCGCATTATCGTTAAAGAAATTTTCCGCCTGAACGGCCTTGAAGTTTCTTTCCAGGCAAAACCTGTTCCGGGCGTTGCCGGCAGCGGCGAACATACCCACGTTGGCATTGCCGCCAAAATGAAAAACGGCAAAGTTGTTAACCTGTTTGCACCGAAAGATATGCACACCGAATTCCTCTCTGCTGTTGGTTACGGTTCCATGATGGGGCTTTTGAAAAACTACGAAGTAATCAACCCCTTCATTTCTTCCACCATCGACTCTTTGAACCGTTTGAAACCAGGCTTTGAAGCACCTGTCTGCATTGTAACTTCGCTCGGCCTCAGCCCGGAAGTACCTTCCCGTAACCGTACCATTCTGGCAGGCTTAATCCGCGATATCGACAGCCCGATGGCAACCCGTATTGAAATGCGTTCCCCGAACCCGTATACCAATACCTACCTTGCTATTGCAGCTTTCTACATCTCCATGCTGGACGGCATTAAAGCCTGCGTGGAATCCGGCAAAACGCTTAAGGAAATGGAAAACGAGCTGTCCAAAAAAGCGGGCGACGAAGGTTTCTACCTTGAAAAAGACAGAGAATACCGCAGTGAGCATGACGTATTTGAAGACTACAACGAAGAAGAACGCGCCCACCTGTTTGGCAAACCGCCCGCAACTGTTTGGGAAAACATGTGCGCTATTAAAAACTATCCGGAAAAAATTGCCGTGCTTACCACCGGCAACATTCTTAAAAAAGAATTTATCGAATCCTTTGCCAAAGGCGCTTTAATCCGTTGGCAGACGGAACTGCTCAACAGAATTATTCCTGAATATCATAAGGAAATCTGCCTGATGAAAAAACTGCATGACGACGATAACCATACCACGCATGATGCGGCAATGTGGGAAAAAATCGCTGCAATGCGCAACACCATGGCTAAAGACGTTACCGAGCAGCCGAGCCTGTTTACCATGACCCGCGAAGCATTTGCAAGAGGCGACTTTGACGCAGCTTCCAATTTGCAGCTGGAAATGGCAGAAATTATGCAGAAACTGAAAGCTCAGTACAACGAATATCAGCACAACATTATCGACTAATGGCCAAATGAGGGAAGGCTGTTTAAACCCCCGGTACTTTATGTATTGGGGGTTAGTTTATATCTGTACAAGCAAAAAGGTGCCAAATTGAATATGTTATGATAAAATATAAGCACAATACAAGAATGGAGTGATTATATAAATGGCTAAAGACAGTTCTTTTGACGTTGTTTCTCAGGTGGATATGCAGGAGATGGACAACGCCGTTAACCAGACCAAAAAGGAGATTGCCCAGCGTTACGATTTCCGCGGCAGCGACGCCAGCATTGAGCTGGAAGAAAAATGCATTAAACTTGCCGCCGAAGACGAGTACAAACTGAATGCGATTATCGACATTCTGCGTGCGCGCATGGCTAAACGCGGCATTCCGCTGCGCTGCCTGGAACTGGGCAAGGTTGAGCCTGCCACCAAAGGCACTGTAAGGCAGACGCTGAACATTTTGCAGGGTATTCCCAAAGAAAAGGCCAAAGCTATTATTGCCGCCGTTAAAGCAACCAAATTAAAAGTAACTGCACAGATGCAGGATGACCAGGTAAGAATCAGCGGCGCTAAAAAAGATGATTTGCAGGCCGTAATACAAACTTTAAAAGCGGGAGATTTCGGCGTAGATTTGCAGTTTATTAACATGAGGTAAGATTATGCGTGACGCAGAATTTGAACAAAGGTTGCTGCGTGTTGCCCGCGGGCTGGAAAAGGCTGACCTTGTTTTAAAGGGCGGCAATGTGTTTAACAGCTTTACCGGCGAGTGGGAAATAGCCGATATTGCCGTATGCGGCAGCGTAATTGCCGGTATCGGCAGCTACAAGGGCACGGAAGAATACAATATGGCGGGCAAATATTTAACGCCGGGCTTTCTGGACGCGCATATGCACATTGAAAGCACAATGCTTGCTCCGCGTGAGCTGGCGCGCCTGCTGCTGTTAAACGGCGTTACCGGTATTTTTGCCGACCCGCATGAAATTGCCAACGTGCTTGGCACGGAAGGTTTGCAGTGGATGCTTGCGGAAACGGAAGATATGCCGCTTGACGTGTTCTTTATGCTGCCTTCGTGCGTACCGGCAACGGGCATGGAAACAAGCGGCGCAGTGCTGGAAGCAGATGCTTTGCAGCCGTTTTTAAGCCATTCGCGCGTGCTTGGACTGGGTGAGATGATGAATTACCCCGGCGTTTTGTACGGCGATGAAGGCGTAATGAAAAAAATGGCGCTGGTGCGCGGCGGTATTTGCGACGGGCACGGGCCGGGCATCAGCGGCAGCGATTTAAATGCTTACCTTGCTGCCGGCGTAACAAGCGACCACGAGGCTACAACCTGGCAGGCGGGCATTGAAAAAATACGCCGCGGCTGCTATTTAATGCTGCGTGAGGCAAGCGGCGCGCACAACCTGCTGGAACTGTTGCAGTGCGTTACGCCGCTGAACAGCCGCCGCTGCTGCATGGCAACGGACGACCGCCATTTGGATGAACTGGTAACGCAGGGCAGCATTAACTATATGCTGGAAATTGGCGTTACGCACGGCTACCCGGCAGAAATGCTTTTGCAGATGGCAACTCTGAACACTGCCGAACGTTTCCGACTGCATTACAGGGGCGCTTTGGCGCCTGGCTATCTGGCCGATATTAACGTGCTGACCAATTTACAGGACTTTACGCCGCAGTTTGTATTTAAAAACGGCAAAAAAGTTGTACAGAACGGCAAATTGCTGTGGGAGAGCGAGCCTTATCTTAAACCCGCCGCTGCGGGAACAAACATTAAGGATTTGGACAGCAGCAGGCTGAAAATCATGGCAGAGCCTGATAAAAATATTAAGGTTATCCGCATTGTGCCGGAGCAGATTTTAACCGAAGCGCGCTTGGAAAAGCCTTTGTGCATTAACGGCGAGGCCGTAAGCGATACTTCGCGTGATATTTTAAAGCTGGCAGTGTTTGAGCGCCACCATGCAACAGGCAATGTTGGGCTTGGCTTTGTACAGGGGCTTAAATTAAAACGCGGGGCAGTTGCTTCTACCGTTGCGCACGATTCGCACAATTTAATTGTGGCGGGCACTAATGATGCCGATATGCTTACGGTTGCCGCAGCGCTGCGCAAAGAAGGCGGCGGTATTGCTGTAGCTTTGGACGGCGAGGTAAAAGCCATTTTGCCGCTGCCGTTTGCAGGGCTGATGAGCGACCAGCGCATGGAATTTATTAACAGGCGCTTAAAGCAGCTGCGCTACTGGACGGCGGAACTTGGCGTGCCGGAAGGGCTGAATGTGTTTATGGTGCTTTCGTTCCTGGCATTGCCGGTAATACCGCACCTGCGCTTAACCGATAAAGGCCTTGCTGATGTAGATAAATTTACACTGACCGGCTTATGGGCATAAAAAATACCACATTGGGCATAACACCCAATGTGGTTAATTTTTTGCTTATTTTAAGTTTTCGGGTACTTCTTCACATTCTGCCAGCAGCTTTTTTGCGTCGATATACTGCGAAATGCCTGCCGCAACCTTTTTGGATTCCTTCATGGCAAGCACTACGGTGGCAGGGCCGTGTACCACATCGCCGCTGCTGAATACGCCTGCACGCGTTGTCATGCCGTAGGGGCGTTCACGCGTAATAACAAAGCCGCGGTCATCAACCTGAATGCCTTTGGTGGTAGAAACAATTCTTGCTGCCGGGCGCTGGCCGATAGCCAGAATTACGCAGTCGCACGGCAGGGCAACCTGGCCGCCTTCTTCAATAAACTGCCCTTCTTCCGTTTTAACAATGTTCTGCACCAAAAGCCCTGCAAGCTCTGTTTCGTCGCTTTCGGAAGCTTTCTGGCGCATGGCGTTAAGCGCGCGCATTTGTTTTTTGTTAAGGTAGGCAATGGGCTGCTGCAAAAAGTTAAACTGCACGCCTTCTTTAACGGCTGCTTCGTATTCGGAGGGGAAGCAGGAAATCTCGGCTTCCGTTTTGTGGTAAACAACCGTAACATTTTTAGCGCCGCGGCGGATTGCCGTGCGTGCGGCATCCATAGCCACGTTGCCTGCGCCGATAACGATAACGTTATCGCCGACATGCAGCAATGTTTCGCTTTCGTCCAGTTTGCCGCTGTCGGAAAGCACAACCATGCGCAGGAAGTAGGTGGCGGTTAAAATGCCGGTAAGTTCTTTGCCGGGAATGTTGAGCGTACGCGGCAGGGAAGTGCCGGTACCCATGAATATTGCGTCATAGCCCATGTTGAACAAATCGTCAACGGTGTAATCGGGGCCGATAAGGGTATTTGTTTTAATTTCCACGCCAAGGTGCAGCAGTTCTTTAATTTCGCGGCGCACCACGTCTTTGTTCAGGCGGAATTCCGGTATGCCAAACAGTAAAATGCCGCCGGGTTCGGACTGGCCTTCAAAAATGGTAACGGCAAAATTCATTTTGGCAAGGTCGCCTGCAACGGTAAGGCCTGCCGGCCCCCTGCCGATAACGGCTACTTTACCGCGTTTGCCGGTAGAAGGCGGCAGCGGTTTTAAATTGTTTTCGTGGGCAAAATCGGCAATAAACATTTCCAAACTGCCGATTTCAATGCCATGTTTGTTTTTGGCCAGAACGCAGTGCGCTTCACACTGGCGTTCATGCGGGCATACCCTGCCGCAAATGGCGGGCAGGTTGCTGCGCTCGGAGATAATTTCGTAGGCAAGCCCGATGTTGCCTTCGCTTAACGCGCGGATAAATTGCGGAATATTGTTTTCTATCGGGCAGCCCGTGCGGCAAAGCGGACGGGCACAGTTTAAACAGCGCCTTGCTTCGTTGATTGCTTCGGAAGTGGTCATGCGCCTGCTCATTAGTCTTCACCTCGTATTATTTGCGTTAAAAACCCGTAAACGGATATTTTGGATAGTTTTACAATCAGTTGCTAATTTATTTTAGCATAGGATATAGCAAAAGTGCAAACAACTTTACAAAATAAAAGCACAAAAATTACATTAAAGCAGGCATAAAAAATGCTGTGCATATTGAATTTGGCGCGTGGATAAAGTACAATAAAAGATATTAAGTGATATGGAGGTAAAAACTATGTCCGAAGTTTTGGCAACTGCTGAATTTTCCAGCGTTATTCATAATAACGAAGTCTGCGAAGAAATTGTAAAATGGGGCAACAAAAACGGCTATCCGCTTACCAAAGCAAAGCTTTATAATTCGCTTGGCGGCGCTTATGTTGGTTTTGCACCCGGCTATTTAATTAAAGCTACCCGCCGTCCGCCCGTACCAGGCGGCTGGGATGTTACCGTTGAAACCTATGATGCCGAAACCCGCATCATTCCGCTGAACGTTAACAAAGAAACCGGTGAAGCCAACCGCTTTATTTTAAAAATGATTGAAGAATACAAAAAAGAAGGCCTTACCATGGAAATGGAAGAAAAATGGTATGAATCTTACGGTACTTACCTGCGCGATTTAAAAGTTACGGGCCATCCGATTTTGATTAACGCCTTTGAAGACTTCATCGAAAACATGAGATAAAAAATTAACCGGAGTAATTAAGGTTACTCCGGTTTTTCTTTGCCGTTTTTAGTTTTAAATTATTTTTGTGGTCCAGTCCTCAATGTTCCAGACGCTTGTAACCCAGTCTTCGTAAAACTCCGGCTCATGCGATACTAAAAGCACGCTGCCTTTAAAATCAATCAGCGCGCGTTTAAGCTCGGCTTTGGCGTCAACGTCAAGATGGTTGGTAGGTTCGTCCAGCACCAGCCAGTTAACGTTTTTCAGCATCAGCTTGCACAGGCGCACTTTGGCAGCTTCGCCGCCGCTTAAAACAAATACTTTGCTGGTAATGTGTTCGTTGGTAAGCCCGCAGGCGGCAAGGGCGGCACGGACTTCGTAGTTGGTCATGCCGGGGTATTCGTTCCACACATCTTCCAGCGCGGTGTTTTCGTTCTTTTCGCGTTCTTCCTGCTCAAAATAGCCGGGCTCCAAAAACTGGCCCAGTTCTATTTTGCCGCTGATGGGCGGAATAATGCCCAAAATGGTTTTTAAAAGAGTGGTTTTGCCAAGACCGTTTACGCCGCGGATGGCAATTTTCTGCCCGCATTCGATTTTAAAGCTGACGGGGCGGGTAAGCGGCGTATCGTAACCAAGCACCAAATCTTCGGCAACGGCCAGGTAACGGCTCGGTGTGCGTGCTTCCTTAAACTGAAAATGCGCTTTGGGCTTTTCGCGCGGCTTTTCAATCATTTCCATTTTGTCCAGTTTTTTCTGGCGGCTTTTTGCCATGTTGGTAGTGGCTACGCGCGCCTTGTTGCGGGCAATAAAGTCTTCCAGCTTGGCAACTTCCTGCTGCTGGCGTTCATAAGCCGCTTCTTTCTGTGCCTTGTAAATGGCGTACATTTCCTGGAACTTGTCGTAGTTGCCGGTGTAACGGGTAAGTTCGCAGTTTTCCAGGTGGTAAATAACATTAACTACTTTATTTAAAAAGCTGATGTCGTGGCTGATTAAAATAAAGGCGTTTTCGTAGTTCTGCAAAAATTTTGTCAGCCATTCAATATGTTCAACGTCAAGATAGTTGGTAGGTTCGTCCAAAAGCAGAATGGAAGAATTTTGCAGAAGAAGCTTGGTTAAAAGCACTTTGCTGCGCTGACCGCCGCTGAGCTCCGCTACGTCACGGTCGAGCCCTATGCTGCCAAGCCCAAGCCCGTTGGCGGTTTCTTCAATTTTGCTGTCCAGCGAATAAAATCCGCCGTGTTCCAGCTCGGTTTGTATTTCACCGACGGTTTCCATCATTTTGTCCATTTCTTCGGGGGTAGCGTCGCCCAGTTTTTCGTACAGCTCCAGCATTTCGGCTTCCATTTTGTACATGCCGTCAAAAGCGGTGCGCAGCACTTCGCGGATAGTCATGCCCTTTTGCAGCGTGCTCTGCTGGTCAAGGTAGCCCACGGTTACTTTGCCGGGCCATTCCACTTTTCCTTCATCCGGCAGCGTATGGCCGGTAACAATGTTTAAAAAGGTAGATTTGCCTTCGCCGTTGGCGCCGACAAGCCCTACATGCTCGCCGCGCATTAATTTAAAAGACACATTCTCCAGAATCTGGCGGCCGCCAAAAGAATGTGATACGTTGGTAACATTTAAATAGCTCACGGTTTCGTCCTTTCTTTAAATAGCGATATGCACAATTTTATAATAAAAGCAGGCTTTTTGCAAAGGATTTTTAGCGGCAGCGCAGAATATAACAAATATTTAACGAAAGAAGGTTGAGAAGATGATATTTGGACATAAAAACGATATTGAAAAACTGCTTCCCTATGTAAGTGAAGACCTCCGCAAAGCGCTGGAATATCTGGCAGCTGCCGATTTCAGCAAAGTTGCGGACGGCAGATATGTGCTGGACGGCGAAAAAATGTATGCCAATGTTGAAAACTACACCACGGCAGACCGCAGCACCAAAAAGCCGGAAGCACACAACAAATATATAGATGTGCAGTACCTTGGCAAAGGGACGGAAAAAATTTATTTTGCGCCGCGCACTGCCGATGTAAAAATAGTTGAGGATTATGCAGAGAAACGCGACCTGCTCTTTTTTGAAAACATTGAAGAAAAAGACTATGTTGTTTTAAACGCAGGCGACTTTGCAGTGCTGTTTCCGTGGGAGCTGCACCGCCCCGGCTGCAATGTGGAAAATGAGCCTTCGGCAGTGCAGAAAATAGTTGTAAAAATTGCTGTAAAATAATTTTAGAAAATTTTTAAAAAAAGTGTTGACAAGAACGCATTAAAAACGTATAATAGCATATGTGGTCAGCACCACAGTGAAATTCCCCGATAGTTCAGCCGGTAGAACACCTGACTGTTAATCAGGGCGTCGT
>ENA-OPEC01002505-OPEC01002505.1-human-gut-metagenome-genome-assembly--contig:-NODE-2505-length-10175-cov-2.061364_pt1 | contig 10175 bp, 7 predicted proteins | sample MGYA00241622_ERZ501507 | MGnify/ENA primary metagenome ERZ501507 (study PRJEB25962, sample SAMEA2042582) | human gut metagenome | biome: human gut; feature: human-associated habitat; material: faeces... | reverse complement strand
GTATCAGATTATGGCGAATGAGCTGAAGATTCCTCATGTAATGGTTTCTTCTATTTACATGGCAGTACAGGCAATCATCATCATAGGATATATAATGTGTTTGGATTCAGGCTACTGGTATCTGCTATGTACCATCCTCTTGTTAAGTCTTATTTATGTCTGTTTCATGAAGAGGTATTTTGGATTACATCAATCAATTTGAAATAAGCTTTCCTTTTCTTGATTAAGTTGGCTTGCCTAATCTGTCAGCTTGTAAATCAATACTTTATGAACTTATCTCAGAAAACAGCTTCAGCGAGGCTGTTTTCTTTGTTTGCAGGCAAATATATCCTCACCTTTGCATTGTTGATCAACAAAACGAGATTAAAAACCATGTTGAATTAAAAATGTAAAAAGGAGAAAGAAAGTATGCCTTTATTTTATTATGCAAGACAGTCGTCTCTGGCGACGAAAGAGGGTGCCAAACTTTGGCATCTGAGTTTGAAGAAAGTGGGAAGAGCTGTGGATGCGCAACAGCTGGCTGAGGTGATTGCCGAGAAGTCTTCATTGACTCCGGGTGATGTACATAATGTAATCCGTAACCTGATGACGGTAATGAGGAGCCAGTTGCTGAACAGCCGTACGGTGCGTCTGGATGGCTTGGGCACATTCACCATGAAGGCCCGTACGCGAGGTAAGGGAGTGGCCCAATCTGAAGACGTGAATCCCAATCAGGTGACCGCTTTGCGCTGCCAGTTTACTCCGGAATACACGCGCCCGGCTGCTATCGGCACTACGCGTGCCCTGCTCCAAGGGGTGGAGTTTGAGAAATGGACGGGAGTGGTTACTGATGGTAAGGATGATGCCGGTGATGGTGGTAATTCCGGTGGCGGTTCCGACGGTGACCAGGGAGAGAACCCGTTAGGATAAGATGTATTTACTAATTTTGAAAGATTAAGACTATGAAAAAGAACGTTTGGGACAAGATTTTGAAGGTAGTGATAGCTGTTGCTTCCGCCATATTGGGAGCTTTAGGCGCCAATGCAATGAATGTATAAATTGTAGATTTATATAGAATATTAGGAGAAAGGCGGTGAAGGAAAAGCACTTCATCGCCTTTTTGTTATTTTCTTCATTTATAATTCCCTGCCAACCAAAAAATCTTATTACCTTTGCAGGTCACTTTTGGAAACAATAAAAATATAATGATATGAATATCTCTTATAATTGGTTGAAAGAGTATGTCGATTTCGATTTGACACCGGATGAAGTTGCTGCGGCACTGACCTCCATCGGACTGGAAACGGGAAGTGTGGAAGAGGTGCAAACCATTAAAGGCGGACTGGAAGGACTGGTCATCGGCGAAGTGCTGACATGCGAAGCTCATCCCAACTCGGACCATATGCACGTCACTACGGTGAACCTGGGACAAGGTGAACCCGTGCAGATTGTATGCGGCGCTCCGAATGTAGCTGCCGGACAGAAAGTGGTAGTAGCCACGTTGGGTACAAAACTGTATGACGGTGACGAATGCTTTACCATCAAGAAATCAAAACTTCGTGGCGTGGAATCTGTCGGCATGATTTGTGCTGAAGATGAAATCGGTATCGGTACGGACCACGCAGGCATCATCGTACTGCCGGAGACAGCTGTTCCGGGTACGCTTGCCAAGGACTACTATAACATCAAGAGCGATTACGTACTGGAAGTGGACATCACTCCCAACCGTGCCGATGCTTGCTCACATTATGGGGTGGCACGCGACTTGTATGCCTACTTGATACAGAACGGTAAACCGGCTACTTTAAAGAAACCTTCGGTAGACGCTTTTGCGGTAGAAAATCACGACTTGGATATTAAAGTAACTGTAGAGAACAGCGAGGCATGTCCCCGATATGCCGGCGTTACGGTGAAAGGGGTTACAGTGAAAGAAAGCCCCGAATGGTTGCAGAACAAGTTGCGTATTATCGGCCTGCGTCCTATCAATAATGTGGTGGATATTACCAATTATATACTCCATGCTACCGGACAACCGCTGCATTGTTTTGATTTGAATCGAATTGCCGGAGGGAAAGTCATCGTGAAACCTGCCGTAGAGGGTGAGAAATTCGTCACACTCGATGAGGTAGAGCGTACGTTGACTTCCAACGACTTAATGATATGTAATGAGAAGGAATCGATGTGTATCGCCGGTGTGTTCGGCGGTTTGAAATCGGGTGTAACCAACGATACGACCGATATTTTCTTGGAGTCGGCTTGCTTTAATCCCACATGGGTGCGTAAGACAGCTCGCCGTCAAGGATTGAATACCGATTCGTCTTTCCGCTTCGAGCGTGGTTTGGATCCGAACAATACGATGTATGTATTGAAACGTGCCGCCTTGTTAATACAAGAGTTGGCGGGAGGTAAGATCACGGGTGCCGTACAGGATGTTTATCCTACCGTGGCGGAACCGTATACGGTTGAGGTGACTTACGAGAAGATCAATACGTTGATCGGTAAGGATATTCCGGTAGAAACCGTGAAAAGTATCTTGGCAAGCCTTGAGATGGAGATCGTATCCGAGACTGCCGAGGGCTTGACTTTGCATGTTCCCGTATATCGTATCGATGTGCAGCGTGATGTAGACGTGATCGAGGACATTCTTCGTATCTACGGATATAATAACGTGGAGTTCAGCGATAACGTGAAGTCCAATTTAAGTTACCAGACTCCTACGGATCGTAGCTGGAAATTGCAGAACTTGATCTCGGAGCAACTTTGCGGTTGTGGTTTCAACGAGATCATGAACAATTCCTTGACACGCTCCGCTTATTATACGGATCTGTCTGTTTATCCGGAAGCGCATTGTGTCATGTTGATGAACCCGTTAAGCGCTGATTTGAACTGCATGCGTCAGACCTTGTTGTTCGGAGGCTTGGAGAGCATCGAGCATAACATGAAGCGTAAGAATGGCAATGTCCGTTTCTATGAGTTTGGTAATTGCTATGATTATAATATCGATAACAAGAAGGAAGATGAGACCTTGGCGCAGTTCAGCGAGGATTACCGTCTAGGCATCTGGGTAGCCGGCAACCGGGTGGAGAACAACTGGGCGCATCCGGACGAGAAATCTTCCGTTTATGAGTTGAAGGCTTACGTAGAGAATATCTTAGCCCGCTTGGGCGTGGATATGAAACGGGTTATTTTCGGTAACTTGACGAATGATATCTATTCTTCGGGCCTAAGTATCACGACCGGTTCCGGACGTCAATTGGGTACGATGGGTATCGTAAGCAAGAAACTTCGTAAGATGCTGGATATCGATATGGAGGTTTATTACGCTGAGTTGTCGTGGACCCAGTTGATGAAGGAGATCAAGAAGGCGAAAGTAACCTTCTCCGAGATTTCCAAGTTCCCGGCCGTTAAACGTGACTTGGCGTTGTTGCTTGATAAGAGCGTACAGTTTAGCGAGGTCGAGAAAATCGCTAAGGATAGCGATCGCAAGCTATTGAAGGAAGTATCTCTGTTCGACGTTTACGAGGGCAAGAACCTTCCGGCGGGCAAGAAGTCGTATGCCGTAAGCTTCTTCATGCAAGATGAGAGCAAGACTTTGAACGATAAGCAGATCGACGCTATCATGAAGAAGATCCAGACGAATCTGGAACAAAAGCTAGGTGCTCAATTGAGATAAGAATTTAATTACATAAAATAAAGATAAACTGATAAACATATGGGAAGAGCGTTTGAGTTTCGTAAAGCGAGAAAGTTTAAGCGTTGGGGCAATATGGCCCGTGTATTCACGAAGTTAGGTAAGGAAATCACGATCGCGGCAAAACAAGGTGGGCCGGAGCCTGAGAATAATCCTCGTTTACGTGTGTTGATGCAGAACGCCAAAAAGGAGAATATGCCGAAGGAGAACGTGGAGCGTGCCATTAAACGTGCCGTATCCAAGGATTTCACGGATTATAAGGAGATGAACTATGAGGGATATGGTCCTTTCGGTATCGCTATCTTCGTTGAGACCGCTACGGATAATACGACTCGTACGGTAGCCAACGTTCGTAGTTATTTCAATAAGAACGGTGGTTCTCTGGGAACATCCGGTAGCTTGGAGTTCTTGTTCGATCATAAATGCGTATTCCATATCGCTAAAAAAGAGGATCTTTCTTTAGAAGACCTAGAGTTGGAGTTGATCGACTTCGGTGTAGATGAGGTTGAGGAAGACGAGGACGAGGTTGTTCTTTATGGTGAGTTCGCGCAGAATTCGGCGATCCAGAAATATTTGGAGGAGAATGGTTTCGAGATCTTGAGTAGTGAGTTCGTACGTATTCCGAACGATTTGAAGGAGGTTACTCCGGAACAGCGTGAGTCTATCGAGAAGATTATCGAGAAATTAGAGGAAGACGAAGACGTTCAAAACGTATTCCATAATATGAAGGAAGACGATTCTGAGGAGGAATAACGTACGCTTATACGTAAAATAGTATACTTTATCCGTAAAAAAGCGACATCGAGGCAAATTCGATGTCGCTTTTTCTTTTTTACAACGAATGTTTCATGTTTTTTATTTATTTTTGTGAGTCTAGGGTGAATAACAATTTAACTTATATGGTGAAAATGAAAAGACTATTTCTTCTTTGTGCGTTCGTGAGCATGTTTGCGACGTGTAATTTTATCTCAGCTCAAAAGGAGTTAGGGATTTTCAATTCTGTTTCGGCAGGAGTGGGTGTTGGTTTGACGGGTGTAGATGTGGAGGTCGCTACTCCTATTACGCCTTATCTGGCGTTGAGAGGTGGTCTTACCTTTATGCCGGGTTTCAGCATTAATACGGACGTGGATGTAGATGTTAACGATCCGCGAGCGGGTGTGTATAATGATACATACTCCATGGATGTCAAAGGTAGCTTGAAACGTACTTCCGGACAGTTGTTGGTGAATGTTTACCCGTTTCCTCACGCTTCTTCGTTCTTCGTTGCGGCCGGCGCCTATTTCGGTGGTTCTTCCTTGGTGAAGATAGAAGGGCATAGTGATAAGCTGAAAGACCTGATCGCCCAAGGAGAAAGTGCGGGCATAGTTATCGGTGATTATACGATTCCGGTGGATAATAACGGTAATGTATCCGGTGGATTGAAAGTGTCCGGTTTTCGTCCTTATCTAGGTCTTGGATTCGGTCGTGCGGTTCCTAAGAAACGGGTTGGCGTGATGTTTGAGCTGGGTGTGCAATTCCATGGCAAACCGGAGGTGTATACGGATTCAGGGGATGTAAAGGACTTGTTGAATGAGATAGACGAGGATGATACCTTTACGAAGATCATGGACAAGCTAACGGTTTATCCGGTCATGAAGATTCGTATTTGCGGAAGAATATTTTGATTGTCAAAGATAGTATAAGCTAAGAGTGGCGTTAATAATACGATGCCACTCTTTTTTTATGGCTAAACTTTCATTTATTTTGTTTATTTTTGCGCGCTGTTAGGGTCATAATTTTGATAAAAATAACTTTATATGAAAAACAAACATTTAGTGATGCTATTGCTATCATCTTGCTGTTTAGCGGCATGTGTGGATAGTAAGTATGATTTAAGCGATGTCAATACGGACGATGCGGTAATGGGTGAGTCTTGGGTAGCTCCTCTCGGTACGGGTTATGTAACGTCGGATGACGTTGTGAATGTAGAGAAAGTCCCTTCCATTCGGGAAGTCGACGGGGCTTACGTCATGATCTATGATGGAGAGATGAAGATTAAGGGGAAAAGCTTACGGGCCGCATCTGATAAAGTGGAGATCGCCTCGGAAGATATAACGACTGGGGATATCGATGGTTTGTTTGATGGCGATTTCGTTTTGGCGTTAACGAATCCCCATATTACATTAAAGTCGAATGTAAAGAATGCCTCTTTGGATTGTAGCTTGTCTATCGAGGCTGAGAACGCAAGTAAAAAGGAGGCTACTTCCTCTGGTTTTACCTTGTCAACGGTGTCTCCTAATATTTGGATCGGCCCTCTTGATCCGAAGACGGATGCTTTTAAGTTTGTCAAGAACGAGAAGTTACCGGGAATCGTACAGATTGTTCCTCAAAAAATACATTTGTCTTTGTCCGCTGATAGCAAACAATGGGCGAACGCTCCTATGGATGCCTTGAGCGAGTTACGCTATGCGGTAGAGCTTCCGTTGACTCCGGCACCGGAATTTAGCGCCGTATCCGTCGAGCGGATCGAGGACGCTTTTGATGAGGATTTCGTAGACTATATTTTCTCGGACGGAAGCGCGAGGATCTATGGAGAGGTTACGAACGAGATGCCGTTCGATATGTCTATCGAGATGGTGATCATGGATGAGAACAATGTACCGGTAGATATCCAATTCCCGGCGCAAGAGGTAAAAGGACAAGCCGGAGAGGTTGTCTTCGAGATCACGAAGGAGGATATGCCGAAAATGAAGGACGCACGTCATATAGACCTGAATTTACATTTAACGGGTAGAGATCAAAGCGAGGCTTTGAAGAAAGGCCAGAAAACGACCTTCAACTTGAAACTCAAGAAAGAAGGCGGAATTTCTATTTGATCCCAGTACTAACCATTTAAATTACGAAAAAGAAAGATGAATACTATATATAATATGTATAAGAGAGGTCTGTGCGCTTTATGTTTATTGACCACTGTGGGGATGTCGGTATCCGCCCAGCAAATACGAACTTCTTACTTCATGCAATCCTCTACGGCACGCACGACAATGAATCCGGCGTATCGTCCCGAGAGAGGCTATGTCTCCATTCCGGTATTAGGCGCGGTTGGCGCTTCGTATGGTACGAACGGAATAGCTGTGGATAATTTTATTTATCCGAAGAATGGTGAGACCGTTACGTTCATGGATAACTCCGTGAATACCGAGTCTTTCCTGAATGGCTTGAAGGACGAGAATCAGGTAAACATGGATTTTGGTACGCAGGTTCTATCCGGTGGCTGGTACGCCGGCAAGGGATTCTGGACGGTTGATGTTTCTATCAAGGGATTGGCGAATATTCGTGCTCCGAAGACATTGTTCGAGTTCATGAAAAAGGGTAATGGATCTCAGAGTACGTATGATATCCGTAATATCAGGGCGTATGCCGAGGCTTATTTGGAGACAGGTGTAGGATATTCTCGTCCTATCACGGATAAGTTGACAGTCGGAGGTAAGGTTAAATTGTTATGGGGCGTAGGTTCTATGGACGCTACGATCGATCAGATGCATGCTGAGATGGGAGAGACTAGCTGGAAAGTTACCTCTACCGGTACATTGCAGACGAATATGAAAGGCTTGGTTCCGGAAATGGAAGTAGACGAGCAAGGCCGTGATTATTATAATAGCTTTGATTTCGATTCTCCGGGTCTTAGCGGTTTCGGTATGGGAGTGGACTTGGGTGCTACGTACCAATTGACCGAGAATATCATGTTATCCGCCGCTGTCCTTGATTTAGGTTTTATCAGCTGGAGCAAGGGAGGTAGCACGCTAGGTAAGTTGGATGGAACTTTCGACTTTAACGGCTTTGATCTGGCTATTGGCGAGAATAACGGTGATATACCGAGCATGGGCGATCAGTTTGACGCTATCAAGGAAGATTTCGAGAACTTGCTTCATTTCAAGAAAGAGGGTGAGTCCGGAAGCACTACCCGTCTTCGTTCGACAATCAATATCGGTGGCGAGTACCGTTTGCTGGAAAACAAGTTAGGTATCGGTTTATTGTCGAGCACTCGTCTTTATTCCCCGAAAGCCTATACGGAACTGACATTGTCCGGTAATTACCGTCCGGTGAAATGGTTTGAGGCTACGCTGAGCTACTCATTTATCCATAGTAAGTTCAAGACGTATGGTATCGCCTTGAATTTCTCACCGTCTTGGATCAATTTCTTTATCGGATCGGATTATATGTTGACAAAGGTAACTCCACAATGCTTACCGGTCAGCGGTAACGCCATGAATCTTTACATGGGAGTAAGTGTTCCTTTGAAATCATTCGCTAATTAATAGGGAATACTCAGAATAGAGTCTGTATCATAAAGGAAAAGGCTGTCCGGGTTATATACCCAGACAGTCTTTTCTTTTTTATTAGGCTCGTTTTAAACTACTTTTTATCGATCTCTTTCAGCAATTCATTTACCGCTGTTCTCAATTGCGTATCTTCCCCTTTGACAACAGTTTCCGGAGAATTAGCGACTTTAACATCCGGTTCCAGCTGTGTGTTCTCTAAGTAACTACCGTCCGACAGGCGATAACCGGTAATAGGTGTGCCGAATACCAGCGTCGGATCTTGCAGGGTTTCCCAAGAGACGGTAGTCATTGTTCCCGGTACGGGCATACCAACTAAACGTCCGATGTGTTGATGCTTATAAACCCACGGGGTTCCATGTGCGTTACTATAATTAGCCTCGCATTGGAGCATGATGGAAGGTTTATTCCAGCGGCGGCTAGGCATATCGCAAGCCTCCCGGCCACGTGTCACTTGGGTGAGGTATTTCTCTCCGCTGAACAAGATCTCGATATCCTCATGCAAACGTCCACCACCATTAAAGCGGGTATCAATGACGATGCCCTCCCGGTCGTTATATTTACCTAGGATATCGGAGTAGACAGAGCGGAAACTAGGGTCTCCCATGGATTGGATATGGACGTATCCCAATCGTCCGTTCGACCATTTATCCACGTCGGCGGCACGTTGTTTCACCCAGCGGGTATAAAGCAAGTTATTTAACTCACCGTTACTGATAGGCAAGACTACCTCTTCCCAGCGTTCCTTGGTCTGTGGGTCGAAGAGGGAAACAAGTGTCTTCTTCCGTGCTTTGTTGTTGAGCAGCGTGTAGTAGTCTGCATCGGGGGTGATTTCCACGCCGTCTATCTTCTCGATGACTGTACCGGCTTTTACCTTGGAACGTGCGTGATCGAACGGGCCTTTTTCCACTACCTCAGCGATTAATAAACCTTTGCCGCTATGGTTCCAATCGAAAAGTAGGCCTAGGTTGGCGGTAACATTGCCGCTTGTTTGCGGACGGAAGCGGCCTCCAGTATGAGATACGTTGAGTTCTCCTAAATATTCGCTTAGCAACTCTGCGAAGTCATAGTTGTTATTGATATGTGGCAAGAACTTACGGTAGGCGGCGGTCATAGCGTCCCAATTTACGCCGTGCATATTCACGTTGTAGAACCGTTTTTGCTCTTGTTTATAGACATGGTCGAACATATACTCACGCTCGGCGGCCAAGTCCATTTTTAAGTTCGCTTGGTAATGAATCGGTGTTAGTTTCTCCGATCCCATATCCATTTTTTGCATGGAATTGCTACCCAACAAGAACAGGTTCTTACCTTCCTTATCCATTTCCATGTTCGCCCATCCGGTATTCATCTTGTGGAGTAGCTTGGTCTCTTTCTTGCGCAAGTCCATTTTCCACAGGTCGTATTTGTCTTCGAAAGCCGAGAAATAATATAAGGTCTCGCCATTCTTCGAGATGACGGCGCTACCCATTTCGGAGGAATTAGGAGTAAGACGTAGGATACGATCTTGGATTCCTTTCAGTTCCACTACGATATCCTTGGGCTTTTCGTCTTTCTTTTCATCGGCTTTATCTTCTTTTTTCTTGTCGTTGGTTTTGTCCCCGGCTACCTCTTTCTGCTCCTTTTCCAGTTCCTTTTGCAACTCATAATCCTCTTTGCTCAAGCGGAATTTATCATAAGCGTCTTGATTCATGAATACCAGCATGGCATCATTCAAGGAACCCCATGAGGCATGCGCACGCATTCCGTAACGCTCGGTGGTGAATAAGATGGCGTTTCCATCCAGTACCCATTGTGGGGAGGTGCTGGTGTAACCGCTATTGGTCAGGTTGGTGATCTCCCCGCCTTGCGCGCTAACCAAGCCGATATCCGAATAAGGATCGTGCTTGTTTCCGATAAACCGGAGCGTGAACCATTTACCGTCCGGCGACCATGAGTAATCGAAACCGCCGGCTGTACTATACCATGTGGAGCCATCCGTGACTTGGCGTACTTTCTTCGTCTCAAGGTTGACTACCATCAGCCGCATACGGTCTTCTATGAAAGCGAGTTCCTTACCATCCGGTGAGAATTGAGGATAATTACGCTCTACGGTCTTAGAAGGCAGGAGAACTTCCTCTTCGATAATCGTCGCGTTCGGGAAATTGGCTTCTTCCTTACGGGCTATTTTGGCGGTGTAAAGTTGC
>ENA-OPEC01002494-OPEC01002494.1-human-gut-metagenome-genome-assembly--contig:-NODE-2494-length-10192-cov-4.495610_pt1 | contig 10192 bp, 9 predicted proteins | sample MGYA00241622_ERZ501507 | MGnify/ENA primary metagenome ERZ501507 (study PRJEB25962, sample SAMEA2042582) | human gut metagenome | biome: human gut; feature: human-associated habitat; material: faeces... | reverse complement strand
GCGCCGCACAAAGGCGGAGATTGAAGCGGACAAGGCGGCAAAAGCCGCTGCGGCGGAAGTGACCGCGGAAGCCCCCGCGAAGCCCGCCCGCAAGCGCCGCACGAAGGCGGAAATCGAGGCGGACAAGGCGGCGAAGGAAGCGGCAAAGGCAGAAAAACCCGCCCGCAAGCCGCGCGCGAAGAAAGCGGAAACGCAGGAATAATCCGCATCATCCGACAGGCGTTCTGACCTGAACCCAACAGGTCGGAGCGCCTGCCTTTTTGTGCGTGACGGAAATTTCCAGCGCGGTTTGTTACAATCTGCATGACACGCCGGGCACTTTCTGCTACAATGGAGGAGAAGTACCACCACAAGGAGGATTTTTCCGTGCAATTCCGATACCAGCGGGCGCTGTGCCTGCTTCTGATGCTTTTCCTGATGCTCTCCGCAATGTCCACATCATTCGCCGAGGATACAGCGGATGTTGCCGTACAGTCCGCGCCGCTGGAGCGGAGCGCTGCCACACGCAACGGCATGGTGCGTGTGCGCCTGCTGTCCATTGGCAGCAATCCCGCGTCGCTCACGGTGACGGCGGTCGGCGCAATGGCGGTCAGCGGCGGGCAGACGATGGCGCTGGCGAATGGCGAGAAAGTCAGCATCAGCCACAGCAGCGCGACGGGCGAAATCCGCCTGACGCGGGGCGGCGAGACGGTCAGCATGGGGCGGGAGATGGCGCTCAGGCGGCGGCAGACGGACGGCGGATTCCGCATTGCACAGGCAAGAAGACCGCAGAATGTCTACCCCGGTGACCTGCACCTTGTGTCGAAGCTGGAAAGCGGGACGTACCGGCTGTACGTCGTGGCGAATGTGTACATCGAATCGTACCTCTACGGCGTCGTGCCGTATGAAATGGGGTCATCATCGGCGCTGGAAGCATTGAAAGCACAGGCAGTTGCGGCGCGGACGTACACCCTGCGCGCCATGAATGCGAACGCATCGAAGATCTACGACGTTGTGGACACGACCGCTGACCAGGTGTACAACGGCAGTCCGGCGGAGCGCGACCGGGCGGCGGAGGCGGTGGACGCAACGCGCGGCATCGTCGCCATGAACGACGGCAAGCTGACCGGGACGTACTACACCGCGTCCAACGGCGGACAGACCGAATCCGCCCGCAACGCGTGGGGCTCATCCGGCGTGAATTACCTGACGGTTAAGGACGACCCGTTCGACCGCATGAACCCGTACAGCAGCACGCGCAAGATGACGATTTACGCTGCATTTTCCCACGCGAGTCAGAATCAGACCCTGACGCGCCTGTTGCAGGCGAAAGCGCCGAATGCGACGATTCTGCGCATCGAGGCTGTTACGCCGCACACACCGAAGTATGCCGCACCCAGCCGCTTATATACGAAGCTGGATTTTGAAGTGACGGCGCTTGTGGATGGCGAAACGCGCCGCCTGACGCTGACGTTCGACATTTTCAGCGAGCTGGAAAGCGCACTCAATCTGTCCATTAACAAGACGAAAAACGAACTCTGGTCGGTCAAGGCGGATGGGGAGACGTTCGTGCTGACCGTCAGGCGCTACGGACACGGCATCGGCATGAGCCAACGCGGGGCACAGCAGATGGCGAATTTAGGATATACATACGACCAGATTCTCGGATTCTACTACGAGAACTGCGTGCGGATGCAGTACACCTTCACGCACACGATTCTGCCGCCCGTGGGCGACGCGCCCGTGACGGCGACTGAAGCCCCCGCGACGATTTCGCCCGCCGCGCCTAATCAGGCCATGGTGACGCTGGTGAATGTGGAGGATGTCCTGAACGTGCGCCTGACCGCCTCGGACAACGGCACACTGCTGACGACGCTGCCCGCCGGAACAGCCGTGACTGTACTGGCGAAGGGCGATAATTGGACGCTCATCCGCTTCGGGCGGATTGTCGGCTACGTCCGCACGGAAAACCTGACGTTCACCGGCACGCCGCCGACGCAGAGCGACGAAAACCCGACACCCATCACCCGCTGGGCGACCGTGACAGGCACGAATTCACTGAATCTGCGTGCGTCCGGCAGCTACGATGCGGCGGTGCAGTCCACCATCCCCGGCGGCGCGGTGCTGTGCGTGTTCGCGGTGGAGAACGGCTGGGCGAGCATACAGTATGGCGCGAAAACAGGCTACTGCGCGGCGGGGTATCTCACGTTCAGCGATACTTATCCGGGCAAAACGAGCCAGACCGGGCGTTCTGCGATGGTCAGGACGGCGACAGCGCTTCGGGCGACCCCGTCCACTGCTGCGGTGGTGCTGATGAACCTGCCGCAGGGCGTTCAAATTGCCGTGCAGAGCAGCGACGGTAGCTGGTGCCGCGTGACGGCGGGCGGCATTGACGGCTATGTGCTGGCAAGCAGCCTTGATTTCAGCGCCGTCGGCATCGAATTGACGCCTGTGCCGACGACAAGCGGCGAACAGACCGCGATTGTCAATTCCACCGCCTCGACGCTCAACCTCCGGCAGGGTGCGGGCACAGAATACCCCGTGCTGGCGGAAATCCCGAAGGGAACGAGCATCATCGTCACGGCATACGGCGAAACGTGGTGTGCCGTTCGCTGGGGCAGCCTGACCGGGTACGTCATGACGCAGTACCTGCGCTTTGATGTGCCGACGGCGACGCCCACACCGGGCGCAACGCCCGAACCGACGGCATCCCCCGAACCAAGCGAAGCGCCAACGCCTGTCCCAGCTGCGTCCGAACCGCCTGCGAAGGTGGAGGATGACGTGTCAGCTGGCAGCTACGTTGCGTGGGTGAGTGCGGACAATGCGCTGCTTCGCCAGACGATGGCTGCGGATGCGGCAGTCCTGGCGACAATCCCGCGCGGAACGCAGGTGACGGTGCTTGCGCAGAGCGGCAATTGGTGCTATGCCGCGGTCGGGCAGATGACGGGCTATTTCACGGCGGATGCGCTCTCCTGCGAGCAGCCGGACGCGCCGCTGGGGCAAAAATACGTCAGCACAAAGTCGGATTCGCTGGCGATGCGGCAGTCGCCCAATGCGGGCGCGGCGATTGTGCAATGGCTTCCGCGCGGCGCACTGGTGACATTCATTTCGCAGGAAAACGGCTGGAGTTACATCCGCTACGGCGGCAAAGAGGGCTACTGCGCGTCGCAGTATTTGAGCGACAGCGCGCCCGGTGCGGTCGTCATCAGCGATACGCCGATTCTGGACGTGACGCTGGAAAAAGTGACTGGGTGGACAGCGAGCATCCGCCAAGCAGAAACGCTCTACCAGTGGTGCAGCGCCGATGCGCCCGAAACGGCGAAAGTCGAAGCGGATTTGGTGCTGACCGTGCTGGAAAAGGGCGAAATCTGGTGCCGTGTGCGGACAGAAGAAGGGGAGGAAGGCTATTGTCTGACAAGCCGATTGACGCTGATTGCGCCGGAAAACTGACCATCCTGCCCGGCGAACGGGTGGACGAATTGCAGCAGGCGGGGCTGCGCATCCTGCAAAAGGAACAGGGTTTCCGCTTCGGCATGGATGCCGTGCTGCTGTCGAGCTTCGTGCGGGCGGAAAGCCGCGACCGCTGTGCTGATTTTGGCACGGGGACGGGTATCCTGCCGCTGCTGCTGGCAGGCATGGGGCGCGCGAAAAGCGTCGATGCGTTTGAAATTCAGCCGGATATGGCGAATATGGCGCGGCGGAGCGTGCTGCTCAACGGGCTGGAACATATCATCCGCATCCACGCTCTGCCGGTGGAGAGTGCCGACGAGGTGCTTGCGCCCGGAAGCATCGACGTCATTGTCTGCAATCCGCCGTATGGGCATCATGGCACGACACTGCCGAATCCGGCGCAGACGCTGTCCTTGGCGCGCCATCAGCAGAAAAGCGGGCTGACGGCGTGGTTCAAGATGGCGTATCATCTGCTGCGCGGCAAGGGGCGGATGGCGGTCATCTATCCGGCGGCGCGGATGCTGGAAGTGATGAAGGACATGGAGAAAGCCGGACTTGCGCCGAAGCGGTTTCAGCTGATTTACCCCTCGGCGCAGAAGGCGGCGAATCTGGTGATGATCGAGGCGCTCAAGGATGCGCGCCCGATGCTGCACCCCGAACCGCCGCTGATGATTTACGAGCCGGACGGCACACTGACCGCGCCGCTGCGGAAGATTTACGCCATGGAGCGTGCATCAGGGGTTCATGCGGGCGACGGCGAAATTCAGCACGCCCGCGAACGTCACCCACAGCAGGTACGGCACGAGCAGCCATCCGGCAAGGGGCTTCTGCTGCCCGAACTGCACCGCCATGATGAAAATCAGGCAGAGCAGGAGAATTAGCCAAAAGAAGGAAAGCCCAAGCGCCTTCAGGATAAAGAACAGCACGGGCCACATCAGGTTGACGGCTAACTGGGCGATATACAGCCCCAGCAGCAGGAAACGGTCGCGCCCTTGTGCGCGCAGGACGAGCCACATGCAGTACGCCATCAGCGCATAGAGGATGCTCCAAACGATGGGGAAGAGCCAGCCCGGCGGCGCAAAGCCGGGTTTGTTCAGAGCGTGGAAGAAGTCCATGCCGTCGCGGGTGAGGTAGCCGACGAGCGCCCCTGCGCCAAGCGTGGCGGCTTCCAGCGCGACGAGTGAGCGCCAAGTGGCCTTTTTGCCTTGCTGCGTCAAAGTTATCGCCTCCTATGACACGGATAGCCTATGTCATCAGGCAGCGCGGCATACAGGAAAGAAGCGGAGGAAACACAGATTATGGGAAGCGTTTTGGTCATCGGCGGCGGCGCGGCGGGATTGGCGGCGGCGATTGCGGCGGCGGAATGCGGCGATACGGTCACGGTGGTGGAAAAAATGGATCGCGTTGGCAAAAAAATCCTCGCGACGGGCAACGGCCGCTGCAACCTGATGAACACGGGTGCGCCGCGCTATCCGGGAAATGCGGCGTTCGCGGCGGATGTGCTGTCTCACTGCGGCGCAGAGGCACAGAAAGCCTTCTGGGAGCATCTTGGACTGCGGCTTCGGCAGGAAGAGGCAGGGCGCGTGTACCCCGTCAGTTCGCAGGCCTCAAGCGTGCTGGATGCGCTCCGCCTGCAATTGACCGCCCTGCATGTGCGGGTGGTGACGGGCGTATCCATCACAGCGCTGCACCGCGAAAATGATGGCTGGACGGCGCTCTCGGCGGATGGACAGCGCTTTCGGGCGAACCGCGTTATCATCAGCGGCGGCGGATGCGCCCAGCCCAAGCTCGGCAGCGACGGTAGCGCCCTGCGTCTGCTGACGAATCTCGGCTGCCCCGCGACGACTTTCGCGCCCGCGCTGACGCAGATTATCACAGATAGCACGCCAATCAAGGGGCTGAGCGGCATCCGCGTCAAGGCGCAGGTGGCGGTTATCGACCGGAAAAGCGTCCTGCATGAGGAGGATGGCGAGCTGCTGTTCGCGGATTACGGCGTCAGCGGCGTGTGCGTGATGCAGTGCGCGCGGTATGCAAAGGAAGGGCGGATGCTTCGCGTGTCGCTGGTGAAGGGCATGGGTTTCGCGGATGCGGGCGATTTCCGCCGCGAACTGCACCGCCGCCGGAGAGACTGGGCGCAGCGCCCGATGGCGGAGATGCTGACCGGGCTGTGCGTGCCGCGATTGTCGGCGGCGCTGATGCGTCAGGCGGATTGGCGCGTAACCGAAAGCAGCCTGTGCGGGCAAATGACGGCGGACATGGCGGAGCGCCTGACGAAAACGGCGGATGCGTGGCTGCTGCCGATTCGCGGCGTGAAGGGCTTCGAGAGTGCACAGGTTGCATCGGGCGGGGCGGCGGTCGCGGATTTTGACCCGGCGACATTACACAATCGCCGCCTGCCGGGGCTGTACGCGGCGGGCGAGGTGCTGGATGTGGACGGCGACTGCGGCGGCTTCAACCTGATGTTTGCTTTCGGAAGCGGCATTCTGGCGGGTCTGGACGGACGAAATGCCCCGTGGACCCATGAAAATGCGCAGAAAAGCTGATTTTTCTCGAAAAAAAGTGATTTTCCCTCTTGACAAATCGCTGAATCGCGCTATAATATTATCTGCTGATGCAAACGCCGCTCATAAGGCAGACGGATGCTTCGCAGATGTGCACCATTAGCTCAGTTGGTAGAGCACCTGACTCTTAATCAGGGTGTCTAGGGTTCGAGTCCCTAATGGTGTACAGCTGCATGACCCTGCTTGCAGGGTCTATGCACCATTAGCTCAGTTGGTAGAGCACCTGACTCTTAATCAGGGTGTCTAGGGTTCGAGTCCCTAATGGTGTACCACATGCCGAATCGCAATCGCGGTTCGGTATTTTTGTGTCCGGAAAACGGCACGCGCGACAAATTTTCTTCCCCAAAGGTGCGGAAAACCCTTGTCGGACAGGGCGAAAATATGGTATAATACACTGGTTGTGTCTGTAAAGGACGCTTCATTCGGTATGCCTGTCTTTTTCGGGCATATGAAGGAGGAAATGCCTTTGACCCTGCGCGAAGAAGCGCCGATGACCAAAGATGATGCACGCCGCCTGAATCCACTCCAGCTGGCGTATATCGGGGATACGGTCTATGATTTGCTGACTCGGTCGCGACTGCTGTACCGGGGGTATAATCTGCATCACTGCCATCAGGCGGCGGTCACGGTCGTCAATGCACACGCACAGGCGGAGGCTTTGACACGCATCGAGGGAGCGCTGACCGAGGAAGAGAACGCCATTGTCCGCCGTGGGCGCAATACCCACGCGCACCACGCTGCCCCCCGAAATCAGACTGCCATGGACTATCAGGCAGCAACGGCGCTGGAAGCCCTCGTCGGGTATTTGTACCTGACTGGGCAGGAGGCACGGTTGCTTGAACTGTTCCGAAAAAGTCAGGAGGTTGCATCATGCCCCGCTCAACCATGAAAGTTGCCCTGATTCGCCATACGCTTTCGCCGGAGGAGGTCGTGGCGCTCGGCGCTCGGCTGTGCTACTCCCGTGCGACGGTGGACAGCTTGCAGCAGCGCGTCAGCCGTGACGACCAGAGCGAGTTCGTCAGCCGGATTTTGTCGATGGGGCATGAATCCGTGCTGGAACACGCCAGCTTTACCTTTGCGATGGAGGGTGTTTCGCGCGTCCTGCTGGCGCAGATTACCCGCCACCGGCTTGCCAGCTTCTCGGTGCAGAGCCAGCGCTACGTCAGCTACGAGAAGGGCTTCGGCTACATCGTTCCGCCGAAAATCGAGGCGCTGGGTGAAGATGCTGTCGCGGAGTTTGAGCGGCAGATGGACACCATGCACCAGTGGTATACGCAGTGGCAGGAGAAGCTCGGCACGGGCGAGGGCGGCAATGAGGATGCCCGATTCGTGCTGCCCGGCGCTTGCGAAACGCGCATGATGGTGACGATGAACGTGCGCGAGCTGCGGCACTTCTTCAGCCTGCGCATGTGCAGCCGCGCACAGTGGGAAATCCGTGCGCTGGCGACGGAGATGCACCGCCTGTGCATGGAAATTGCCCCGGCGCTGTTCGCGGACGCGGGGCCCGGATGTCTGCGCGGCGCGTGTCCGGAAGGGGAAAAATCCTGCGGCAAGGCAGGGGAGATTCGCCGGACAAGGCGCGAATGGCTCGATTCGCTGGCAGACGAACAGAAAAAGCAGAATCAATCAACCGACAATGAATAAGAATAGAGGAATTTGAAATATGGCATACTATGACAATGCACCGTCCCACAAGCCGCAGGGCAAGAAGTCCTTTGGGCGCGAAAAGTGGGTGGAAGAAGGCTCGGAGTACCGCGGGGCGCGCCACGGCGGCCGTCCCAGCGGCAAGCGCGACGACAACCGTGCGTATGGCGAAAAGAAGTCGTTCGGCGACCGCAAGCCTTACGGCGAGAAGAAGTCTTTTGGCGACCGCAAGCCCTATGGCGAGAAGAAGCCCTACGGCGAGAAGAAGTCCTATGACGACCGCAAGCCCTACGAGCGCCGCGACCGTTATGATCGCCGCCCGGAAATGACCGACGAGCGTCCGGCACCGTCCTATCGCGATTCGGAGTACCGCCCGGTGGCTGTTGCGCCCGTGATGGCGCAGCCCGTGGCGGAAGAAGCAGTGCAGGAGAACCTGCTGGCAGGGCGCAACCCGATTCGTGAGGCGCTCAAGGCGGGTCGCGATATCGAAAAGCTGCTGGTGCAGAAGGGCGAGCTGACCGGCTCTGCGCGCGAAATCGTGCAGATGGCGAAAGAAGCGCACATCCCGGTGCAGGAAGTGGAGCATCAACGCCTGAACGAGCTGGCGAAGAACCATCAGGGCATGGTGGCGTTCGCGTCGGCGTACCAGTACAGCACGGTCGAGGCGATGCTGGCGGAAGCGGAGGAAAAGGGCGAAGACCCGTTCCTGATTCTGCTGGATGGCATCACCGACCCGCACAATCTGGGCGCGATTATCCGCAGCGCCGAGTGTGTGGGTGCGCACGGTGTGATTGTGCCGGAACGCCGCGCAGTCGGGCTGACCCCGGCAGCAGTCAAGGCATCCGCGGGCGCGATTGAGCACATCAAGGTTGCGCGCGTTGTGAACATGACCCGTGTGATTGAAATGCTCAAGGCGCGCAACATCTGGACATACGCGCTGACGATGGACGGCACGGACTATGAGAAGGTCAACTTCAAGGGCGGCGTGGCGCTGGTTGTCGGCAGCGAGGGCGAAGGCATCAGCCATCTCGTGCTGGAAAACTGCGACCAGAAGGTGTCCCTGCCGATGGCGGGACATCTGGACAGCCTGAATGCGTCTGTTGCGGCGGGCGTGGTGATGTACCGCGTGCTGTCCAGCCGCCGGGCATGAAACCGCTGCTGATTGTCGATGGCTACAACGTCATTGGCGCGTGGAGCGAGGCGGAGAAAAAGGGCTGGTCGCTGGACGAATCGCGCGACCGGCTGATGCGCCAATTGGAGGACTACGCCGGATTTTCGGGCGAGGAAATCCTGCTGGTGTTCGACGGTTACCAGTCCGAGCGCACGACGACGACGGAAGAGAAACACGGTGACTTGACGTTGATTTTCACCCGCCACGGCGAAACGGCGGACAGTTACATCGAGCGCGCCGCGGCGCAGACCCCGCGCTATCGGGAACTGCGCGTCGCTACGTCGGACGGGCTGGAGCAATCGCAGGTGCTGTCCAGCGGCGCGATTCGCATGACCAGCCGGGAACTGCTGCGCGAACTTCGCGAAATGCGCAAAAGCGGCATGTCGGCGCACCAGAATCAGCCCAACATGAACCGAAACACGATTTTTTCCCGAATGCCGGAGGACATCCGCGCACGGCTGGAAAAGCTGCGGCGCGGAGAGTGAAGCGGGAGACGCGCCCTGCGCCGCCCGAAAAGCAGGTGAACAGTTTGTCAGACGATCGAATGAATGCAATGAATCAGGACAATGACCCGATGGAGCAGGAAGAGCCGATGCTGCCGGAAGACGATGCATTTTTGCTGGATTTTCCGTTGAGACAGGCTGTGCCCGGCGAACCGGAACAGCCTGCTTCCGTGCCGCTGCTGAGCAGCAGTGCTGCCCATTCGGTCTATGAGGGCATGACGGACGAGGACGTGGTGTCGCTGTGCCGCACGGGGGACTCGGTGGCGGTGGAATATCTGCTGAACAAGTACAAGAACTTCGTCCGTTCCAAGGCGCGCAGCTATTTCCTCATCGGCGCGGATCACGAGGACATCGTGCAGGAAGGCATGATTGGACTCTACAAAGCGATTCGCGACTTCCGGCCGGAGAAACTTGCGTCCTTCCGCGCCTTTGCCGAACTGTGCATCACGCGCCAAATTATCACTGCCATCAAAACCGCGACGCGACAGAAGCATATCCCGCTGAACAGCTATGTGTCGCTCAACAAACCGCTGTACGACGAGGAAAGTGACCGCACGCTGCTGGATGTCTGCGCGGAAGGGCATTCGTCGAACCCGGAAGAGCTGATAATCAGTCAGGAGGATTTGCGCGGTATCCATCAGCGCATTGACGAGGTGCTGTCGGATTTAGAACAGGAAGTGCTGGCGGCGTATCTGGATGGGAAAAGCTATCAGGAAATCGCAGACAACCTGGGTCGTCACGTCAAGAGCATCGACAACGCCCTCCAGCGCGTCAAACGCAAACTCGAACGTTATCTGGAGGACATGGAAGCGCAGAACAACGACTAATACTATTTCCTGCATTCGCCTGCGCCATCTGCTCGCGCCTTTTCCCTTCTGGCGTCC
>ENA-OPEC01002493-OPEC01002493.1-human-gut-metagenome-genome-assembly--contig:-NODE-2493-length-10193-cov-2.576445_pt1 | contig 10193 bp, 4 predicted proteins | sample MGYA00241622_ERZ501507 | MGnify/ENA primary metagenome ERZ501507 (study PRJEB25962, sample SAMEA2042582) | human gut metagenome | biome: human gut; feature: human-associated habitat; material: faeces... | reverse complement strand
GGCTGGACCATTTCCGCCAACGGACTCTTTGACTGTTGGCGAGAGCTTTGGTGGTTGGGCTTTCTCTAGTACTTATGAGACTACGCTGCTAGATAACCAGCCTATGTATACGTATTATGAACCAGACTATGTGCTTCTTTTAACAAAAGGCACTAATAATGGACTTCAAGCAAAAAGAGTATTGGCTAAAGATATTAGACAGGATGCAAAATCTAAGGGTGCGGTAGAACTTACTCTGTTTAATGCCGGTACGTATGTATTGAGCGCTAGCGAGATCAATGAGTATGTGAAAGACAATAAGTTCGTTCTTACTTTTGAGAAGGATGCGAACGCAGACGTTAATCCGTTCTCTACAACTCAGTTCGTAGCGAAAGGTGTTGCTGATAAGAAAGATATGATCACAGGAGAGAATCTTGCAGCCGGAGATGTTCTGATCGGAATGGCTTCTACAGGTGTTCACAGCAACGGATTTTCACTTGTAAGAAAAGTATTTGATATTACAAAAGAATCTTTAGATACTTATTATGATGATCTTGGAACTACTCTTGGAGAGGCACTTCTTGCTCCGACAAGAATCTATGTAAAAGCACTTAAAAGCATCAAAAATGCAGGTGTTACAGTAAAAGCATGCAGCCATATCACAGGTGGCGGATTCTATGAGAACATTCCGCGTATGCTCAAAGAAGGAACTCATGCAGTTGTAGAAAAAGACAGCTACCCGATTCCACCAATCTTTGCAAAACTTGCAAAAGAGGGCGAAATCGAAGAGCAGATGATGTACAACACATTCAACATGGGACTTGGAATGGTTCTCGCTGTTGATCCGGCAGACGTTGATAAGACAATGGATGCAATTCGTGAAGCAGGAGATCAGCCATATGTAGTCGGCAAGATTGAGGCTGGCGAAAAGGGAGTGACTTTATGTTAAGAGTCTTAAGTATGGTGTCAGGAGGCGGAACAAACCTTCAGGCAATCATCGACAGCGTAAAGAATGGAATGATCACGAATACAGAACTTGTGGGCGTGATCAGCAATAATAAGAATGCCTATGCACTGACACGTGCCAAAGAAAATGGAATCGATGCGAAATGCATTTCTCCGAAGGAATACGAGTCAAGAGAAGTGTTCAATCAGGAACTTTTAAAGGCTGTAGATGCATATGAGCCGGATCTGATTGTACTGGCAGGTTACCTTGTGGTAATCCCGCCGGAGATGATCAAGAAGTATAAGAATCGGATCATCAACATTCATCCATCTCTGATTCCATCTTTCTGTGGAACAGGTTATTATGGATTGAAAGTACACGAGGCAGCTTTGGAGCGTGGTGTGAAAGTAGTTGGTGCAACAGTACATTTCGTAGATGAAGGAACTGATACAGGCCCGATCATCTTGCAGAAGGCTGTAGAAGTACACAATGGAGATACCCCGGAAGTGCTTCAGCGCAGAGTGATGGAACAGGCTGAATGGAAGATCCTTCCACATGCAATCGATCTGATCGCGAACGGAAAGGTTGAAGTAGAAGGACATCGTACAATCGTTACCGAGTAAGGAGGCAGAGACTATGAACGTATTGATCGTAGGAAGCGGCGGAAGAGAGCATGCAATCGCATGGAGTGTATCCAGAAGCCCTAAGGCAGATAAGATTTACTGTGCACCGGGTAATGCAGGAATTGAAGAATATGCAGAATGCGTGAACATCGGAGCTATGGAATTTGACAAACTGGTTGCATTTGCAAAAGAAAAAGAAATCGACCTCACAATTATCGGTATGGATGACCCATTAGTAGGCGGTGTTGTAGATGCCTTTGAGGCAGAAGGACTTCGCGTATTTGGTCCAAGAAAGAATGCGGCAATCATCGAAGGTTCCAAAGCATTTTCTAAAGATTTAATGAAAAAATACAACATTCCAACAGCAGGATATGAGAACTTTGATTCTGATGAAGCAGCACTTGCTTACCTTGAAACTGCAAAGTTCCCAATTGTATTAAAAGCAGACGGTCTGGCACTTGGAAAGGGTGTATTAATCTGTAATACATTAGAAGAGGCTAAAGATGGTGTAAAGACCATCATGGAAGATAAGAAGTTCGGAGATGCCGGAAACCGTATGGTTATCGAAGAATTCATGACAGGACGCGAAGTTTCAGTCCTCGCTTTCTGCGATGGAAAGACCATCAAGTGCATGACAAGCGCACAGGATCACAAACGCGCCAAAGACGGTGATCAGGGCTTAAACACGGGTGGAATGGGAACATTTTCTCCAAGTCCGTTCTACACAAAAGAAGTAGAAGAATTCTGTGAGAAATATGTTTACCAGGCAACGGTAGACGCAATGGCAGCAGAAGGACGTCCGTTCAAGGGAGTTATCTTCTTTGGATTGATGCTGACAGAAGACGGACCGAAGGTTCTTGAATACAACGCTCGTTTCGGAGATCCGGAAGCTCAGGTTGTACTTCCTCGTATGAAGAATGATATCCTTGAAGTTATGGAAGCATGTATCGACGGAACACTGGATCAGGTTGATCTTCAGTTTGAAGATAATGCAGCAGTCTGTGTCGTACTCGCATCCGAAGGATATCCGGTAAGCTACGAGAAAGGCTTCCCAATCACAGGACTGGAAGAGTTCAAGAAGCACGAAGGATATTACTGCTTCCATGCAGGAACAAAATTCGACGGAGATCAGATCGTGACAAACGGCGGACGTGTTCTTGGCGTGACAGCGAAGGGAAAAGATCTGAAAGAAGCCCGTGCAAATGCATATGCAGCAACAGAGTGGGTAAACTTTAAGAATAAATACATGAGACATGATATCGGTAAGGCAATCGATGAAGCGTAAATAAAGGGTCGCAGACCTGGTTGCAATAAGATAAAACGATATAAGAAGTAATGAAGGAAACCGGCAGGGAGGAAAAATCCAAACTGTCGGTTTCTTTGTGATTTTATCACAGAAAAATAAAAAATATGTGCTATACTAGGATTGTAACAAAGGAAAAAGGTAACTGTTCAGTTACAGATAAAAAATATAACATCTATAAGGAGGATATAAAGATGGCAGTAGTAAAACTTACAACAGACAATTTTGAGCAGGAAGTACTTCAGGCACAGCAGCCGGTACTCGTTGATTTTTATGCAGACTGGTGTGGACCATGTAAGATGATGGCTCCAATCGTAGAAGCTCTTTCAGAAGAACTCAGTGATGTAAAGGTATGCCACATCAACATTGATGAGAATATCGACATTGCACAGAAATACAGAGTGATGAGCATTCCGACTTTCATCGCATTTAAAGGTGGTGAAGAGAGCGGAAGACAGATTGGTGCGATTCCTAAGACAGCACTGGTTGACCTTGTGAAATAAATTTGCGATAATAGAAGAAAGGAAAAACCCAGACGGGCTGCCGGGCACAGAGAAGGCTGAGAGATATGGCTCATTCCTGTGAACGACAGCCTGTCTTTTGCTTAGATATTAAGAAGAAAGGCGGGAGTCAGAGCATGTCATTGCAGTTTATTTTCGGGAATTCCGGAAGCGGAAAGTCCCATTATTGATATCAGCAGATTGTTGAGGAGTCAATCCGTCATCCGGAGAAGAATTATCTTGTTCTGGTTCCGGAGCAGTTTACAATGCAGACGCAGAAGGACCTGTGTATGGCACATCCGCGTGGCGGTATTATGAATATTGATGTCTTAAGTTTTGGACGTCTGGCTCACCGTGTTTTTGAAGAGACAGGAAAGGAAAGACAGCCGATCCTTGATGATGAGGGCAAGAATCTGGTGCTCCGTAAGATTGCAGGAAATTACGAAGATGAGCTGACCGTTCTTAAGGGAGATCTTAAGAAGCAGGGATATATCAGCGAAGTGAAGTCTGTGATATCAGAATTCACACAGTATGGAATTGATTTTGAACAGCTTGATTCTTTCATGGAAGGACTGAATCCGGAAAGTTATCTGTATTATAAGTTAAAGGATATCCGTAAAGTATATGAAGGATTTGAGGATTATCTGCGTGATAAATATATCACAAAAGAAGAATTACTTGATGTGTTGAGTCAGACTGTGCCGGAAGCGAAAATGCTTAAAGACAGTGTGATCGCAATGGATGGATTTACCGGATTTACACCGGTGCAGAACCGGCTGATCGGGGAACTTCTGAAAGTGTGCGATAAGATTATGTTGACAGTTGAGATCGATCGGAGGGAAGATCCGTTTGTCTATAAGCATCCGTATCAGCTCTTTGCGTTGAGTAAGCAGATGGTTACTTCACTGACGGAAGTGGCGCAGGAAGTGAGAGTGGAGATTGATGAGCCGGTCTGGTTATGCAAGAATCCGTCGTATCGGTTCAAAGAGAATCCGGAGATGGCGTTTTTGGAAGAGGAACTATTTCGTTATTCCAGAAGAAAATACAGTGGAGAGAAGATGCGGTCAATTTCTCTTCATGAAGTTCATACACCACAGGAAGAGGCACAGTATGTGGCAGAGGAGATCCGGCGTCTGGTGAGAGAAGAAGGGTACAGATATCGGGAAATCGCAGTGATTGCTTCGGATCTGAGTACTTATGCAGATGCTTTGGAAAAAGCATGTGATCGATATGAAATCCCGGTCTTTATGGATCATAAGAAAAGTATTTTATTAAATTCTTTTGTAGAGTATTTAAGAAGCTTGCTGGTGATGGTAGAACAGAACTATACTTACGAAAGCGTTTTTCGTTATCTGCGGACCAGCCTGTGTGGGTTCACAAGAGATGAAGTAGACCGTCTGGAAAATTACTGTCTTGCGCTGGATCTGAAAGGATTCAAGAAATGGGATCAGGTCTGGGTGAGAAAGACACCGATGACGACAAAGGAAGAACTGGAAGAACTGAACCATCTGCGCATGCGTTTTGTGGAAAAACTGACACCGCTGCATACAGTTCTGAAGAAGAGAAAAAAGACGGTAAAAGAGATCACACTTGCAGTTTATGAATATCTGGTTCAGGAGAAGATCCAGGAGCAGCTTGCAGAATTGGAGCAGAAATTCCAGGAAGATGGAGAACTGGCACTGGCGAAGGAATATGCACAGATTTATCGTATTGTTTTGGAATTATTCGATAAATTCGTTGAACTTCTGGGGGAGGAAGAGATTCCTTTGAAGGAATACTGTGAACTTTTAGATGCAGGACTTGAAGAGGCGAAAGTAGGTGTGATCCCTCCAAGTCTGGATCAGGTTGTGATCGGAGATATGGAGAGAACACGTATCAAAAATATCCGCGCATTATTTTTTGTCGGAGCAAATGATACGCTTCTTCCAGGAAATGCAGGGGCAAGAGGTTTGCTTTCCGAGCGAGACAGAAAACAGTTCCAGGAGAAGAAAATGAATCTTTCTCCCGGACCAAAAGAAAAATTATATATTCAGAAATTTTATCTCTATATGAATCTGACGAAACCGTCAGAACTTCTGTATCTGTCCTGGGCGAAAGTATCCGGGGAAGGAAAAGCACTTCGTCCAGCGTATCTGATCCAGGATCTGATGCGTCTGTTCCCGGTACTTGTTCCGGTAGAGGAAGACAGAAAGGGACTGCTTGATCATGAGATGATGAGAAGGAACGGACTCTTGCAGATTGCAGAAGGTTTAAGAGAGAGGGAGCATGGACTGGATGATTCCTGGAAAGAACTGTACAGATGGTTTGTAAAGGATGAACAGAGTCAGGAAACTCTGAAGCAGATGATAGAAGCCGGTTTCTACCGGAAGGATGAGCCGAGCCTTGGAAGTAGAGTAGCAAAAGAACTCTTCCTGGATCCAAAGCGTGTCAGCGTAACAAGATTGGAACGTTTTGCTTCCTGTGCATATGCACATTTCCTGAATTACGGACTCCGTCTGTCAGAACGGGAGAAATATGGGTTCGAAGCAATGGATCTGGGAAATATTGCACATCAGGCACTGGAGCGATTTGCACACAAGGTAGAAGAGGAAGGGCTGGACTGGGTTACAATGCCGGAAGAGAAGCGGGAGCAGCTGATTGATGAAAGTGTAGAAGAAAGTATTCTGGATTATGGAAATACAGTTCTATTTTCATCTGCACGTAATGAGTATATGATCCACAGAATCAAGCAATTGATCAACCGGTCCGTCTGGGCACTGACACAGCAGATGGCGGCAGGCGATTTTGTGCCGAGCGGGTGTGAATTTAAGTTCGGAAGCGGAAAGATTGACAGAATTGATACATGCGAAGACGAAAATGCGGTTTATGTGAAGGTAACAGATTATAAAACTGGAAGGAAAGCATTTGATATCACAGCATTCTATCACGGTTTGCAGATGCAGCTTCCAGTCTATCTGAATGCGGCACTGGAGATCGAACGGCAGAAACATCCGGAGAAAGAAGTACTTCCGGCCGGTATTTTTTATTACAGGATCCAGGATCCGATTGTGAAGAAAGAAGAGACAAAAGCGGAAGTTGAGCAAAGTATTCTAAAAGAGCTGAAGCTGGATGGACTGATCAATGCAGATGAAAATGTAGTTGAGCATCTGGAGCGGAATCTGAGTGGAACTTCAACATTCTATCCGCTGCGGATGAATAAGAACAGAACGCTCGGTTTGGCATCAAAAGCTTTATCAAAGGAGAACTTTGATACGGTTCTTGCGTACACGAAAGAGAAAGAAAAAGAGCTGAAGGACGTGATGTATCAGGGAGAGGTTGCGGCACTTCCGTATGTACTTGATGAGATGACAGGCTGTGATTACTGTGGGTGCAGGGATATCTGCGGATTTGACCAGAGGATTGAAGGCTGTGAGTACAGAAGATTAAGAAAATATACCTTGGAAGAAGCGTTGAATTCTATGAAAGAGCGTCTTGGTATTTTGGAAGAGAAAGGGGAGGCAGGAGAATGAGCGTAAAATGGACAGAAGAACAACAGAAAGTAATCGACTTGCGTGACCGCAACATTCTCGTATCTGCAGCAGCAGGTTCCGGAAAGACAGCGGTACTTGTTGAACGGATTATTTCCAGGATAACAGATGAAAATGATCCCGCGGATGTAGACCGTCTCCTGGTTGTGACTTATACGGAAGCAGCGGCGGCAGAGATGAAAGAACGAATCGGTGCAGCAATTGAAAAGAAGCTGGAAGAGCAGCCGGGAAATGTGAATCTGGAGCAGCAGTCCACATTGATCCACAATGCGTCAATCATGACAATCCACAGTTTCTGCCTGTCGGTGATCCGGGATCATTTTCATGTAATTGGAATTGATCCGGCCTTTCGCATTGCAGAAGAAGGAGAATTGCGTCTTCTGATGCAGGATGTCTTAGAAGAGCTGATCGAGAATTTCTATGCAGAGGGATCCGAGGCATTTTTAAACTTTGTTGACCAGTATGGAACAGGAAGAAATGATCAGAAGATCGAGGAACTTATCCTCCAGCTTTACGAATATTCCAGAAGTTATCCACAGCCGGAAAAGTGGTTGAAGGAATGTGTGGATAATTATGAGATCGATCCGGAGAAGATGGAAGAAGCAGATGTCGTGCAGGAGGCAAAGGCAAGAGTAAGGCAGAATCTCACAGATGTGAAAGGGTTTGTTCAACAGGCAATAGAAGTATGCGAACTTCCGGCCGGTCCGTATATGTATGGTGAAATGTTAGATTCTGATCTGGTACAGATTGAGCAATTGGAAAAAGCAGAGACATTTTGTCAGCAAGAGCAGATCGTCAGTGATTTTACATGGAAACGTTTGTCAGGAAAGAAAGATCCGACAGTCGATCCGGAGCTGAAAGAGAAAGCGCAGGGGCTTAGAAAACAGGCCAAGAAACTGATAGAAGATCTAAAAGCAAACTATTTCTACGCGCCTGTTGATGAGTGGATCAGGGATATGCAAGAGGTACAGACAGCAATGAAGATGTTAGTTCTGCTGGTACAGGCTTTTGCAGAGGCATTTTCGGAGAAAAAGAGACAGAGAAATCTGTTGGATTTCAGTGATATGGAACAGTTTGCACTTCGGATTCTGACGGAAGAAAAGGAAGGAAAACTGGTTCCGTCAGCAGTGGCACAGGAGTATCAGGAACGCTTTGAAGAAGTTATGATCGATGAGTATCAGGATAGTAACCTGGTGCAGGAAACAATTCTGACGAGTGTGTCAAGAGAGTCGGCAGGACAGAATAATCTTTTTATGGTTGGAGATGTAAAACAGAGTATTTACCGATTCCGCTTGTCGCGCCCGGAACTCTTTATGGGAAAATATAACAGCTACAGTACGCAGGAGAGCAGCAGGCAGAGAATTGATCTTGACAGGAACTTCCGAAGCAGAGGAGAAGTACTTGACAGTACAAATTATATTTTCAGGAAACTGATGCGGAAGGAATTCGGAGAAATTATCTATGATGATAAGTCGGCACTGCATTTGGGAGCCTCTTTTCCTGAATTACCGGATGAAAATGTGTTTACGGATCAGACGGAACTGCTTCTTTATAATCAGACGGGGCTTCGGATCAGTGAAGCGAGAGAAGAAGAGGCGCGGATGATCGCACAGAGAATGAAAGAACTTCTAAGCACGGGTGTTGTGCTTGATAAGGAGACAGGAGAATACCGCCCGGTTCATTATCGGGATATGGTGATTCTGACGAGAAGTTTACAGGGGTGGGCAGAAGTTTTTGCGTCCATACTGGCCGAGGAGGGAATTCCGGCATACTCTGTGAGCAGAGAAGGATATTTCGAGACGTATGAGGTCAGTGTTCTTCTGGATTATCTGAAAGTTCTTGATAATGCAAGACAAGATCTGCCATTGACAGCAGTTTTGACTTCACCGTTTGCCGGTCTGACGGCAGCAGAGTTGTCAGTGATTCGTCTTGCATATCCGAATCAGTTGTTTTACGAGGCAGTGGAAGGATTTTGCAGCCTGAGTTCGGAAGAAATTCCGGAAACTGTGGACAAAAAGCAGGCAATACAGGTACAGGAAAAATTGAGGAAGTTTTTCGAGGTATTGGATCATTTCAGGGAAATTCTTCCGTATACGGCAATCCATGACCTTCTTGCGGAAATAATTGATAAAACAGGCTATGGGTTATTTATCAGTGCGATGCCAGGGGGCGCACAGAGACAGGCCAATGTAGAAATGCTTGTTGAGAAAGCAAGAGCATTTGAAGGGACGAGTTATAAAGGTCTGTTTAATTTCGTACGCTATATCGAGCAACTGAAAAAATATGATGTTGATTATGGCGAAGCAAGTATCATAGACGAGCAGGATGACACAGTCCGTATTATGAGTATTCATAAAAGTAAAGGTCTGGAGTTCCCAATCGTTTTTGTAGCCGGAACAGGAAAACAATTCAATACACAGGATCTGAAAGGAAGTATTGTGATCCATCCGAGAAACGGAGTTGGAATTGACGTTGTAGACCTTGAGATGAGGACAAAGGCACCGACCTTTTTGAAGAAAATGATCCAGGAGAAGACAAAGCTTGAGAATCTTGCAGAAGAACTCCGTGTACTTTATGTAGCGATGACAAGAGCGAAAGAAAAGCTGATTCTGACAGGCAGTCTGAAAATAGGAGAAGACGGCCTGGAACCATATGTGAATCATATGACAGACAGGGAATCTCCATTGAGCCTTTATCAGTTAGAAGGCGCAAACCGTTATCTGGACTGGATTCTTCCGGCACTTCTTCAGGAAGAAGATCTCAAGAGAGAAGATGGTTTGTGTGGAATTCTCAAAACAGAAAGTGAAGAGGTGCAGCAATTGCCGATTAAAGTCCGGATTTTTGATGCAGGAGAGATGGATTTTACAGAAGATGCACAACGACAGGCAGAAGTGATCGCAAGAGAAGTGCTTGAACACTGGGATACAACGAAGGTTTATCTTCCGGGAGCGGAAGAAAAGCTGGAACAGCAGATGAATTTCCTGTATCCATATAAAGAAGAAGGAAAAATGAAGCTGAAATTTACAGTTTCAGAGTTGAAGAAGCGTGAGTCTTTGCAGGAAGAAGCAGGAGAAGAATTGATTCAGGAGCCGGAGATTGTGCCACTGCTTCCGCATTTCATGGAAGAACAGAAAGAAGGACTGACAGGAGCTTCAAGGGGAAGTGCTTATCATAAATTTCTCGAGCTTCATGATTTTTCAAAAGAGTATACAGAGGAACTTCTGAAAGAAGAAGAGGAAGACGAATCCACAATGGTTTCCAGACCGCCTGTAGTCTGTGTTATGGGTCATGTTGACCATGGTAAGACATCTCTTC
>ENA-OPEC01002492-OPEC01002492.1-human-gut-metagenome-genome-assembly--contig:-NODE-2492-length-10199-cov-2.906546_pt1 | contig 10199 bp, 12 predicted proteins | sample MGYA00241622_ERZ501507 | MGnify/ENA primary metagenome ERZ501507 (study PRJEB25962, sample SAMEA2042582) | human gut metagenome | biome: human gut; feature: human-associated habitat; material: faeces... | reverse complement strand
CTCCCATTTTATTCTTTTATCATTTTATGAATTATTTTCCTAGGCTGTCACTTTTTTATCTTCCGACTTCTCAAGGAGTTTCTTAATTCCCTGAATTGCTACAAGCACTCCAAGGATTAGCAGAAGTACTGCAAAGATAAAAAGACGGTGGTATTTTTGCCACTGGTAAAGACCAGCCAGAAATTCCGGGATCTGTTGAATGAATACGGATTCTGTGCCGCAGAAGTAAATGGAGACAGCCAGGACCGGGCAGAGATCTTAAAGGATTTTGAAGAAGGGAAATATAACGTATTATGCAATTCCATGTTGCTGACAGAAGGATGGGACTGCCCATCCGTGGACTGTGTGGTTGTCTTAAGACCTACAAAAGTACGCAGCCTGTACTGTCAGATGGTGGGGCGTGGCACCAGGCTGTCACCGGGGAAAGACCACCTACTTTTACTGGATTTTTTATGGCACACAGAAAGACATGAGCTGTGTCACCCGGCAAGCCTGATCTGCGAGAACGAGGAAGTGGCACAGAAGATGACTGAAAATCTGGAAAAAGAAGCAGGCATGCCGGTTGACATCGAGGAGGCAGAAAAAACAGCATCTGAGGATGTCGTTGCACAGAGAGAAGAGGCACTGGCAAAACAACTTGCAGAAATGAAGAGACGCAAAAAGAAGCTTGTGGATCCGCTGCAGTTTGAGATGAGCATCCAGGCAGAAGACCTGTCCGGGTATGTGCCAAGCTTTGGATGGGAAATGGGACCACCTTCTGATAAACAGAAAAACGCACTTGAGAAGCTGGGGATCATGCCGGATCAGATCGACAACGCCGGGAAGGCAGCTAAGATATTAGACCGCCTGGACAAGAGAAAACGGGAAGGCCTTACAACCCCGAAACAGATCCGCTTCCTGGAGGGAAAAGGATTCCAGCATGTCGGTACCTGGCAGTTTGAAAAGGCGAAGAACCTGATCGACCGCATAGCGGCAAATGGCTGGCGAGTCCCAATGGACATAGATCCTGGAACGTATAAAGGAGTATAAAAATGGAACAGAGAACGAGTCTGACGGAGATCATAGAATACATAAATCCCGGTGACCTGAACTACCAGGAATGGATCAATGTCGGGATGGCGTTGAAACAGGAAGGTTATTCCATGGACTGCTGGGACGCATGGAGCCGCAGGGATTCTGGACGCTATCATGCAGGGGAATGTGCAAAAAAATGGAAAAGCTTCTCAGGCTCTTCTTCTCCTGTGACCGGCGGGACCATCGTACAGATGGCATTGGATCATGGATGGGTTCCGGAACGAGGCCATGAACTGGAATGGGATGACATGATCCAGAACGATGACCATGTCATCGTGAATAAAGAGTGGCTGGAAGGAATGGAACTGCAGGAACCGCAGGAATGGAACCCGGCTGCAGAACTTGTCCGTTACATTGAAACATTATTTGAGGCAGGGGACAATGTCGGTTATGTGACTGGCAGCTGGGAGCAGAAAGACGAAAAAGGGACACGCTGGCTTCCACAAAAGGGCAGCTGGGACCGTACGGCAGGGCAGCTGATTGAACAGCTGAACGGATGCCAGGGGGACATCGGGGCAGTACTTGGGGATTATAACCCGGAGGCAGGAGCGTGGATCCGTTTCAACCCATTGGATGGAAACGGATGCAAGAACACAAATGTCACAGAATACCGCTATGCATTAGTGGAATCAGACCATATGGAGATTGAAAAGCAGAATGCCATTTTAAGGGAACTGGAGCTTCCAATCGCATGCCTGGTATTTTCAGGGGGCAAAAGTCTCCATGCAATCGTAAAAGTGGATGCTACGGACTGCAACGAATACCGGAAAAGGGTTGACTATCTTTATGAAGTCTGCCAGAAAAACGGGATTGTCGTGGACACACAGAACCGGAACCCTTCCAGGCTTTCCAGGATGCCCGGAGTGATGCGAAATGGAAAGAAACAGTTCCTGGTTGACACCAACATCGGAAAAGCATCCTGGAATGAATGGTATGAGTGGATCGAGGGAATTAATGATGACCTTCCAGAGCCAGAAGGCCTGGGCGATGTATGGGATAACCTACCGGATCTTTCACCATGTCTGATTGAAGGCATCCTAAGAAAAGGACATAAGATGCTGATCGCAGGACCGTCAAAAGCAGGGAAATCTTTCTTACAGATTGAGTTGTGCGTGGCGATCGCAGAGGGGAAGAAGTGGCTGAAATGGGACTGTGCACAGGGAAAAGTGCTGTATGTCAACCTGGAACTTGACCGGGCAAGCTGTCTGCACCGTTTCAAAGATGTGTATACAGCTATGGGTATAGAACAGCCACAATACCTGCAGAACATTGATATCTGGAACCTGAGAGGTAAGTCGATCCCTATGGATAAGCTGGCACCAAAACTGATCCGGAGGGCTGCGAAAAAGGACTATGTTGCCATCATCATTGATCCGATCTACAAGGTCATCACAGGAGATGAGAACAGTGCGGATCAGATGGCGAACTTCTGTAACCAGTTTGACAAAGTATGTACAGAACTTGGCTGTGCAGTGATCTATTGCCACCACCACAGCAAAGGAAGCCAGGGCGGTAAGAAGTCCATGGACCGTGCTTCCGGTTCGGGTGTATTTGCCAGGGATCCAGATGCATTGCTGGACCTGATCGAACTGGAGCCAACCGAAGCATTGATGCAGCAGGAAGAAAACAAGGCGATTTGTAACGCCTGCAAGATGTACCTGGACAGCCGTTTTGCATGGCAGGATGATTTATCACAGGATGATCTTCTGAGCTGCAATGCAATGTGGAATTACTGCGAAAACAATCTGGACAAATGGCAGATGATCGCACTGAGCAGCATGGTAGAGAAAGAAAAGGCAAAAGTAAGGAGCAAGACAGCCTGGAGAATTGAGGGGACGCTTCGAGAGTTCCCAAAGTTTGAACCGGTCAATCTCTGGTTTGATTATCCAGTGCACCGCCTGGATGAGATTGGAAGCCTGAAAGATCTCCAGCTTGAGGCACAGGATCCGCCATGGAAAAAGGGAACCAAGAGCAATAAAAAGAACGCAGCAACGAGAAAAGCAGACCGGAAAAAAGCCCTGGAAACGGCATTGGAGGGAAGCAACTTTGGAGACGAACCGACAGTAAGTGATGTCGCAGATTATCTTGGCGTATCCGTAAGGACGGCGAGGGATCGTATAAATGAGCATGGTGATTATGTCATTGAAGACGGAATCGTAAGAAAGAAGAGCGGAGGGGAAGGCTGAAAGTTTAGGCTTCCCCGCAAAGTGGAAAAGTGAGGGAAAGACTGAAAATAAGACTTCCCCTCCGAGGGTGGATGTTGCGGGAAAGACTGCTTTTTCAGTCTTCCCCCTGTTGCGGGGAAGACACATATATACTACGTATATATATTCGGGTTCCCCCTCACGGTGTCACGGGGGTAGGAGAGGGACGGGCCTTAGGGCTGCCCGGCCCCGTCTCCCTTCCCCCTCCCCGATGACAAGGGCACGGACAAAGAAAAAATGAAATTTAAGACTTTAAAGAGGTGAAGTGATAATGATTCAATTTTTTATGCCAATGGAACCGCCGACCGTAACACACCAGGAACATAAAGTTTCTGTGGTCAATGGCAAACCAGTGTTCTATGACCCGCCGGAATTAAAAAGAGCCAGACAGAAGATCATCGGACATCTGTGCAAGTATAAACCGGTAGACATGGAACCGTACCAGGAAGGTGTGAGACTGGTGACAAAGTGGTGCTTCGCACAGGGAGAAAAACATAAGGACGGAGAATACCGGATCACAAAGCCGGATACCGACAATCTCCAGAAGCTGCTGAAAGACTGTATGACAACCGTAGGATTCTGGGAAGATGATGCACTGGTAGCCTCAGAGATAGCCGAGAAGTTCTGGGCACGTATCCCTGGGATCTATATCCGGATTGAGGAGCTGCCATGACAGCGGCAGAAAAACAACAGCATTACCAGATCACAGTGGACTGTTGGAGATTGCTGCTGAAATACCAGGAACCGGTATCAGCACAGGAATACTGGGAGCGGCTTGTAGAAGACGCCAGGAAGATAGCAGAACGGTACGAGCATCTTCGTTTTGCAGAAAAGACAATCCTGGCTGTCTTAGAAGAAATAGATCGGATTTGGAGGAAGAACAGTGGAGAGATTAACAACCGCATATGAGCGGATTTTGGTAGCTGGAAGTGCAGAAATGCAATACGTGGCAAACGCATCAGATCTGGAGGTAGAAAGCAGATTAAGGGCATACGAAGACGCAGAGGAAGAGGGCAGATTGTTTGTTGTGCCGTGTAAACCAGGTGATGAGATTGTTGAGGTTGAATTTCCTGAATGGGATTGTTACATCTGCGGATTTATCGTCCAGGATGTCTCAGCGAAACAGGTCAAGTATGCAGATGAATGGGCTGACTGGGATGCCCCTTATCTGTACACGGACGAAAAAGAAGCACGAGCGAAAGCAGAGCAGCTGCTCCGCCAGAGGAACCGTCTGAAATCCAGATGGATCCCGGTAACAGAGAGACTGCCGGAAAATGATGATTATGTGCTGATGTCGTTTGAAAATTTTTCTCTTCCATTGGTTGGGAGATACGTGGACGATGAAAAATTAGGTGGTGCATGGTATCTGGGGGATTGCTTCGACGAAGATACCTGTCTGGCAAATGACCTGTTCGTCAATGCCTGGATGCCGCTGCCAGAACCATACAGGGAGGATGAAGAAGATGGGAAATGACAAGAACTGTAACACATGCAGATACCACGACAGCAGAGGGATCTGTGTGTGCCCGAAGAGTGAAGAGTTCAGAGATGTTACAGTGAACGCATACTGCTGTGGACAATACGAAAGAAGCTGGAAAAAAGCCATGGTTGAGGCGTTCATGAAAGGGGCGAGAAGATGAGCGATGAAAGCAGCTGGGAAGAACGCCAAACGGCGGGCACATTGTGTGTCCGGTATGCGAAGAAAGAGTATTGACCAAAAAAGGAGAACAGACAATGAAAGCAAGAACAATCAGAGAAACAGAGTACACATGGGAGCAGATCGAGGAGATCCTGGCAGCAGGTAAGGCAAGAGAAACATTCGGAGAAGATGGACAGATCACAGTCCAGGTCGAAGGAATTGGAACGGCCCTGTTGAATATCCTGGACTACGACAAGGACAAGGCTGCGAATCCAGACATGCGAACAATGACATTACAGTTCGCAGATCTTCCGTTCGATAAAATGCCATTCGATGAAAAAGGCTGTAACAAATGGGAGAAGTCCAGCATTCGCAGAAACATGAACAGCATCGCCTTCAAGGAGAGATTCGAGGAAGGGTTCAGAAGACTCCTGGTTCCTGTGCTGAAGGAGAACGGAGACAGAAAGGCAACACTGGACACGTTCTTTCTTCTGTCCGTGGAAGAAATGAAGGACGAAGAAAAGAAGTACCAGAGATTCAGATCAGAACGCGATTGCGTGAAAGTCAATCCGGAGCAGGAGACAGAGTGGCACTGGACAAGATCTGCTCACAGAGGCTACGCGGCCAATACGTGGAATGTGGCCGCGTCCGGCGACGTCGACTACATCAGTGCAGCGGGCAGCATTCGCTTCGCCCCGGCTTGCGTCATCGGAGCGAAAGCAATCAAATAATCAGTGCCCGCCACGCAGGGCACAGGAGATCGAAAGGGGCGGGAAGATGAGCGATGAAAGCAGCAGAAAAAAATGTAAAACGTAAAGCACATTATGATCATCTGGAGCAGAGTGTTGATGCTGATGCAGCCAGAAGATTCCATGAACCAGCCGCAGTAAAGAGCAAGATGACAAAACTGGCATCAGTCAAAATTATAGAACATTACATAGAACACACCGATGATGAAGACGGTGAAATCCTGGAAATAATAGCAAGGAAATGCATGAGGGGAGGCGATGCCGGTGGAGATGACAGAAAACGACAAGAAAAAGGAGTTCCTGCGAAGATACAGGGAATGTGAACGGAGGGAGCAGGAGATCCTGGAAGAGATCCAGAGGCTCCGGATGGATCAGATGTTCCCGTCGGTTGTCAATGACGGAATGCCAAAAGGCAGCCAGCAGTCTGATCTGTCGGATTACATGGTGCTGTTGGATGAGCAGATTGACCGGTTGAAGCAGGAACGGCTGAAAAAAGCAAGGACACGTGAACAGATCGACCTGGCAATCAGACGTATGGAGAACCCGGATGAGCAGAGGGTGCTGCGACTGCGGTATCTGTGGGGGCTGAATTGGAAAGAAATCGGAGAAAAAATGGGGTATAACGAAAGACAGCCCCAGAGAATCCATGGGAGTGCGTTAAATAATTTCAAGATGTCGTAGAATGTCGCACTCCACCTGTGATATAGTGTAATCAGTTCAGTTTGGGAATGATGCTGACATGATTGGTTCTTTTCATTTACCTCTAAGTATTTTGGCAACTGCCGGGTCTCAACAGCCCGGCAGCATCGGAACATAGCTCAGCGGCGAGAGCAGTCTCATGAGTAGACAAGGGCGAAGGTTCGAGTCCTTCTGTTCCGATTTCCCTGATGGGGACATATAAGAATCCTTTCTCAAAAGAATACTACATTTTCCGCAAAAAGACATCTGGCAATGCTGGGTGTCTTTTTGTGTACTCAAAAATAACAACAGAACAAAGGAAGGTGAGGTGATTGGCAAACAATGAAAACTTAGTGCCTTTTGACAAACGAAGCGAGAGTGAAGTGAGAGAATACGCCAGAAAAGGCGGCCAGGCATCCGGGAAGGCAAGGCGGCGAAAAGCAGAGTTCCGGAAGACGTTGAACGCCCTGCTGACAGCGGAAATTGACAACCCGGAGTGGAAACCGTTCCTGGAGTCGATCGGCTTGGACTGTACACTTGAATCTGCGATGCTGGCGGCTCAGATCCGGGAAGCGATGCAGGGAAACACCAAAGCCGCTTACTTCGTGGCTCAGTATGCAGGGCAGAACGGGGCGGCAGAGGAGGACATCCGCAACAAGGAAGCAGATACAGAGCTTAAGAAAGCGAGGAAACAGGCAGTCACAGGTGAGAATGAGACGGACGAGGCACTTGAGAAGCTGGATGCGATACTGAAGGAGGTGCGTGACAATGCAGTTGAGCAAAATGCAGAATGAATACATCGTGAACGCAACGCACCGCTGGAACATTAAATCCGGGGCAGTACGTTCCGGGAAGTCTTTTGTAGATACGGCTTTTGTCATTCCCTTCCGGATCCGTGAGAGGGCGGGAAAACCGGGGCTGAATGTGATCCTTGGCGTGTCGAAGGAATCCATCGAGCGAAACGTGCTCCAGCCGATGCGTGAGATCTATACCGATAAGCTGGTCGGCAACATCAACAACCGAAACATTGCAAGGGTATGCGGTGAGGATGTCTACTGCCTGGGGGCGGAGAAGGTCAGCCAGGTTGCCAAGATCCAGGGTGCGAGCATCAAATACTGCTACGGGGATGAGATCGCCAAGTGGAACAAAGAAGTGTTCCAGATGCTCAAATCACGACTCGATAAGCCTTACAGCTGCTTTGACGGGTCATGCAACCCGGAGCATCCTACCCACTGGCTGAAAGAGTTCCTGGACACACCGGAGCTTGATATCTACCTGCAAAAGTACACGATCTTTGACAACCCGTACCTGGATCCGGCTTTTGTGGAACAGCTCTGCAGGGAATACGAAGGCACGATCTACTACGACCGCCTGATCTTAGGACTCTGGAAGCGTGCAGACGGTTCGATCTACAAGAATTTTGCAGACCACCCGGAAGCGTTCCGGTGCGGGATCGTAGAACATCCCGGAAGCAGCCCGGACTGCAAGGAGTTTCGGAAGCAGGACCTTGTATCCATCGAGATCGGTCTGGACTTCGGCGGCAACAAGTCCGGCCATGCGTTCGTGGCAAGAGGGTACACGGACAATTACCGGGATGTGATCGCCCTGAAATCCCGCCGGGTCATGGCAAAAGAGAAAGACGACCCGATCGACAGCAACCGTCTGGATCAACTGTTCTGTGATTTCGTGCAGGATGTGATCGACCAGTATGCGGATGTTGTAAGACACTGGGATACCATCGAATACTGCAACGTAGAAACGGTCTTCTGGGACAATGCAGAAACCGTTCTGGGTAATTCCATCCGGAACGCGGTCGAGAAGCGTTTCCCGTGGATCAGCGTGAAACCGGCAAAGAAGAAACGTGTAAATGACCGTATCAATGCGACCGTCAGGCTTATGGGAGCCGGGCGGTTTTTTCTTACAGACGACTGCGAGAGCCTGGAAACAGCATTTTCGGATGCGGTCTGGAACAGGGAGAAACAGGATGATGAGCGGCTGGACGATGGCAGCACGGACATAGACAGCCTGGATGCGTTCGAGTACACCATAGAACGCGACCTGAAGGAACTCATCCAGGAGGTGGAGGATGTTTGATTTTGCAAAACGGATATGGAGAGAGGTGAGGAGATTGTTTGATTATACGACACTGAAAACAGCCCTGGGGCGTGAACTGACGCTGTCACAGTCCATGGTCGAAGCCCTGGAAAGCTGGGGCGGCATGATGGACGGGAAGGCACCGTGGTGCGTGGACCCGGTGGTGTCGCTTCGGATTGAGTCCGGTATCTGCCGCGAATTTGCGGATGCGGTGCTGGTTGAGATGGAAAGCTCCATCCTGAACAATGACCGGCTGGATGCGGCTTACCAGAGGGGGCTGTTAGACCTGAATGAGAACCTGCAGGACGGTCTTGGCTTCGGCTCTTTTATCCTGCGGCCGCTGGGGGCAGACAGGACCGAGTTCGTCACAGCTGATAAGTTCGTGCCGGTCCGCTTCGATGATTCCGGGAAACCGGTCGATGTTGCTTTTCTGACCGTTAAGCGGGTGGGGGAATATGACTATTACACGAAAATGGAGCGTCATTACTTCACGAACGGAAACCTGACGATCGAAAACAAGTGCTACCATTCCCTTGACCGGAATCACCTTGGTACACCATGCAGCCTGGATGCGGTGGACGAATGGGCAGACATCAACCAGGGTCCGGTGACCTATCCAGGAATGGACCGCATGGACTTCGGGTACTACCGCAACCCACTCAAAAACCGGATTGACGGTTCATTCTGTGGGGTGTCAATCTTTGACGCTGCTGCCGACCTGATCCGCAAGGCAGACATCCAGGCGGCAAGGCTCGACTGGGAGTATGAATCCGGCGAGCGTGCCGTGCATGTGGATGAACGTGCACTGAAACGCGGGAGCAGGGGCACACGGATGGCACAGCTGAACAAACGCCTGTACCGCGGCCTGAACATCGATGACGGCAAGGATAAGGAACTGTTGCGGGAATATTCCCCGGCGATGCGGGACACTTCCTACATTGCCGGCCTCGAGAAATATTACCGGAACATTGAGTTCACGGTCGGGCTTGCCTACGGTGACCTGTCAGACGTTCAGGAGATATCCAAGACAGCGACTGAGGTACGTGTCTCGAAAGCACGGAAATACAACCGTGTGACAGCGATCCAGGAGAACCTGAAAGAATGCCTGGAGGATTATGCCGCTGCCCTGGCGTTCTATAACAGCATGTACTATTCCGGTTATGAATTTGCCTGCAAGTTCAACGATTCCATCCTGACAGACGAAGACTCCGAACGGCAGCAGGACCGCCAGGACGTTTCTATGGGTGTGATGTCTGCGGTTGAATACCGCATGAAGTGGTACAACGAGGATGAGGCGACAGCCAGGAAGAACCTGCCAGTGCAGAACACCGTGATGGAGTGATGCCATGGCAGGGGAGAGGACAGCACCGGATGTGCAGCGGATGGGGTTGCAGGCTGAGAAGATCTGGAGGGAAGCAGAGCGGCGTATCATGGAAGATGTCATCCGCAGGATCAGGAAGACCGGCGAGATCACATCAACGGCAGACTACCAGATCAACCGGCTGATTGAGATGGGCAAGTCCAGGGAAGAGGTTGAGCGGATCATCAAGGAAGCACTGGGAGCGACCTGGGCAGAAATGTTTGAGATGTATGACAAGGTAGCGGAATGGGAATATGTCCGCAACCGGGAGATCTATGAACAGGTCAATGATGATTTCCTGTACACTGGCCTCGGTTGGCGGATTCCAACCTGCCCATGCGGCATCCTGATAATTTAAACGACCTTTCACTCCGTCCGTCAGGGAAGCTTTTCCCTCGTCA
>ENA-OPEC01002491-OPEC01002491.1-human-gut-metagenome-genome-assembly--contig:-NODE-2491-length-10203-cov-1.883721_pt1 | contig 10203 bp, 9 predicted proteins | sample MGYA00241622_ERZ501507 | MGnify/ENA primary metagenome ERZ501507 (study PRJEB25962, sample SAMEA2042582) | human gut metagenome | biome: human gut; feature: human-associated habitat; material: faeces... | reverse complement strand
AGTTCGTAAATCGTATCGGTCTGATCGCCGTTTGTCACGATCGTCTTGTTGCCAAGCACGCGGACCGGTGCATAAATGATGAGACTCGGATCTGTCAGCTTGGACGGATCAAATGCCTGTGTGCGGATACCTGCACCGTCCTCTACGAAAACGCGGTTCCGGCTGTTTTCACTTCTTCCCATAATAAAGTAAGCAGTTACTGCATATTTACCATCTGCGGATTTTCCGATGACGATTCCACGTCCTGGATATGAATTTCCTGCAAGTTCATTTGCTAATGAGATTGATTTCATAAATCCTCCTACTCTCCTCTGTTCTACAAAGTTCATTTATCTGTGTAATGATTCAATACCTTTTTATATTAGCATTGCAGTTTTATTTTTACAATGGATTGGCTCTTATTAGTGTCATGAATTTATTTACTAAGTTATATAAGTTGTATTAATATATAATAAAACTCACTCTTTTCTCGGATAACCGTTGCTGACGGATGAACCATAACGAAAAAAACTGCCCACAAAAGTGAGCAGTCCTGAATTCTAGTTTTTAAAGCTATGGATCGGTGCCGGAATTCTTCCGCCACGGTTTACAAATGCATCACAGGAATATTTATTGACCGGCATGATCGGTGCATAACCGAACAGTCCACCGAATTCCACCTGTTCGCCAACGCCTTTTCCAATGACCGGGATCAGACGGCAGGCTGTTGTTTTCTGATTGATCATACCGAGCGCCATCTCATCTGCGATCATACCGGAGATCGTAGTTGCCTTTGTATCACCCGGAATTGCGATCATGTCAAGACCAACGGAGCATACGCAGGTCATCGCCTCTAATTTTTCCAGAGTGATGGCACCAGCCTGAACTGCATTGATCATTCCCTGGTCTTCACTGACCGGAATGAATGCACCACTCAGACCACCGACATAAGAGGATGCCATGACGCCACCTTTTTTCACCTGGTCATTTAACAGTGCCAAAGCTGCTGTCGTTCCCGGTGCTCCTGCATACTCTAAGCCGATCTCGCAGAGAATGTCTGCCACACTGTCACCGATTGCCGGTGTTGGTGCCAGAGACAGATCGACGATACCAAATGGAATATTTAAAAGTCTTGATGCCTCCTGTGCGACAAGCTGTCCGACACGTGTTACTTTAAACGCTGTCTTTTTGATCGTCTCGCAGAGCACTTCAAAATTCTCGCCGCGCACTTTTTCAAGAGCTGTCTTAACAACGCCCGGTCCACTGACTCCGACATTGATGATCGCATCCGCCTCTGTCACACCGTGGAAAGCTCCTGCCATAAACGGATTATCATCCGGCGCATTGCAGAACACTACAAGCTTCATACAGTCCACGGAATCACGGTCTTTCGACTGTTCCGCCACCTCTAATAAAATCTCACCCATTAATTTGACTGCGTCCATGTTGATACCTGTCTTTGTAGACGCAAGATTGACCGAACTGCACACACGGTTCGTTCTGCCAAGTGCTATCGGAATAGACCGGATCAGCATCTCGTCTGCTGTTGTCATTCCCTTGGAAACCAGTGCAGAATATCCGCCGATCAGGTTTGCTCCCACTTTTTCAGCGGCGCGGTCTAAAGTGTCGGCGATCGTTACAAAATCTTCCGGTGTCTTACATGCAGAACCACCTACCAATGCGATCGGTGTCACGGAAATCCGTTTGTTCACGATCGGAATTCCAAATTCATGCTCGATTTTCTCGCCCACTGCGGCAAGATCTTTTGCAACAGTTGTGATGCGGTTATAAATATTTTCATTTAATTTATCCAGATTGGAATCAATACACTCTAAGAGACTGATACCAATGGTAATGGTACGGACATCAAGATTTTCCTGTTCGACCATTTTATTTGTCTCATTTACCTCAAAGAAATTAATCATTTACTGCTTTCCTCCCTAGATTCTGTGCATCATATCGAAGATCTCTGCTTTCTGGCACTTGATCGATACGCCGATCTCCTCGCCCAATACGTCCAGATCTTTCTGGCAGTCTGCAAAAGCTTTTGCAGCCTTTGTCATGTCAACGATCATCATCATATTGAAGTATCCAGATACGATGGTCTGGGAAATATCTAAAACATTTACTCCATTTTCTGACAGATAAGTACAGACTTTTGCAATGATACCTACTGTATCTTTTCCTACTACTGTAATAATGGTTTTATTTGCATTATGTTCCATGGTTCATGCCTCCTCACTGTATTCTGCCCGGTTCCGTCAGATTTTTCTCACGTTACCAAGATAAATTTTAATTATGTTCCATATTAGCATACTCTTTTTATTATTTCCACTACTTAAGCTCTTTTTATTTATTAAATCATCTAATAAATGTTATTAGAATACTATTTTTTGCGATACTTCGTCGCGCTTCGCCACAAACATTGGAAAATCATCGCCCTTATAAGGGTTATCTCCCATCTCCACTTCCAGGCGGACCGTCTCATAGGCAAGCTCCGGATAATTGTTTTCTTTGCTCAGATGTCCTAACACAATGTGTTTCAAATGATCGTGGAGCACTTTTCCTAACAGTTGTCCACTCCGCTCGTTCGACAAATGACCTTTATCCCCAAGGATACGCTGTTTCAGGGGATAAGGATACGCTCCTGCCTGAAGCATGCGCACGTCGTGGTTGGCTTCTAACAGAAGTACATCCACATTCTGCAGTTTCTCCACAATATGGTCATCATAAGTTCCAAGGTCCGTCATAACTGCCGCGTTCTTTTCCTGCTGTCTGATCTTGTAGGCAACCGGATCTGCCGCATCATGGGAGATGGACACCGGTTCGATCGTAAGATCACCGATTGTAAACTCCCTTTCCGGCTCGATCACCTGAAAAAGTGCCTCGTCTATTTTTCCAACAGTTTTTGTATGTAAAATAGCATCAACGGTTTCCCCTGTTGCATACATCGGAATGCCATATCTTCTTGCAATCACTCCGAGTCCTGCGATATGGTCGATATGCTCATGTGTGATGAGGATTCCCTGCATATCTGCAGTCTTTAGATCAATACTGTTTAAACCGTTCTCAATCCTTTTTCCACTGATTCCCGCATCGATCAGCACATGACAGTCATCCGAACCGACACAGATACAATTTCCGCTGCTTCCGCTTGCAATACTGCATAATTCCATAAATCTATTTCTCTTTCCAAGCCAGTTCAATCACATCACCGTCTTTTAATTCTGCGGTGTACTGTGCATTCTGGCCATTTAATTTTGTAATGATCGCTCTTCCTGCAGAGGCAGAAAGGTCAAATTCGTAAAATTCAAAGAGATCCACAAACATATAGGACTCTCTTCCTGTCAGCGTGACCGGTGTGCCATTGATGATAACTTCCACAGAATGTGTTTCCTTCTCTTTGGCTTCCTCCAAAGTTTCGTTATCTGCCGGACTTTCCTCCGCCGTCTGCGTTTCTTCATCCGTTGTCACAGATGCATCATCCGCTGGTACGCTGTCTTCTGTCTCCCCTGCCGTTCCGCTGTCTGAAACATTCTCCTCCGGTGCCTCTGCCGTATCTGCTGTTTCTTCAATGCCTTCAGTGGTCATCTCCTCTATTGTATCAGACACATGTGTGCGGAAGGACAGGATCGTCCACTCAATATTAAAGTTCTCATAGACAAAATAATTCAGGTCGACCACCCGGTTATTCACAATGATCTCTTTTTCCGTGTCGATCTCCACATCCATAAATTCTGCGATCTGCTCGACGGTATAATAAGCCCTCGTCTCAATTTCATCTCCCTCTTTGATCAGATAAGAGGCTGGTTCTAATTTACCATTTACCTCAACAAAACGCGGGCATACGATTTTCCTGCCGTTGACAATAAATGTTATGGTGGATGTATGGTACTCCTCTAACTGCTCGATGGTGATCATGGCATCCTCTCCCGCAGTGGATGGGCAGATCTCGATCTCTGAATTCGGTTCTAACTTAGTATTGATGCCTGCCGGTTTTCCATTCATGGTAATCACAGCAGATTCCCCCTGCAGACCCCGCTCCACTTTTGCCACGCCATTGACCGTATAATTCACTTCTTTTCCACGTTTCGGGAACAGATCTTCGTTGGCTACTCCCGCCTGCAGTGCCGCATCCATGATCAGAAGCTTGCTGTTGTCATACATCTTGATCCGTTCACCGTTCAAATGTACCATGATGAAACTGTTTTTCTGGTCATAATAATTCAGACAGATACCGATCGGTGTTACGATGAGCGGATCTTTTTCGATATCCGGCTGCTCAAAGGTTACTTCCTGCAGTACTTCCTCACCACGGAGAGCGACACGCTCCTTTGGAAGTCCGAGTTTATCTGCCAGCATCTCTGTAAAACCGTGGATTTTTCCGCCTCCACCAACGACAAACGTAGCACTGACACTCTGTCCGCCATTTAACTCTTTGATTTTCTCTGCCACTGCCGTTGTCATTTTATCTGTTACCGGCTCTACCAGTTCCCACACTTCCTTCGCCGGAATGGAGTGCTCGATCATCATGATATCTTTGTATGTGATCATCTCCCCGGTCGTACTTGCAAGTTTGATGCGCTCTGCGGTCTGGAAATCGACCAGATAATGCTGCACGATCAGTTCTGTCAATTCATCCCCTGCAAGCGGAATCATGCCATAGGCGATGATACTTCCATCTTTCGTGACAGAAATATCCGATGTTCCGGCTCCGACATCGACCAGTGCGATATTCAGCATACGGAATGTTTCCGGGATTGCAACATCGATCGCCGCAATAGGCTCCAATGTCATATTGGCGACGTCAAGACCTGCCTGCGCCACTGCGGAATACAGTCCGTCCACAACATCCTCCGGCAGGAATGTCACGATGATATCCTCGCTGATCACCTCTGCCTTATGTCCCTCGATGTTGGAATAAGCCTCCTCGTTCAGATAATACTTCACAACCGAATATCCCACGCAGTAGAACTTGTATCTTGTATCATTTTTTTCTTTTAATATGGACTGTGCCTTTTCAATTCCAAGCAGATCCAGCGTATGGATATCTTCCCTTGTAACAACAGTCTCTTCCGGATATTCATATTCTACATTTGTCGTTACAGTCTTTAACACACGACCGGCTGCTGCGATACACACTTCGGTCAACGGACATTCAATCTGTTTCTCCAATTCCTCTTTTACCGTCCGGATCACACTTCCCACACGTCCAATGTCGTGGATCTGTCCATCGATCATCGCCCTTGTCTCATGCTGCATGATATACTGTGCCACAACGACAAATTCATTTCCTTCCTTATATCCAACCGTACCTACTACATTTCGTGTTCCAATGTCCAGTCCAAATACATATGGCTGTTCGAATGTCTGTGTTTCATTCATCTGTAGTGCCCTCTCACTTACCTTTTCTTTGTAATTCCCTGATCCGTTCCAATTGTCTGCAAAATCCGTCAGATAGCGCACACTGCCGCATCGATCTGTCTCTGCATTTCCTCTAACCCTTCATTGTTGTCGATCACAACACTGCAATGTTTCCGGTACTCTGCTTCCTTCAACTGACTCGAAAAAATCTGCTGTACCTTCTCTCTGGAATACCCACGGGATTCCATCAGTCTTGCCTCGCGGATTTCCTCTCTTGTATAAATATACCAGAGTTCATCACAAATTTCATCATAATGTTCTTCAATTAAAAGTGCCGCTTCCAAAACAAGCAGTGCAAGCTTTCCTTCCTGTCTCTCTCTTTTCGCTTCTGCTATCACATATGCTTTCACTGCCGGATGTACGATCCCGTTCATCCTGGCACGCCTGTTTCCATCTGAAAAGATCACCTTCGCCAGTTTTATCCGGTCAAAATGTCCATCTTCCTTATAAATATCATGCTCCGGAAAAGCCTGTCTGATCTGCTCATAACAGTCCGTTCCAGGTTCCATCAGTTCATGTGCGATCTCATCCGCCAGCATGACACGCACGCCCGGTTTGGTTGCCATATAATCTAAAACTGCTGATTTTCCGGCTCCTACACCACCTGTGATCCCTATAAATTTCATATTTTCCGTCCACCCTTATCTTCTTTCGTGCTGTCCGTTTCTGATGCAAAGCTATTTTGCCTCGTACCAGTTCTTTCCGGTGTGAAGGTCAATTGCCAGAGCCACCTTCAGATCTGCTGCCTGCTGCATACCTTCCGTCAGGATTTCTTTTACTCTATCAATCTCATCCTCTGCTGTCTCAATTAAAAGTTCATCATGCACCGTGATGATCAGTCTTGATTTCAAATGTTCCTCCAACAGCCTGTCATGCACACGTATCATAGCAATCTTGATAATGTCTGCGGCTGTTCCCTGAATTGGTGCATTCATTGCCACACGCTCTCCAAAAGAACGCTGCATAAAGTTACTGCTGGAAAGTTCCGGAACCGGACGCCTTCTTCCAAACATGGTTGTCACGTATCCGTTCTTTTTGGCATCCTCCACAAGTCCGTCTAAAAATGTCTTAATCTTTGGATATGTTTCAAAATACCGTTCGATATACTCTGCTGCCTCTTTTTTACTGATACTTAAATCCTGGCTTAATCCAAAGGAACTGATTCCATATACGATTCCAAAGTTTACCGCTTTGGCATTTCTTCGCTGTAAATCTGTCACCTCATCAAATGGAATGTGGAATACCTGTGATGCAGTGATTCTGTGGATATCCTGTGCCTCTCTGTACGCCTCGATCAGTTTTTCATCCCCGGACATGTGCGCTAACACACGAAGCTCGATCTGCGAATAATCGGCGTCCATGAACACACATCCCTTTGCCGGTAAAAATGCTTTTCGTATCAATCTGCCAAGTTCAATCCTCATCGGGATATTCTGGAGATTCGGCTCTGTACTGCTCAGCCTTCCGGTAACCGTGATCGTCTGGTTAAAGGAAGTATGGATTCTTCCATCCTCCTTAATATAATTGGCAAGTCCATCTGCATAAGTGGATTTTAACTTGGTAAGCTGGCGGTATTCCAAAATATCTGCAACAATTGGATACTCTGGTGCAAGTTTGTCTAACACATCTGCGGCTGTCGAATATCCGGTCTTTGTCTTCTTTCCGTAAGGCATTTCGAGTTTTTCAAACAGGATCACACCTAACTGTTTTGGAGAATTGATATTAAACTCTTCCCCTGCCATTTCATAAATCTCTTTTTCCAGCTCAACGATTCTTGCTCCAAGCTCTTCTCCGTAACGCTTCAGCTCTTCACCTTCAACCTTAACACCGGCCTGTTCCATATCATACAATGTAAATACTAATGGCATTTCAATTTCATTAAACAAACGGAACATTCCATTCTCTTCCAGTTTCTTCTCAAGAACCGGGGCACAGGCATAAGCTGTATATGCCTCATAACATGATTTTGTACCCTCATCAAGTTTTTCATCAATTAAAAGATTCAAATGTTCTCTTGCCACATCTTCTGCATTGTAATCATTTTTCAGAGGATTCAGAAGATATGCTGCTACGATTGCATCAAACCCGTTCTCACTTATAAGCTCCGGCAGCCATTCCAGATATTCTTTCAATCCACACATGGAAAAACGTTTCACACTTTTTGCAAGGTGAGACAACTTTCCTGTCAGATATTCAAAATCAGCATCCATATCACAAGGAATCGTAACAATCTTTTCTGCTTCATAGCAAAGAGAAACCCTTCCGTAGCCTGAAGCATGTGCAAACAATTGGAGAACATTTCCAGCATCTTTGGAAAATGCCACACCAACGGTCTCTGCTTTCTCCGCCTCTTTAAAGACTTTCTCAATTTCTTCTTTTCCTGTTACCTCACGAAAATATTTTTCCACATCATTCACTGACGCTTCTACATCAAATCTTCCAAGCAGATTTTTAAACTCCAGTCTTTGGAATAATTCATGAGCTTCTTTTGTATAAGGATTCTCATGTCTGGCATTTTCAAGTTCAAAGGTAATATCTGCGTCCAGTTTAATCGTCGCAAGTGTCTTACTAAGCTGTGCCTGCTCCCAGAATTCTTTCAGATTCTTGCTTGCTCTTGGCGGTTTCAGCTCATCAACATGCTCGTATGCATTTTCAATCGTCTGGTACTGCTGAATGATCTTTGTCGCTGTCTTCTCCCCGATGCTTGGAACTCCTGGAATATTATCAGAAGTATCTCCCATAAGCCCTTTCATATCAATGAATTCTGTTGGGCTCACGCCGTAAAGTTTGCGGACATCTTCCTCATAATAGTCCTCTGTTACCGTACCAGATGCCTTGGTCTTTGGAATCTTAATTTTTACTTTTTTTGTCGCAAGCTGTAATAAATCCCGGTCTCCAGATACAATAGCCACATCAAATCCAGCTTCCTCGGCTTCTTTTCCGATTGTTCCCAAAATATCATCTGCCTCAATGCCTGCCTGCGTGATAATCGGGATTTCCATTGTCTTTAAAACTTCCTTCATCAACGGAACCTGCTCATGTAATTCCGCTGGCATTGGCTTTCTCGTCCCTTTATATTCCGGGTACATCTCGTGCCGGAACGTCGGCGCTTTCACGTCGAACGCGACCGTCAGATATTCCGGCTTCTCTTCATCTAATATCTTAAACATAATATTCAGGAATCCATAAACTGCGTTTGTATGCAGTCCTTCCGAATTCGTCAGATCCGGAACTCCATAAAACGCCCGGTTCAATATACTGTGTCCATCGATTTTATCTCTCATCAGATTCTCTCCTATTATCTCTTGCTTTTTGTTGCATTTAATTTTAACCATTATTAAAGTATACACTAATTAACTTCTTTTTTAAAGGTTCATTTTATGGTATCATAATTTAGGGTTTTTGACTCCAATATCTTGTAAACAATATTTTCAAAAATACTATCAGGAGAATTATTATGGATGGAATTATATTTGATGTAGATGGAACACTTTGGGATTCTGTTGAAGTTGTAGCCGAATCCTGGAATCTTGCAATAAAAGAGAACTCTGATCTTGAGCCAGACTTAAACCGTGAAATTCTTCAGGGACTGTTTGGAAAGACAATGGACGAAATTGCTGCCGGAGTTTTTCCCGATCTCGACCTGAACTCTCGAAGAAAACTGATGGATATCTGTTTTGATTATGAAAACCGCTATCTTGAAACACATCCCGGTGTTTACTACGAAGGCGTTATGGACACACTCAAGGAGCTGGCCCTGGAATATCCTCTTTTTATTGTAAGCAATTGCCAGTGCGGATATATTGAAGTTATGATGAAAGGCGCAGGCATGGAACCATATATAAAAGATTTCCTTTGTTTTGGCCAGACGCAGACTTCCAAAGACCAGACGATTCTGAAATTAATGGAGAAAAATAACCTGACAAACCCTGTCTATGTCGGAGATACCCAGGGCGATGCTGATTCCTGCAAAAAAGCCGGTGTTCCTTTTATCTTTGCTGAATATGGACTTGGAGATGTTAAGGAAGATTATCCGACGATACATTCGTTTTCAGAATTAAAAAACATTTTAAGGGAGCTTGATTAACATCTCCGCTTCTGTTTACTTTTTTCATAATCGCGGATTTTACGCATCAATCCGCGATAAATCTTATCCTGAAGCAGTTCCCGATGTTCATACGATACTGGATATTCATTCATAAAATCGGGATGTTCTTTTATATAGCAATCCCTTTCTTCTTTCGTCGCATTCAACAGATATTTTTCATAATAATCCATATCATCTATTTTTTCTTTATTCATCACTTTCTCCCATTCCCCTTAGTTCTTATGCTGTCTCACTTCTTGCACATTTCTTCGTGTTTTTATCAATTATAGTCGTAGTACGACTATAATTCAATAGTCGTGTCAGGACTTTTATATAATAATCCAAAAATACAAAAGATATCAGATTATTGTTCACTGGATACTGTGAATGATAGCTTGCTTCCGGTTAAGTTCGCACACCGGCTTTAAGGTACAAGGATGGGATTATGAAATTCGAAAACATACGAAATTTGCGAGAAGATAATGATAAAACGCAGAAAGAAGTTGCTGCATACCTCAACATCAAACAGACTACATATTCTAAATATGAACTTGGAAAAATCAACGTTCCTATTGATGTCTTCATCAAACTTGCTGATTATTATACAGTCTCAATTGATTATCTCGTTGGTCGTGGAAAAAAGTGAAATCACAAAGAACAAAGAATGTGCATTGCACATTCTTGCGCCTGCGGCGTTGCTAAGCGCCAGTGGC
>ENA-OPEC01002483-OPEC01002483.1-human-gut-metagenome-genome-assembly--contig:-NODE-2483-length-10229-cov-9.505603_pt1 | contig 10229 bp, 9 predicted proteins | sample MGYA00241622_ERZ501507 | MGnify/ENA primary metagenome ERZ501507 (study PRJEB25962, sample SAMEA2042582) | human gut metagenome | biome: human gut; feature: human-associated habitat; material: faeces... | reverse complement strand
CCTTCAACAATGTGGGCAACACCTTCTCGGCAAAATCCATTTCGGATTATCTGAAGGCGGAGCACCGTGCGCTGGACAACGAAACGGTTTACAGCTACTTAGAGAAGTTGGAGAAGGCGTACCTGCTTCACCGCTGCTCCCGCTTTGATTTGCAGGGCAAGGAAATCCTGAAAACGCAGGAGAAGTTCTATCTTGCAGATACCGCCCTACGGTACAGCGTTCTCGGCTATAACGCTGACAGCGTGGCATCCAGCTTAGAGAATGTCGTGTACTTGGAGCTTTGCCGCAGAGGGTATACCGTCAATGTCGGTAAGTCCGGCAGCGGTGAGATCGACTTTGTTGCAGTACGGCAAAATGAAAAGCTCTATGTGCAGGTCACACAGGAGCTTCGTTCTCCGAAAACGGAAAAACGGGAGTATGAGCGTTTGCTGGAGATCCACGACAACTACCCCAAATATGTTCTCACAACGGATGAGTTCTCAGGAGGAAACTACGAGGGCATCAAGACGATGCACATAGCGGACTTCCTGTTAAGCTCTGAATATTAAACGACAGAATTGTGAAATGCTCGCTTGGCCACAGGCGGGCATTTTGCTTTTCGGAAAGGAAATTCAATGAAAAAGAAAATCTGTATGATTCTTATTGCGGTGTTTGTAGCCGTCCTCGGCACAAGCACCTATTTTATTATCGATCACTACAAGGAGTCGAATAAGCAAGCCGAGCTTTATGGCGAGCTGGCTGACCTTGTGAATGCTGCGGCACAGACGGATGCTGCAACGGAACCGGCGGAGCAGATTCCATACTCCGAGGAAAAGATGCTTCTGCCGGAGCTTGCAGAGCTTTATCAGCAGAACGGCGATTTGGTGGGCTGGATCAGCATTGCAGATACCAACATCAATTATCCCGTGATGCAGTCGGTGAATGAGCCGAATTTCTATCTAAAGCACGGCTTTGATAAGGAATACTCCGACTATGGCTGTCCCTATGTGCAGGAGGATTGCGATGTGCAGGAGCCGTCCGACAATCTTGTCATCTATGGACACCATATGTCTAACGATTCGATGTTTGCCCACCTTGAAAAATTCAAGAGCAAAGACTTTTGGAGTGAGCATCGGATAATCACCTTCAACACACTGACGGATAAGCAGGAGTATGAGATCGTTGCCGTATTCCGCACGGTGGTCTACACCGACAGTCCCGAAGCATTCAAGTTTTATCGCTTTATAGACGCAGAGAGTGCCAATGAGTTTGACGACTTCATTGCCAAGTGCAAGGAGCTGTCTTTCTATGATACCGGCGTGACCGCCGAATACGGCGATAAGCTCATTACGCTGTCTACCTGTGAGTACAGCCGCAACAACAGCCGTCTTGTGGTCGTGGCGAAGCGCATAACGGAGGACGGTGGTGCAGATGCTGCCAAGACTCACGCCGAAGCAACGGCAGAGGGCGAACGCCCTAATTAAGCGCCTTTGTGCCAATTATGACAACGGCAACTGCCTTGCGCTGGATGACGGAGAACCCTGCGCCTGTGTGCAGAGCATCTCATACTCACTTCTCTGCAAGTATTTCCGCAAAGCTGTTTTGCCGGCAAAGCCTTTGCTGGAAGCGGATATTCTTGGCACACGCTTTGAAAAGTGCGTGTCCTGCGGTGCGCCGATTATCAAGAAGGGCAACCGAAAGAAATATTGCGAGAAGTGCGCTCAAAGAGCTTACAAAGCTCAGCAGGCAGAGTACGCAAGAAGAAAACGGGCAGAGTCGAAAAATAGGCGCTGAAAGAGCCAGCAATATCAAGACTTTTCAGCTCCCGCACTTTGAGGGGTAAGGTGTTTATACCTTTACCCCTCGCTTTTAATTTAGGGGCGTTTGGGTACGCCCCGGAAAGGAGGGTTCAATGGCTGATATTAAAACGAGAGATGTCGTGAAAGGCACAATCAAGAAGATCGACAAAGCGGCAATCGCCGCAGACCGCATGCGCTCCGCCTATGTGCAGACGAAGGAAAAGGCAGAACACACGACGCACCCGGATGAGCATAATGCCGAGGAGTACGCCTCCGACCGAGTGGAAGGCGGCGTTGACCGTATCACGCACGAAGCGGCGCACCAGTTTGATAAACAGGGGCGCAAGGGACTGGAAGAAACGAAACGGAATGTGTCCAAAGCAAAGGACGGTGTTCAGAGGTTCCGGGAAAAGCGGGCGGCTGAGTCAATGAAAAGGCAGACTGTCCGCACCTCCGGGAATAAGACCATCAAGGCGGTCGAGCAAACGGAAAAGACGATCAAACAGTCTGCCCGTTCTACCGGCAAGAAAACCATCAAGACTGCCGGAAAAGGCACAGCCAAAGCCGCACAGAGGTCGGTCAAGACCACGAAAACGGCAATCAAGACCACACAGCAGGCGGCAAAGGCGGCACAGAAAACCGCACAGGCTACGGTGAAGGCATCACAAAAAGCTGCACAAGCCGCCAAAGCCGCAGCCAAGGCAACGATTGCCGGTGTGAAAGCCGCCGTGAAAGCAACGATTGCGGCGGTAAAAGCAATCATAGCGGCGACAAAAGCACTTGTCGCTGCTATCGCCGCAGGCGGCTGGGTTGCTGTTGCGGTCATTGTCGTGATTTGTCTGATTGCTCTGATCTGCGGCTCTGTGTTTGGCATTTTCTTTTCAGGTGAAGATAGTGGTAGCGGGATGACCATGCGAACCGTTGTCCAAGAAATTAACACCGACTACGACAATAAGCTAACGGAAATCAAGTCCTCTACTGAGTACAATGACCTTGAGATGAGCGGCAGTCGGGCAGTCTGGAAAGAAGTGCTTGCTGTGTATGCGGTCAAAATCAATACCGATCCTGATAATCCACAGGAAGTTGCCTCTATGGATGATACCAAGAAACAGCTCCTGTCAGATATATTCTGGGAAATGAATGAAGTCAGCTCTCGGACAGAATCTAAGACGGAAACTGTCATTGAGGAAAGTGACGATGGGAACGGTAATATCGTGGAAACCGAAACCACAGAAACCAAGACCATCCTTTATATCACTGTCAGCCATAAGACTGTTGATGAGATGGCAGATCAGTATGGTTTTAGTCAAGAGCAACGAGATTATCTTGCAGAGCTTTTGAAAGACGAAAACAATTCGCTATGGGCAGCAGCTCTTTATGGTATTCGCACAGGTGATGGTGAAATCGTTACTGTCGCTCTTTCTCAGATTGGCAATGCTGGCGGCGAACCTTATTGGAGCTGGTACGGCTTTAGTAGCCGTGTAGAGTGGTGCGCCTGCTTTGTATCGTGGTGCGCCAATGAGTGCGGCTATATTGATGCGGGTGTAATCCCCAAATTCGCAGGGTGCGTCAACGGCGTAAATTGGTTCAAGGAGCGTGGTCAATGGCTTGACGGTTCTGAGGAACCTGTACCGGGTATGATTATCTTCTTCGATTGGGACAACAAAGGCTCTTCAGGACCACAGGACGGTGAATCCGACCATGTGGGTATTGTTGAGCGAGTTGAAGATGGGCGTGTCTATACCGTCGAGGGTAACTCTGGCGATAGCTGCCGTGAGAACAGCTATGTAATCGGTCACTACGAGATTTACGGCTACGGTGTGCCTGCGTATTAAATTGGTTTTATAATTAAAGTTGGGGTTAGGCACTCCACCTAACCCCAACTTTTTAATTAAATTCTGACGTTTGTCGTCATAATCATCAAAAAACGATGCAGAAGCTTTTATTCCCACTCGTAAGTATATACTATTGACATACATTAGCTGAAGGATGATTCTCGACTGTAGAGTAACTCTACGCATTAAAGGTTGTGCTATTTCAGCTTATGGAAAAACAAGATGCAGATAATACCCTTTGTGCGACGCAGGTGACGCTTTCAACTGTAATCATATCAGTACAAATTTGATTTTTCTTATTACATATCTGCCGAATTTCTTCTGCTCTTTCTTTATCCATCGAATTGAAAATTGTGCATTTATTTGAGCCGGGACAAACAGCCTTAGCCCGCATGGCAATCAGTGATGGGCTTCTGTTCTTATCCACGGCATAATTGGGTGGAGTTGGTCCGAAAATGGCAATAACTGGCGTATGGAATGATATTGCAAAATGCATAGGACCAGTATCGTTTGTTATTACAAGCTGTGCATGTTGGATGATGTATAAAAAATTATCTATCGATAAATTATCACGAATATCGAGGGGATGTCCGTATAATCTAACATATTCGGCATTCATTTTTTCAAGAAGCGGCTTTTCTTTGGGAACACCGGTAACAATTATTATATGACCATCCTTTTCCAGATTGGAGATGATTTTAACAAATGACCTAGTAGGCCAAGTTTTTCGTATCAAATCAGCACCGGGATGCACGATTACATATTTCTCCGGAATATTATACATAGTATTGCTAGTCCAACATTTTAATTGGATATCGCTAGCCACAACTCCCGCCAAGCGCAAAACATCCAACGATTCTTCGACCCTGTTTCGAGGTAGATCCTCATATATTTGCTTCGTGAAGCAATGATGCTTGGAATGATTCTTGTACTTTTCGTCCATTATACCATAGCGATTAGGGATACCACACAAATAAGGTATATATGCTCGCTTCCATTGTTCAAAGACCCGAACAAGTTGGAAACTTGCACTGAAAGAGTACTTTGTCAAACTTTTTGCAAATCTATAATAGACGAAAAGGCTTGCGCGACTTGGTGGAATTACCAGGACTTCATCAATAGCACTTGAATACTGCAATAATTCAGCACCCGCTGATCGACGAACTAGGCATACAATATGTGATTTAGGGTAAGCACGTCTAATTGCTTGCATTGAACAGCTATCACAAACTATATCTCCTAGATTATTATGACTTAGAATCAAAATGCAGTTCGTTTTTCGCTTTTTTTGAAACAAAGAACTGACATGTATAAACAACCGGCATATTTTTAAAAGAATTAGTAAATAAAGCTCTTTCATTTTATTTAGATTATTTTTAATAGTCGAATGTAAAAGTTAGGGGCTGTCATGATTACATAACAGCCCCCATTCTGTGTTGTTTTAGCAAATTACGCCAGTGGAGGTATTGGAATAGTGAACCATCAGGGTCTCCTTGTCGTAATCGGGTAACAAATCAGCCCAAGAACAAACATCGGTCATCCCACCTACCAGTTCTTCCAATGTCAGAATGTTATTCTTCTTGCCGTTTTCCATAATGTAGCCACTCCTTTCTTCAGTTATTTATCCTAACACCAAGGGTGTATAAGATATCGGGATGTATTTTATACATAGTCGCTATATTCGCTTGCCCAATAATAATGTCTACATAAATCAACTATATATCCATCCTTAGAATACTACATAAATCGGAAAATGTCAAATTTAAATTGTGTATACGAAAAATTTCCAACAAACATGTTGAAAAGCTTTTGATTTATAGTATAATTGGAGAGAAGAAAGTAATTCATTATATTGGAGACAGAGATGGAATACCATGTAATCAATCAGGTCGTTTCTGGCCTCGAAGTTGAAAGCAGAGCGCTAATCGAGGACATCGTGAGGGCTAATCGGCAAACCACATTAATTATTGGCTCAAATCATTGTGGCAAGTCATATCTACTCACACAATTATTTAATTGTGATAGGTCGAGAATTAAAATGTTTCAATGCGGTGGTCCCCACAATACGGAGCACATTATATTTGATTCATTTCTTAATGAACTTAAGCAGTTATTACGTCTTTCTAATCAAACTGAACATATTTCATTTTTCTTCGATGAAATAACAAACGAAAAACTCCTTCGAGAGATTATGACCTTGTGTAATTCGAGGAACATTTCATTTTATATTACAGCGTTTAATGTTCCAACGACACCTTTTTTTCATACTCCAGATGTTTATGCGGTTGATATTTTTAAAAGATATTCATGTTGTATTAATAGCATTTTGAATGAAGGCAACTATTCTGAAGTTCGCAGATTAGTAGCTGGCGATTGGTTTACTTTACACGCTCAAGTTGGAAAAGGTGTAGATTATCCTGATGCAATACAGCAAGTTAATCTACAGCATAGAGCCCAAATAGCAGAAAAAAAACTTGCAAAAACCAAAACAATCATTACATCGCCGTATTATAACTCTTTGAAGGTTTTGGATTTTTATCAAAAGTAATATGATAAGTAACTAAACAGATAGGAAAAATATTTAGACGTGAGCAAAATGTGCGCACAAATAGAAGGGCGAACACGGCGCAGGTGAGCAGATAAACGACAAGCAGGCACCGCCCGAAATCAGGCTGTGCCGGAAGAAAAGAATAGAGGGATATCGGGAAAAAAGAATCAAGCGCAGCGGGAAGCCAGCTTTCGGCATCTTGCAAGTTTGGGATGGCGAGTGACAAAAGCGGCGACAGCAATGGTCAGCAGAGAAATGTGGGCAAGGGTATTCAGGTTTTCAACAGAATGCCGATTGCGTACCCAAAGACGTTCTTGGGCAGTAGCCTTGAATCTGGAATTGTACCGTTCACATTCCGTCCTGAGCGCAAAAACGGATTTGAATTTCAGCGTATCTCTTTGAATGGAAAGCCTGTAGTCGTTTGGAATTGTCACATATTTTGTGCAGCCGGTGGCCTTACCTTCCTTGTGAAAGCACTTATGTGCGCAGGGACAATCGTGCAGATGGGCGGTTCTTTTATAGGGGCAACATCATTTCTGTCTGGTTTTTCCGTTCTCTGTAAATTTTCCGTCCCGATGCATGGCAAGACCTGCTTCGCAGATCGGTGCGCCGCATGGCAGTCTGGCAGGTTTTTTCGTATTTCTCTTGTTGAGAGGAATGACACACTCTCCGTGGTAAAGTTCCCGAACGGTGTTATAGATTGCCTTGACATCATAGGCCTTATCGCCAATGAACGTGCATTCCTCTACAGACAAATAGCCGTTGGTTCTTTTCAGGATGTCCAGAGCCACAGCAGAATCTGCTACATCAGCGGTGGTGGTCAGCTCACAAAGCGGAAGCCCGGTGATGCAGTCCACCAGCACATGGTTTTTATAGCCCCAATAAAACTCATACTTACGTTCATTGTGCTGATTGGAAGCGGAGTAGACGCCGAGGGGGCAGTCTGGGTCGCTTTTTGGGTGGTTTTCCTTGGAAAACTTGTTTTTTGCAAAGGATTTGGGGTTGTTCTGTTTAGTGTTTGCCATGACAGGCGTGGAATCCAGTCCGATAAAAGGATGCATCCAGGACGCCCAGCTCATACAGCTGCTTGACCTGTGTCTGCATGATTTCCTCAAGAATGCTGTGATTCAGTTTCCGCAAAAGCGATCATATGTCCAGTAAGAGGGAAGCTTTTTTGTGATGTCGAAGCCGCAGTAGTAAGCAATGAGACGATTGTTCTCCAGATAATCTGCCAGATCGGTGATGTAGCCGAAGCCTTCGCACTTCATGACCACAAATGCGCAGATCATGGCAGATACCGGGTAACCGGTGCGGCCTGGCTTCTTCTTTTGGCGCTCCAGTTCGGACAGGTCAAGATGAAGAAATAGCGTGTCGTAGAACGCAGCCTTGGGCTGTGCGGTAAACAGGCGAATGTCCTGTATTATTTCTTGCCGGTAGATAGCGGGCAGCCTCCTTTGGGTGTTTTCTTTGCAATTGAATTATACCAGATTGAGCCGCTGTCCGCTTTCTATATTTTCTAGTGACAAAACACAATCATCAATTCAAATAAGCCTTGTGCCCCAATGACTTTTCCCATTTTGCTCAAGGCTAAAAAATATTAATTAAGAAGGTGACGGTTTGGCAATATTTTTTTTAGAAAGGGAAACTATTTCGGTTCTCATTAATAACGAGACAGGACTCTGGTGGGCCTATCGCTCGAAAAATGATAACCATCGGAGCACGGTTGTATGTGTAGATCAAGCAGAATTATTATCACAATTAATTGATAGAGCCTATCTATCTTCAGCCGAAAAAATGTATGCTATTCTGCTTAATTACTCCATCGAAAAAAGACCTGTTGATTTACGGTATTTGATATTAAATGTAACCTCAAATTGCAACCTGCGTTGTGAATATTGCTATGCAAAGGAACAAAAAAAGCAGGCTCATATGTCATATGAGGTTATGAGTAGTGCGATAGAGAACTTCTACGCCGCTACAGAAGGGGCTGCATCTCGTGTAATCGCCTTTCATGGCGGAGAGCCATTACTACACTACGGGGAAATTTTGCGAGTTGTTGATAAATTCAAATGTAATAGAACACATTTCCTAATTCAAACAAATGGAACACTTCTATCCAACGATTTAATCCAAGAATTAAGGCTGAGAGATATTGAAGTGGGGATAACCGTTGATTCTATTGATGAAAAGAAAACATCGCTTCGAAGCAACGAGGACAATTATACCCAAAAGGTATTTTACAATCTAAAAAAAGCTGCTGAAATGGGAGTAGCTCAAAGTGTGTTATCCATCATTCAAGAGGGGAATGTTTCTGACTTAATTAGCATGACTCGAGTTTTTAATTCTCTCGGAATTTCTGTTGTTGCATACAATTTGCTATGGCCCACAGAAGTTCAACTTTTGAAACATGTGGTCAACAATGACCAACTAATTTCAGCTTCGAAAGATTTATATGATTATATTCAGGAAAAGAATTACACGGAAGGATTTGAAACGTTCGAAAAGTATAGAGAACGAAATCTATATGAATTGTGGCGACGGGTATTTTATGCTAGAAACGACTATATGTGTATGAACGCTCCATGCGGTGCAGGAAAAGCGGTTGTTACCGTTGATGAAACTGGGGATATTTACCCTTGCTCATTGACATTATCAATTAGCGGTGTGCCTATCCTTGGAAACATTAAAAGCGAAAAAATACATCAGTTTTCTCATCAACCTGAGAGATGTTTAAATCATGTTGAGAAGTGCAAAAATTGTCCATTTAAGTTTACTTGCGGTGGAGGTGGTTGCACCGGGTTTATCTGGAAGGTAACAGGTGATATTAATGGTAATAGCCTATATTGCAATTACTATTATGAGATGATAATTTTTATGATGGAGCGTGCCTTTGAGCATGCCAATGTTAATTCACTTACAAATATTAATTTTTCCTCTTTGACCCCAATCAACAATATTACAAATAAGGACTAGTAAAAAATATGAAAGCTGTTGTTTTGATTCTTGATTTAACCAACGATTGTAATTTAAGATGCTCATACTGTTACGCATCAGGAGGCGAACGTGCAGACTGCTTATCAGTCTCTGATGCAGTTCTCGCAATTGAAAAATTCTATAATCGCTTTAAATGTCAAATTCAAGTGCTATTCCACGGTGGTGAACCGCTTCTCTGTTTTGATTCAATACAAAAGATTATCTCCATAACGGAGACAAAAGATTTTTCTGACTATATATCTTGGTTTATTCAAACAAATGGTGTTTTATTATCGCAAGAAAAAATAGACTTTTTAAAATACAATAATGTAAATATAGGGATAAGCCTAGATGGAGTTACCGATGAAAGCAATTGTTCCCGAAAGAAAATCAATGGGCAACCTTCAACCAAAGAGACTATATCAGCACTAAATTTGCTTCACAAAAGCGGTATTTCGACAAGCATTCTTACCGTTGTGAATGCAAATAATTATTCTTTAATTCTACATGAACTTAAAGTACTTATTAGTATGGGGATACGAAATGTTGCGTTAAATCCGTATATTAGTGCAGGGCGTGGATCTATTGCAAATCTCGGCGTAACAAACGAGCAAATGTTTAACCTGTTTAAAGATCTATCTGACATGATTCTTTCCTTGTACTACAAAGATAATATTATTTTTATAGAAAAAAACTTGTTCCATATTGTAAAAAAGATTGTTACAGGTGGTAATTCATACATGTGTATGAGCAACCCCTGTGGTGCTGGCTTGTCTCAATTTACTGTAGCTCCAAATGCGGATGTTTATCCCTGTGCCGATTTATGCGGGCAAAAGCATTTTATATTAGGAAATATTGGCGAAGATTTTTTTCCGAAGATTCCTTCTTGTGAGGGATGGCGTGAGATACGTTCATATAAACTGCAAAACTTAACAGGCTGTAAAAAATGCACTTTAATAAAGACATGTCCAGCGGGCTGTTCTGTCCGTTGCTATTACTCAAATGATTCAGTTCATTCGACTGATCCATTATGTGGATTTTATAAATTGATTCTTCCGTATCTTGATGATACAGGACTTGCAAAAAAAATATACA
>ENA-OPEC01002481-OPEC01002481.1-human-gut-metagenome-genome-assembly--contig:-NODE-2481-length-10236-cov-3.448384_pt1 | contig 10236 bp, 9 predicted proteins | sample MGYA00241622_ERZ501507 | MGnify/ENA primary metagenome ERZ501507 (study PRJEB25962, sample SAMEA2042582) | human gut metagenome | biome: human gut; feature: human-associated habitat; material: faeces... | reverse complement strand
TGCGCGTCGGGATCGTCTGTTTCCTCGCAGGCTCGCTGTGCGCGATCCTGCCGGGCATCCTCGCCCAGCGAAAGCTTTTGAAAGCGGAACAGAAATAAGGAAAAAGCGCAAAAAAAGGGCCGCTCTCTTTCGAAAGAGAGCGGCCCTTTTCATTTTGTCCTCAGTCCTTCGCGCCCAGCGAGACCGCATGGCGCACGAAGCTCATTGGCGGCACATAACGCGGCAGCTTCATTTTGAATACCGTCTGCGGCGTGCGCGGCTCGGTAAGCTCGAAGCCCTCGAGATCGTGCATCACGGGAGCGGTCATCGTGAAGGGGCGGCAGTCGGGGCCGACAAGCTCGATCTCGTCGCCCGCGGCAAACTTGTTGCGCAGCGACAGCGTCGCGTTGCCCTGCTCGTCGCAGTCCGTCACGACCGCGCAGACCTGCCAGTCGCGGATGTAGCGGGAATTCGCGTAATACTGCCCCGGCTGGCCGTAGTAAAAGCCCGTGGAATAATGGCGGTGGCTCACGTGCTCCACCTCGTCGCGCCAGACGGGGTCTACTACCCTGCCCGCCGCCACATCATCGAGCACGTGGCGGTATGCGCCCGTCACGATGGCGGCATAGTAGGCGGACTTTGCGCGCCCCTCGATCTTGATGCAGTCGATGCCCGCGTCCATGATGTCGTCCAGATGGTCGATCATGCACATATCGCGCGAGTTCATGATGTAAGTGCCCTTCTCGTCCTCAAAAACAGGGAAATATTCTCCAGGACGCTTTTCCTCCATCAGCGCGTACTGATAGCGGCAGGGCTGGGCGCAGGCGCCGCGGTTCGAGTCGCGCCCTGTCATGTAGTTCGAGAGCAGGCATCTGCCCGAATAACTCACGCACATCGCGCCGTGACAGAAGGTCTCGATCTCCAGTTCCGCAGGGATCTTCGCCCGCATTTCGCGAATTTCCTGTAAAGATACTTCCCTTGCCAGCACCACTCTTTTCGCACCTAAATCGTACCACGCGCGGGCGCACTCGTAGTTGGCGATGGACTGCTGCGTGGAGATATGCCGCTCACACTTCGGCGCGTACTTCCCCGCGAGCGTGAACGCGCCGAGGTCGGCTAAAATGAGCGCATCGACGCCCGCGTCGTTCAGCCGCTCAAGATGCTCGGGCAGACGCGCGACCTCATCGTTGCGCGGCATGGTGTTCACCGTCACATGCACGCGCACGCCATGGTCATGCGCGAACTTCACAGCCTTGGGCAACTCCTCGGGCGCAAAGTTGCCCGCAAACGAGCGCATGCCGAAACTCGTACCCGCAAGGTACACCGCGTCCGCGCCGTAGAGCACGGCCATTTGCAATTTCTCCATATCGCCCGCCGGGGCGAGGATCTCCGGTTTTCTTCTCATACTGTTCCTCTTTCAAAGCGGCAGCATGGCGTAAGCCATGCTGCCGCATCCGTTTTTGTTATCCTGCGTACTGGCTGGAGCTGACGAAGCTCGCATGCTCTGCGTAGGTCTTGAAGAAGTGGTGTACTTTGTCCTTGCCGAGCGCGTAGAAGTAATAATTCGTCTGCGCCGGGTCGAGCGCCGCCTGAATGGAGGCAAGGCCGGGGTTTGCAATGGGTGTCGGCGGCAGACCCTCGTACATCGAGAGGTTGTAAGGCGTGTTGTAGTTGAGGTCGCTGCTCGTCAGCGTTCCGGTGTAGTTCTCGCCAAGACCGTAGATGAGCGAGGCGTCGATCTGGAGCTTGTGGTACGTCTCACCTACGTTATTGAGACGGTTGTAGATGACGGAAGCGATGTTCTCGCGGTCGGTTCCGTCCGTTTCCTTTTCAATGAGCGAAGCGATGGTCAGGATCTGATTGAGCGAGTAGCCGGAGGACTCGACCTTCTGCATGATCTCATCGCTCATCTTCGTGTTGAAGTTGTCAAGCAGTCTTGACAGCGCGTGCGCCGGATCCTCGTCTACGAAGAACTCATAGGTATCCGGGAAAAGGTAACCCTCCAGGCGCGTCAGATCGCCTTTTTTGTTGTTGTCGATAAACGAATAGTTGAAATCCGCGTTCAGCGCCGCATCGGTAAGCTTTTCCGCCGTGTTGACGCCGTACTTGTCCATCAGCGCGATGATCTGGCGAACATTATAACCCTCGGGGATTGAGATCTTGACCGTGTTGGCCGTGAGCGAGGCATTCTTGTTGCTCATGCGATTGATGAGCGCATCATAGTCCATGTCGCTGTTGACGGCATAGGTGCCGATACCAATGCGGCTCTCGGCGTGACGCACCCTGCCGAAAAGCTTAAAGAACCACTTGTAGCGGACAAGCCCATCCTCGTGGAGCTTGTTGGCAATGGTGCTCAGATTGTCGTCGCGCGTGATCTCAATGGTCGTTTCAACGGGGTCTTTGTTGAACGAGCACATGTCGTCTGCCAGCAGCCAGCCCACACCGGCCAAAATCGCCGAAACGATCAGTACGAATGCAAGCCACAGCGCAAAGCGGCGGCGCTTGCCCTTCCTTTTCAGTTTCTGCCGCTCGGCGCTGCTGCGCGTGGCGTGGTGCTGCGTGCGCACTTCCGCTTCGCGGACGCTTTCGGCGTCCCAGCGAGCGGTCTGGTCGTAGTTATCCTCGTAGCTCATAGATCCTCCTTGCTTGGTCGATCTCAAATTCTCTCAACATTTTTGGTATGGTCAGGCCCACCTTTGCGCGCTCGCGCATAGGATAGGGCATGACAAGTGAGGTGAAACGAAAATGTGCAATAACAACAATAGCTGCGTGTGGCTGATCCTCATCATCATTCTGGTGCTGTTCGGCGGCGGCGGGTGCGGCAATGGCTGCGGTTGCGGCTGTGGCGGCAGCGGCTGTAACTGCGGCAACAGCTGCGGCTGCGGCGGCAGCAACGACTGCTGCTGCTAAGGCACCTTCCTCCTGTGAAGATGGGGCGCGTAAGCGTCCCTTTTCACTTCTCTTTGACGCGGTCAAGCCTTCAAAAGTTCCGTTACGCGGCGGTAAATCTCCTCGTGAATATCCTCGATCGAACGCATCTCGCCGTTTTTCGAGCAATCGATGCGCTGCCAGCCGCAGCGCTCCACGACCTTTTTCGCGTTTTCACGGCAGGCGCGCAGATAGGCAGCGTCCTGCTCGTGGATGTCAGCTTTTGTGTTGGTCGCCTGCTCACGCCCGCGCATCATCTTTTCGGTCAGCTCGGTCGGCACGTCGAGATAAAAGACGAGCGCCGGCTCCGGCAGACCCAAAAGGTCATATTCGAAGCCAAAGAGCCAGTCGAGGTACTTCTCCCGCTCGCCGTCCGGCAGCTTGCCCGCCTGATGCACGGCGTTTGAGGTCGTGTAGCGGTCGGCAATGAGAAGGCCGCCCGCCTCGTAATATTTTCCCCAGTCCTGCTTATAGGACGCATAACGGTCGACCGAATAAAATGTCGACGCGGCATAGGCATTCACATCGTTCGGGTGAGTGCCGAACGCGCCGCCGAGATACAGTTCAACGAGTGCGGCGGATTTTTCCCCATAGCGCGGGAAATTGAGCTTGCGGCAGTCGATCCCTTCGCGCTGCAATCTCTCGAAGAGGAGCTTGCTCTGCGTGGCCTTGCCCGAGCCGTCCGTTCCCTCAAATACGATCAGCTTCCCCTTCATTTGTGCTTCGCCCCCGAAACATGGACAAGGAAGAGCGGCAGCTTCATCATGCGGCCAATGCGGGACGGATTTTTGACAAGGCGGTAGAACCACTCAAGGTTATGCTTGCAGTAGAACTCCGGTGCGCGCTGCGCGACGCCCGCAAAGATGTCCATCGAGCCGCCAAGGCCCATCAGCAGATGACAGCCCGTCGCCTCGCCATATTTCGCCATAAAGAGCTCCTGCTTGGGTGCGCCGAGGCACACAAGCGCCATATCCGCGCCGCTCGCTTTGATCTCCGCAGCGATGGGCGCGTCTTCCTTAAAGTAGCCGTCGTGCGTACCGGCGACCACAAGGCCGGGAAAACGGTTTTTGAGGTTTTCCGCCGCCTGTTCGGCAACGCCCGGCTTCGCGCCGAGTAAGAAAACGCTCTTGCCGAGCTTTGCGCAGCGCTCGATCATGCCCGTGCCGAATTCGATCCCCGGCACACGGCTTCTGAGCGGCTCGTGCAGGATCTTCGCCCCGTACACAATGCCGATGCCGTCTGGCAGAACAAGATCCGCGCCGTTCACCGCGGCGTTTGCCGCGGCGTCCGCGCGGCAGGTCTCCACAATCTCGGGATTGGGCGTCACGACATAGTGCGCACCGGGCGTGCAGAGGAGCTTTTCCCCGCGCGCAAGCGCTTCTTCCATCGTCACATTATCAAAGCCAACGCCTAAAATATTGATCCGCATGATAGTCTGTCCGTTTCCTTCACATTTTTGTTAAATCGGTTTATTATATCACTCTTCCTTGCCGCTTTCAACCGCTTTGGCGCTTTTCTCCGGCAGCTGAGAGAGAATGACCGCCGTGAGCATCAGCGCGCAGCCGAAGTACTCGCGCAGGCTCATACGCTCGTGCAGGAAGATCGCTCCCGACACGACCGCAAAGAAGGATTCCAGACTCAGGATCAGCGACACGACCATCGGGTCGCCGTCCTTCTGCGCAAGGATCTGCAGCGTATAGCCCACGCCGCTCGACATCACGCCGACATAGAGCAAAAACGGAAGGCAGGTCTTTACAGCCGCAAGCGTGGTGTGCTCGCCGAAGACGAGCGCGCCGACGGCCGAGAGCACAATGACCACCACGAACTGCGCGCAGGAAAGCGCAATGCCGTCCACCCGCTGCACATAATGATCCACCGCGAGGATTTGCGCAGTGAAGGCAAAGGCGCAGAGGAAAATATAGAAATCACCGCTGCTGAACGATACGGAGCCGCCGTCAAAGCAGAGGAAATAAAGCCCCGCCACGGCAAAGAGCACATAGATCCAGGTGCTCTTCTTCGCCTTTTTGCCCAGCATGATGCTGAACACCGGCACGAGCACGATATAGAGCGTCGTGATAAAGCCCGCCTTGCCTGCGGTCGTCGTTTCAATGCCGAACTGCTGCAAATTGACGCCGAGTGTAAGGAAGAACCCGCAGATCAGGCCGCCGCGCAGCAACGCGCGCTTTTCCTCCGCGGTATACTTCTCGCGCGGGCGAATGCGCCGCACGACAAGCAGCAGCAACAGCAGCGCCAATGCCGCAGGAATGGAACGCAGCGCGTTGAAGCTGAAGCAGCCGAGATGCCCCGCGCTGAGACTCTGGGTCACAAAGGAGCTGCCCCAGATCATCGCCGTGATCAGCGGCAGAATGATCTGGCGGACTTTAGGATTTTTCATAGTTGCCTCCTGAATATCACACATGTTACAATGTGACATAGCATATCAAAATACCGCATTTTTCGCAAGTATTCCGGCGGGAAAATTTGCACCGAACGGAGGCATTCCATGCAGATCGACGATATTCTTCTGCTTCGCATGAACCGGCAGTATCTTTTTGCCCCCGCGAAGGATGAGTTCACGGTGCTGTGCGGTCTCTGCGGCTTACAGGCGCAGTTTTACGGCAACTGCCTGCACGCGCTGCGTCTCCGCTGCGGGAAAGCGCCGGATGAGGATATCCTGCGCACCTCCGCCGTCAAAACATGGACACTGCGCGGCACACTGCATCTGATCGCACAGAGCGACTTGCCGATCTTTCTTTACGACGGGCGCAGTCATTTTCTTCGTCCGTGCGACACAATGGAAAATGACGACCATCTCTCCGCCGCGCGCAAGCGCGAGTTGGCCGCGATCATTTTAGACGCCGCCCAAAAAGGCTGCGGCGGCCGCGAGGAGCTGCGCCTTGTCTGCCGCGAGCACGGCATGACCGCCGATGAAGAGCAAAGCGCGTTCGATCCCTGGGGCGGGCTGCTCCGCGCGCTGTGCGAAAGCGGCGTGCTCTGCCACACCGCGCAGCAGAAAAAGGCCTTTCGCCCCTGCCCGCCGTTTGCACCGATGACAAAAGCCGACGCCCTGCGCGCTCTCATGCGGCGGTATCTGACGCACTACGGTCCCGTAACAGTACAGGACGCCGCATACTTCTTCGGCCTTCCCCAGCGTGAGCTGCTGCCGCTCATCGAATCTCTCTCCCCGCGCGAATTTGTCTGTGAAGGTAAAATATTTTACAGGCTTGACGATATTAACATTATCGGTGATTTATCCTGCTGTCGTTTTCTTGCGGGCTTTGACCCGCTGATGCTGGGCTATGAAAAGCGGGCAAATCCGTTTCTCCCCGAAGATGCACTGCGCAGCGTGTTCACGCTATCCGGCATCGTGCGGCCTGCCATTCTGCTCGACGGGAAGATCGTCGGCATTTGGAAACGTCGTGGAAAAGCTGTCGAATTGACAGGGTTAATACCTTTACAGCCATTGCAGCACAGGAGGATTGAGGAAGAAGCTGACCGGCTGTGGAACGGATCGTTCCACAAGCTCGTATGGACGGCATGAGAAAAGAGACGGACCTCTGGGTCCGTCTCTTTTTCACAGCTTGGTGATATGTCCCCCCGCCGTTTTCAGCATCAATTTTTTGGTGCCGACCGTATCAAACGCCACCTCGATGAGCGCATCGCCGCCCATGGGTACAACGGAAACGACCATTCCATCGCCGAACGTCTTGTGGTGGATCTGATCGCCGGAAGCGAGCTGCAGCAGCGGCGCGGAGGCGGCAGGCTTCTGCGCAGCAAGCTTTTGCGCCGCGGAAGACCGCGGGCGGCGCTGCATCACGCTGTCATAGCGTGCCGCGCCCTGACCGTAGCTGCCGTAGCCGCGCGTAGAGTAGGCGCTCCCCTCGTCAAAGCTCGTGCCGCCAAAGCCGGACGCGCCCTGCGCCTGACGGCCGACCCAATCGGCGTTCTCTGCGGGAACTTCCTCCAAAAAGCGCGAAGGCTCGCTGACGCTCGTGCGGCCAAAGAGCATGCGCTGGCGTGTGCAGGTCATCGTGAGGCGCTCTCTGGCGCGCGTCATCGCAACATAGCAGAGCCTGCGCTCCTCCTCGACTTCATCATCGTTGTAGCGCACACGCTCGCCGGGGAAGATCCCTTCCTCCACGCCGACAACATACACACTGGGGAACTCAAGCCCCTTCGCGCTGTGCATCGTCATCATCGTCACGCAGTTGTCGCTCGTGGCGCTGTCAAGATCGGTGTAGAGTGCGATCTCATTGAGGAAGCCTGAAAGCGTCGCGTCCTCCGGATCATTTTCAAGGAACGAGAGAATGTTCGACTTGAGTTCCTGCACGTTTTCCAGCCTTCCGCGGCTCTCCATGTCTCCCTTCTCCCGCAGCGCGCTCACGTAGTTCGTCCGCTCGCAGACAAGCTCGTAAAATTCCGCAAGCTCCGTCGTTTCCGCCGCCTCCCGCAGCGAATTGATGAGGGCGGCAAAGCGCTCGAGCTTGCCCGCCGCGTTCTTGAGCACGGCGTACTCCCCCGCGCGCTGCAAAACAGCCATCATCGGGATATTCTGCTCGCTCGCGAGATCCTGCACGCGCTCGATCGTCGTATTGCCGATGCCGCGCGGCGGATTGTTGATGATGCGCCGCAGACGCAGATCGTCGCTCGGGTTGTTGATGACGGCAAGATACGCAAGCATGTCCTTGACCTCGGCGCGCTCGAAGAACTTGGTGCCGCCCACGACCTGATACGGTACGCCGTTGCGCTTGAACGCGTATTCGAGCGCGTTCGACTGTGCGTTCATGCGGTACAGCACGGCATTTTCTTTCCAGTTCCGGCCGCGGTTGTAGTCCATCATGATGCTGCTGACGACAAAATTCGCCTCGTCCTGCTCGTTGAAAACCGTCTTGATGAGCACGCGGTCACCCGCGCCCGCATCGGTCCAGAGGGTCTTGCCCTTCCGGCCGGTGTTGTTCTTGATGACGGCGTTCGCCGCGTCAAGGATATTCTGCGAGGAGCGGTAGTTCTGCTCCAGGCGGATCGTGCGGCAGCCCTTGTATTCCTTTTCAAAGTTCAAAATATTCGTGATGTCCGCGCCGCGGAATTTGTAAATGCTCTGGTCATCGTCGCCGACGACGCAGACATTGCCCTTTTCCCCCACGAGCTGCTTCATCAAAAGATACTGCAAGCGGTTCGTGTCCTGATACTCGTCGATGAGCACATAACGGAACTTGCGGCGGTAGTACTCGCGCACCTCGTCCTCCTTTTGCAGCAGCGTGACCGCATGGAGAAGAATGTCGTCAAAGTCGAGCGCGTTTGCCTCGGCGAGTCTTTGCACATAGCGGACATAGATCCGGGCGATGGCTTCCTTGCGCCAGTCGCCGCTGTTTTTCCAGCGGCGGGAATAGTCCTCCGGCGTCTCCATCGCGTCCTTCGCATTCGAGATGGCCGAAAGCACCTCGCGCGGCGTGAGCTTCTTTTCATCAATATCCAGTTCTTTCAGGATATCCTTGATGACGCGCTTGGAATCGTCCGTATCGTAGATTGTAAAATCGCGCGAAAAACCGAGGCGGTCAATGTCCCTGCGCAAAATGCGCACGCAGGCGGAGTGGAACGTCATCGCCCACACGCTCTCCGCGCCCTGAATGCCAAAGGCAGAGAGCCGCTCGCGCAGCTCGTTTGCCGCCTTATTGGTAAACGTCACCGCCAGCAGCGACCAAGGCGCGGCAGGTTCAAGCGCGCACAGGTGCACCATGCGGCTGCGCTCCTCCGCCGTCGGATGCGCGGGATAGCTTTCCAAGAATGCAAGATCGTCCTCCGTCGCCCACTGCGGCACGTCCTCGCTGTCGCTCCCGCGCCCGTAGGTCAGAAGGTTTGCGACGCGGTTGATGAGCACCGTCGTCTTGCCGCTGCCCGCGCCCGCGAGCAGCAGCAGCGCGCCCTCGGTCGTCAGCACGCCGCGGCGCTGTTCAGGGTTGAGTTTTGCAAAATCCCGCGCAATGGCCGCTTTTCTCGCAGCGGCATAGCGGGCGTTAAAATCGCTCATATTGTTTTCACCTTTCCTGATCTTTCCACATCTTACCCTTTTTTCGTGCTCCGGTCAACTCCGTTCGACAAAAATCGACTTTTTGTTCGATTTTTTTGTTGACAAGAACGTTTGTTCGATTTATAATCATACTCGAACAAAGATTCTATTTGTCAGGAGGAATTTTCCATGGCTGCTTCCACATTTATTTTCGTTTTCATCGGCGTCAGCGTCGTCACCACCAAGGTGATGAACGTTCTCCTTCTTCTTGATCAGCCGGTCAAAAAGCGCAGAAACAGATACGCCCGCTGAGCGCGCATGGATCTCATCGATAAGCTCACCATTCTGGCGGATGCGGCAAAGTATGACGCTTCCTGCACCTCAAGCGGCGCCAAGCGCGGTTTTCAGGAGGGGAAGATTGGCTGCACATCCTCGTCTGTCGCAGGCTGCTGCCACAGCTTCTCTGCCGATGGCCGCTGCGTAACGCTTTTGAAGGTACTGCTCTCGAACGACTGCTGCTACAACTGCAAATACTGCGTCAACCGCTGCACGAACGACACGCCGCGCGCGACCTTCACGCCCGAGGAGCTATCTGAGCTGACGATCGAATTCTACCGGCGAAACTATATCGAAGGCCTCTTTCTCTCCTCCGGCGTGCTGCGCTCGCCGGATTACACAACGGAGCTGATGATCCGTGCGCTCTCGCTTTTGCGCAACAAATACCGCTTCAACGGCTATATCCACGCCAAGGCCATTCCCGGCACGTCGCCGGAGCTTGTCGAACAGCTCGGCTTTCTTTCAGACCGCCTGAGCGTGAACATCGAGCTGCCGAGCGAAGCGGGACTCAAGCTGCTCGCCCCCAATAAAACAAAGCAGGCCATCCTGCGCCCGATGACGCAGATCCGCGACCGCGCAAAGCAGAGCAAGCAGGAGCTTGTCAAATACAAGCACGCACCGCGTTTCGCCCCCGCGGGGCAGAGCACACAGCTCATCGTCGGCGCGACAAAGGAAAGCGACCTGCACATTCTGAATCTCACGCAGGCGCTTTACGATTCCTATCGGTTAAAGCGCGTGTTCTACTCAGCCTATGTGCCGGTAGTCGAGAACACGCTTTTGCCCGCGCTCGACACCAAGCCGCCGCTGCTGCGTGAGCACCGGCTCTATCAGGCCGACTGGCTGCTGCGGTTCTACCAGTTCAAGGCCGACGAGATACTGGATAAGGACAACCAGAGCTTCAACCCCTATCTCGACCCGAAATGCAACTGGGCCGTCCAGCACTACGGGCTGTTCCCGGTGGACGTGAACCGCGCCCCCTTCGAGAT